>Ga0315915_1000555_pt1 | contig 39420 bp, 20 predicted proteins | sample MpolbnodulesMG_FD_207738 | JGI IMG/M metagenome (GOLD analysis project Ga0315915, IMG submission 207738) | Medicago polymorpha root nodule microbial communities from Los Angeles, California, United States - branched nodules | ecosystem: Host-associated > Plants > Roots > Nodule | place: USA...
TATATATATATATATATATATATATATATATATATATTGTACTCTCATACTCATGAATGAATTAAGCACACTACAAATTTATCAAATCATTTCTGTATTTTTTTTCCTCACCAAATCTCATCGATATGAGATAAGACGGTTTAGATTAGATAATACCAAAATCAATTTTAAACGATCACAACAGTTAATCTGAGATCTCCATATTTTCTCCAATGTAATCATATTACACTAGACGAAAGTGGAGATCACGCTATCTGGTAATGATACTGGTGGATCGTTCAGATTCATCGGATCTGATTCGTGATGTGATGGAGTTCACGGAAACGGTGGGAAATAACTTAATTCGCCAAATCTGAATCCTTGAAGATGTCAATGACATATCACGCTTGAGGTAACATTTTATTGATTTATAATCGATTTTATGGTTATATTTATATAGTTTATTGGGCTAATTATACGCGACCAACTTCTTAACAAAATAACTGATTCCATAATTTGTTATTTTCCACATGATATTTTGGAACTATGTTGGCGATATGTTGTTTGATGTACATGCAGCCAGTTGCAATTGCATTAGGGCTTCAATGAAGTGGCACATGTGTTGTGAATTGTTTATGTTGATATACTTCCTTTGTTTTTCTCATTGGTTTTGAATAACTCATTTTGTTATATGGAAAATAACGAAATTTGTATTTTATAAGTCATCTACTCAATTTCCATAAAATTAGTTATCAATGTCTTCAAATATATAATGATTTTAAAATGATAGTTCAACCATCACCACTTAAGTATCTATTCGAATATTTGAAGATTATGGTAGCTAAATTTAAGGAATTGAGTAAAACTAAAAGACTCTTCAACTTCAAATTTTGTCATTTTCCATATAACAAAATGGATTATTTGAAATCATGAGAAAAACAAAGAAAATGCATCAACACATAAACAATTAGCAATGCATGTGGCACTTCTTTGAAACCTTGAGGCGGGCGCAATGGATGTATATTGGAAGCTTTGTTTTGTCTCGTCGAACTTGTAAGTTTCTCCTCCACTATTTACTTGTTTGAATACATGCTGTTGATTGATTTGTCTATATTTTGAATTCCTGACGTTAATTTTATCAATTTTATTGGTTGCAGGATTTTGCGGTGCAATAAATTATCATTATTGTTTTTGATGAGTAAACAACATTGTATTTTCACCAAATGGTGATCTATAATACTTCTGTATGAAAGAAGATTGGTTTAATATGATGTTTTTCTTTGGAAAAATTAGCTATTGTAATTAATGATTTCTTATCAATTTGCATTTTACTTTTGATTTCAATTTGCTGCATTGTTTTCTAAAAATTGGCAGTTTAGCATTGTCTTAGATAAAGTAAGGTTTAGCAAAATTGACACACTGAAATTAGGGTTTTCTAAACAATGCTGATTTCATCATAATTCAAAGGATCATTACAATTGGAAGATGGCATAAGCCAATTTTTCAATGGAAAATTAAAACACCACTTTGTGTTATTGATAGCTAGAAAGCAAAATCTCTCAAAGAGAGAAGGAAATGCTCTCATCAACAATCTGCACCCCTTTTTCATTTCTTATAAACATTGAGCTCCATCTTCCTTGCACACCCCTTTCCTTGCATGTGATTTCATTCTTTCTGTTACAACTATACTAATAGAGGGAGTTGTAGGTGCAGCAGGTAGCGACAATGGATGAGATGCAGATGAGGAGTGCAGGGAGTAAGGTTGTATTGAGTAGTTTACTTTCGCTAAAATACCCTGAAATTGTTATTGTACCATCTGCAATTACTCGAGCTAGAGTTCCGGCTTCAGTTGAGAGTAATCCTCCGTTATAGGTTCCGCGAGAAAGCCTTGATGACATCATTTTTCATAGAAGTGAAAGGTTAACTCATGGAACATAAATATGAAGCCATGTTCATAAGCAAACTTCTGCTATGGATTATTATAATTTACAAAGTCTTTTGAAATTTTTTTATTAAATATTTAATTATTAATATAAAGGTTAAATATGTTTTTCGTAAAAAATCCAACGTTTTCGTCCCTACTTAATTTCTTCATTATAAGTCAATTAACTGTTGACTGACAGAATGCCACCTAAGCATGTCACATCAGCATTAAATAAAATAAAAAATAAAATAAATTTGATTTTTCTATTTTTTTCATGAGTGGTGATATTTGATACAATTTTGTGACAACTTCTTTTTTTCTCACTTTATTGTATTTTTTTTTTTTTCAAAAAAAAAAAGTTTATTGTATTTTAATCCGTGTGTAGACACTTGTTTTGAAAAGTATTAGTACAAAAATGAATAAATAAATGACTCCATTGAGCTTTTGATGCTACCACATCCTCAAGGAGATGGTGAGGGTGATAAAAACTTGTGTTATTCCCATTGTGGGAATTGGAGGTTTGGGAAAGACTACACTTGCAAAATTGGTGTTCAATGATGAGAGGATGGATCAATCTTTTAAGTTGAAGATGTGGGTGTGTGTCTCTGATGATTTTGATATCAAGAAGATAATCATTAAAATCATCAACTCTGCTTTTCTTACTTCCACTTTCACTTCAACTCCAGCTACAACCGTTCCTCTTGCTCACCAGGAAAACCTTAACAACTTAGATATTGAGCAACTACAAACTCGTCTAAGACATAAACTTTCTAGACAAAAGTTTTTACTCGTGTTGGATGATGTGTGGAATGATGATCGTGCAAAATGGATTGAGTTGAAAGATTTGATAAAAGTTGGCGTAGCTGGAAGCAAAGTTTTGGTGACTACACGTAGTAACTCAATTGCTTCGATGATGGGTGATGTTCCTCCGTATCTTTTGAAAGGTCTTTCTCCAAAGAATTGTTTATCTCTGTTTGTCAAATGGGCATTTAAGGAAGGTGAAGAAACAAAATATCCAAATCTAGTGGAAATCGGAAAAGAAATTGTGAAAAAATGTCGAGGAGTTCCACTAGCTGTCAAAACATTAGGAAGTTCCTTGTTTTCAAAGCTTGATTTAAATAAGTGGGTATCCTATTTGAGGCAGTGTTTTGCTTACTTTTCCCTCTATCCCAAAGACTATAGCTTTGATAGTTTTGAAATTCAAACTCTTTGGATAGCAGTTGGATTAGTTCACTCTCACTCTCGGAACGGAAGTGAAAAGCTAGAGGATGTTGCAAGAGAGTATATGGATGAATTACACTCACGGTCGTTTCTGCATGAGTTTGAAGACTTGGGCTATGTTTGCCAGTTCAAAGTACACGATTTGATATATGATCTTGCACTTTATGTTGGAAAAGAGGAATTTGTGGCATTAGATTTGCATACACAAAACATATCTAAGCAAATAAGACATATTTCAGTTGTTGAAAATAATCCACAAGGCCATGTTCTGTTCCCCAAGTCACAAAGCGTAAGAACTTTATTATTTCCCATCAAAGGACTGGGTCTTGCTAGTGAAACTCTGCTATATATATGGATATCAAGATACAAATACTTAAGATATTTAGATTTAAGTAATTCTTCATTTGATATCCTACCAAATTCTATTGCTAAATTGGAGCACCTGCGAGCTCTCGATCTTTCTGATAACCGCAAAATATAAAATATTCCCTCTTCTATTTGCAAACTCCAAAATTTGGAATTTTTGTCATTTAGCGGATGCACGGAACTTGAAACACTGCCTGAAGGATTAGGGAATTTGATCAGCCGGCGACAACTGATTATATCCACAAAACAATCTGTCTTGTCAAATAATGAATTTGCAAGAATGAACCTGCGAGCTCTCGATCTTTCTGATAACCGCAAAATATAAAATATTCCCTCTTCATATTAGTGGCTGTAGATATTTAAACTTGTTGTTGAACAATGAAAGCTCAATCCTAAAACTAAAGCTGAAATATATACACCTTGAGGGTTTTTATGATCTACTCGCATTGCCTAGATGGATGGAAGGTTCTGCAGACACTTTAGAGACCTTGATAATTGAAAAATTTCTTGATCTTAAGATACTTCCTGAGTTTCTAGCAACTATGTCTCATCTTAAGAGGCTTTACTTTCTTCAATGTCCTCTTCTTGAGAATATTCTATCAAATCTTCCACTCACCTCCCTTGAAGATTTGCGCATAGATGGTTGTCCTGAGTTGTGCAGAAAATGTAAACCTCAATCTGGTGAGTACTGGCCCATAATTGCTCACATCAAAAGTGTTTCCGTTGGAGAACCAATAGCAGATGAAGAATATGAAGTCATAGACCTTCTTCAAGGTAAACATGTTTGTAATATCCTAAAAATTTTAAAAGATAAATTTGGGTTTAAAAATAAAATAAAATAAATTACCTTGTAAAAATGTGATTGTAAAGCCAGTTTCACACAAACTTCTGGCTTTTAGAATTATTATTATCTTTTTATGAGAATTAGAAAGAAGAAAAAAGGAACAGAGTGAAAGATCGAGTATCAGGGAGAGAAGAAAAGAAAGAAGAAGAAGAAGAAAAAGAAACAAGAAGCCGGTGGCCATAGAGGGGGAACAGGGAGTTTCAATGGAGGAAAAATAAAGTCAGGTTTTCATCATGCAAAAAGGGGAGGGCTCAAGACCAAGCTTTTGGGAAAACTCTTTTAATTCATAAAGATCATAAGGTGACATTGACAACCCCTTAAACCACTTTATTGCTGTGAATTATTTGTTTGATTGTTGAATTTTAGAATTTAAAGTTCTTATGGGATTTCTTCAACAAGGGTCATTTGAGATGAACGAAATTTTAAATTTTTTCATTTTGATGCATGTGAGTGTTTCCTTAGCATATATTTTTGTTAGTCGTATACCTTGAGCATACTGATTTACTGTGAGCTAATATTGATTTAAAAATGGTGAAATGTTTGAGAGTTTTATGCTTCTGTTTGCTAAATTGTTCAGAGTATTTTGAAGTGGATACCATTGGCTGCTAAATTTGAAAAGAAAAGAAAAGAACTTAAAAAAAAACGTAATTGATTGACTTTAACTTCCTAGACTAAATTGTCATTTCGTAAATTTAAGAGGCTACGCTTGTCCGGCTATTACAATTTGAAGGACCAAAATATTGTTTTACTCAAAATTTTAACTCTTCCTTTAAGTAACATTTTAACCGTAGAATGATTCCAAGTTCCAACTGTAAAAGTGCATAAATTGTCCTGGAAAAGTAAGTATATGTATGGTAATAGAGAAGATTCTTTATTCGAAAGTAATATTTCCTTTCTTTATTGGGGAATGTAGATGATGAGGCTGAACTGGAGTGGAAAAGGGACGTGCAACTTGGAAAGACACAGGAATAAAAGAGCTTAATGAAACATATTTAGGTTGTATATATCACCATGGTAGTGTGTAATTATTAGGACACCTTTTCTTCAATATACTCTATTGGAGCCTGTAATATGTAACTTATCAATGAAACATATTTAGATTGTTCAGACTTCAAGTAGAAGAATCTTTCACAATGGAGATTGTCTTCTAAACTATCCATGAAATTAACTAGCTAGAAGCTTACACTCTTTTTTCTAAGCAAGAAGTTGCTCCCTTTATAGAGTAAAATCAACACATAATACTTGAAACTAGGAATTGCATTGCATCCATGACGCCTACTATATTGTTTACATACAAAAACGTTAAGTCAACTACAATAGATTCACTTAAAGTTGCATATTCTCCAATAGAATAGGTCAAAAGAAAAACGACTGAAAAACCTTAGCAAACATTTCTAAATATTTGCAGTATTAATTAATAAATATATACACGTCTATTCCGGTACATCAAAAAGTTTCATATTACTTGAGAATCAAGGCTCACGGTAGTTTATGAACACCCACTCTCATCAATCCACCTAAGTGCCGCAGATAATACCTCAAAAAAGCCGTGCGGCGGATTTGAAGTCTGAACAGCGTCTTATGATTTTTATGGAAGAGCTAACTACTACTATACTAATAGAGAGAGTTGTAAGTGCAACAGGTAGCAACAATGGATGAGATGCAGATGAGGAGTGCAGGGAGTAAGGTTGTATTGAGTAGTTTACTTTCACTGAAATACCCTGAAATTGTTATTGTACCATCTGCAATTACTCGAGCTAGAGTTCCGGCTTCAGTTGAGAGTAATCCTCCGTTATAGGTTCCGCGAGAAAGCCTTGATGACATCATTTTTGATAGAAGTGAAAGGTTAACTCCTGGATTAATCAAGCAAAAACACAAACATGAAGTCATGTTCGCGGAGCAAACTTCTACTACGGATTTCAAAAAGAAAGAAAATGAAAAGCAATTTAAAGATAGACAAAACTTAGGTATTGTTCTATCGGAAGCAGTTCAGTTTTCATTTGTCATCACTCCTTCTATCCATGCATGTTTTATTTATTACAATAATTTTAGTGTATGATGAGAATAAATTACCTTCAAGAACTTCAGCGGACACAAATGTGATAAGGGCGGATCCAACATATTGAATTACTGAATAAGGGATTAATATATGGAAGCTTAGAAGTAGTCCAATGCAAACCATGATTTCTGATGTCAGTAGAACTTGCCTGCAAGTACAAGCCAACCATCAAGTAAAGATCTAAAATTTGAGAAAATAAAAGGGAAAAAGTGGTCAATCAGACTCATCAGATTAAAGTATGGTACAAACTCCATTTTCATTTGTGCATAAACTCATGAGCAACTTGCTAGGTTTCTTATTTCAAATCAAAGCCTTGAGATTTTTGAAGATGAAAAACAAAAGAACTGTTCAAAAATCACAAGGAATTTAAAGCCAGGGGTAGACTTTTTGTGCTGTTAGAAACTAAGTTGGTCCAATATAAATAAAGCAATTCCTAAAGATTTTAAAATTACTAATATAGTCTGCTAATGAATAGGTATACTATATATTGTTGAATAAAATATGGTTCATTCTTAATACACTTCCTAGCTACTAACAAGAAACAATGAACACTATTTAAATTTTTGGCTAAGATAACACTTGAAGGTCTACCTTTCTTCAAAGATGTTGCTGATGTAGCTTCCGATAACAATATTCACAGGAAGGACAGTAAGACCAAGGCATGCAAGGAAAATGGCTACTTTGGTGGTTGACCAAATAAAATAGTATTCTGTTACAAGGCTTGATTCAGCAAGCACTATCTCCATTGCATACTTGAGCATAAAATACACAAATAATTGAACCTAATAAAAACATTCATCGTTAGTGCATAAAAGATCGAATTATACTTCATATACTATTACAGTTGAGATGACAACTTCATATTATTCAGATTGAAGAAGGTTCATAAGTCAAGAAGATTATGTAGAAAATATTTAAAATTAAATGCATGAAATTAAAATCATAAGCCGTTCCTTACCTTTACCGATGGTGTAAGCAACTTATATGCCAGCACAATTGAAGTAACAGGTTTTTGAGCTTCAATTTTATCATAAACTTCTTCGTCGTCATCTTTTTCTTCTCCACCTTCCTCTTGCTCCTTTGCTTCTGAATTCATTAGCAATGGTTGTGTATGTATGTTCTCTACTGCAATATGTACCGCTTGTTGTCCTATCCATTTAGCAATATTGAAACAGAATTTCTTAGCATGGATCTAAGAGATAAACTATGGAGCATAGGATAGGGGGAACTATTTTCTTTCAATACTAACACTTTGAACCTGCTTCATAGGACAGAGTTATTTGACTCCAAACCATGAAGTTAACCTAATATATATATCACGTTAACTTCATGGTTTGGAGTCAAATAACTATGTGTATACTGTCCATGGTTCGGTTTAGGAAGAAAAACTAAACTGTTAGTGGTTCTTCCCAAACTGAACTACTATAAATGTTTGGCGCGCCAGTTCTGTAGTTCTGAACCAGAACTACCTTTACAAAAAAACTGAATTGTCTTTTTTCAAACCAAAACCAAACTAAATCGATTATTAGGACTGTTTAAAAAGAATTAAAAACCAAACTGAACCGCATGGGAAAACATTGAACTTTGATGGATAGTTCACGAACTGAACTGAACCCACCTGACATACCAAAGTGACATCATATAACAAAATGAATACATGGAACCTTGCTGACATACCAGTTTCTGCTTCATAAGCCAAAAGATTTCCTGGTTCCTTGAAACAAAGGCACAACCACAATAGATAAACAAGCCATGCAATAGCCATTACCCATCCAGGTAGTGTGTCTTGGTTCATTGTCAACTTATAAATCCTAAACTCAGTCTGTAACAAACAAGCAATAGCTGGACCACAAGCCATTCCAAGAGCACTTGCACTAACAAAACCGGCTGATGCTTGCATTCGAAGTTTCAGCGGTACACAGTCACTGATATAACGCCTATTCACAGCCCTTGCAGAGCCTAGCCTGAAATATTATTGATTCATTTACCACATCAATGATTTCAAGTTAGCAAAACTTGTCTATTCCCTTCCCAAACAATGACGGCACAGTATATGCATCGATAAATTTAAATTTTTTAAAATTTATGACAGCCTAAACAAAATTTCTGTTAAGGAATGCTCAAGATGCATATCTAGTATACTCAAAACTTCTGCAGGGATTGAAGACATAATTAAACCTATAATATACCAGAATCTGAAGTAACTATGTTTTCCTAATAAGATAAGAACAAAACATTATAATCATGTCATGAAAATTTTATGGAAAGTATGAAACTTATGAGAGTAATAAGTGTAACTTCACTTCCCTTAAAACAAAACAAAAAGTTTAACTTTACTTACCCGCAGAAAAGGCGTCCCATAAGAAGAACTGCTACTGAGTTGAGATCATAGGCCAAGGCATACATGATGTTTCCAATCATAAGAACAATGGTACTGAATATGAGAGGTCTTAAATACGATCGGTTCGACCACGCACTGAAATAAACAGAAGCAAAAACCTGTGCAACAGCCATTGATCCGATGACGACACCGCAAACACTTGCAGCAGCTCCAAGGTTCAGTGAGTAGTTGTCAGCCGTAGGTACAACGATGTAAGTATTGACCATATACAAAAATGTGCTTGCCAAGTTCAAAAGAAGTGACATGAAATGATATCTTTCATCAACAATGTTTTCTTCAGATGGAGATGGTGATATCTCCTCTTGTTGCATGATAAAAGCGTGTCTTCCCAAAAACTGAAGGAAATTTGTTGAGTTGGATAATCTGTCTGCAGCTACTTTGATAGATTCAAGAATTGGATCCTTCAAGAAAAAAGACAGAAGGATTAGCCATTCTCAAATTTTTGTTGAATTATGTGTCAAAATATCATTTCTGAAGAATTTAACCCTTATATTGGTTTCAACAATTAAAAGACTTCAAGTCATCAATCCATAAACTTGTATGATTAACAGGAAAAAAAAAAGGATTTAACTAAAAAATTTAAAGTAAAATTGTAGTTAGCCACAATCGCAACTTCAATTTCAATAAATTAATACTACTATTGGTTATTTGGTCAATCTTGCAACTTATTTTAGTGTTCAGGTTCATTTGTCTATATGATTCGTTAGGTTCAGATCCATTATATTATGTTTGTATGTTAATATCTTCAATGCTACTCTTTTATCTCCCTCAAATTAGTATTAGATCAAACACAAGAACGAGTAGAAAGCGTGTAAAGATTAAAAGTATCATATAAACAATGGATCAAGAGTCGAGACTAACTTGATGAGCATAAGAAGGTTGGTCATATATAGAAATGTAGCTTCCTTGACACTTCTGTAAATCATGAAGGTCTGCAAGATTATGAGACAAGACTCCCACAACAGCACCAATTCCCTGCAAAGAAACTACTACATGATGATACTGTTTCAAATATACAAAGATCACATAAAAGGAATCTAATACAAAAATACTACCTTATATTTTGTAACATTAGTATTGTAACATTAAGCATGATATAGTCAGGGTTAGAAACATTACCACGTGCCTTAGAACCTGTCGTAGCTGAGAATAAGGATGATTTGCGCGTGTCTTGACATAATAGTCGGTGAATTTATAGCCGAACCGCTTATCAAACTTCTTCAAGATCTTTCTCAAACCAGTAGCATTCATTTCCACAAAATGAAGAAGCCTTAACAGGTCTCTTCCAACTTCTCTATTAGCTTCTTGGAGTTCCGATATCTTTGAACTATCTGGTTGCTGTAGAAGATTTTGGTGATCTTGTCCAATATGCGACAACCTTCGTGCAAGTACACCTTGTTGTTCAAGCAGAAATAAAACAATTTTTTCTATCTGAAAATCAAGAGCAGGCAAAGAAGTCTTAAAATTTATTGTAATATCAAAATGTATACAATAATATCTTTCTGTTACATAAAGTAAATAAATGTACCGCCAATCCAAACATTTCGTTAAGCATATTCACCTGATTGTCTAGCAGCAGTGAAAAATCTCGGAGTACATTATGGTGATTTTGAGCTCCAACCTCAATTTGTTCTGCATATCTCTTGACTTTCTTTTTCATAAACTTATAGTTAATGTAGTATCTGTAAAAAATTAAAACGTGTTACCTGAATTAAACAAAACATTTCTGACTACGGTACAAGTATCAAAAGCGAAAAGCATGAATACTGTTACCCTTTCCATTCTTGAATCTGTGATTCTCTCAACTTCTTGCCAAAGGCAACCATATTATGCACTGAAAAAATAAAAGAGACCTTAAAACCAAATACTTGAGAACAATATTTTCAAGCTACTAAAGATGCTACAAAAGAATGTTTAAATAGAAGCAGAAACTAAACCTTGTAAGAATTGGCAGTATCTCTCTTTCTTCTTTGAAATCAAATCAAAACTTCAGTTGCAACAATATCATGGACTTTTGTATCTGAAACCAAATTAGTGGAGCTCAATTATGCTTACTCCAAAATATATAGCATTGAAATGTGACAAATATAAAAGGCACATTCAGTTATAAATTATAATGTCTGATTTTGTTTCACGTTAATTTCGCTTTTCAAGAACATCCACTATCAAAGTAAATAATGAAAATAGAAACACCATAAAAGACAAAAATAGCATGGTTGAAAAAATTTAATTGCCGCACAAATGAAGAAGGGAAATGCTAACCGGTGCCCCACCGGGGCACCGGTTAAGGATACTAAAAAGGGAAATTATATAGTAACTATTGCATTGAAAATTGTGTAATTAATCCATAAATAAGTCAACAAAGTTTCCTTTTATGATAATAAATTTCTTTTTTTTTGTATGCTTAACCAGTGCCCCGGGGGCACCGGTTAGCATGACCCAATGAAGAATATGCTTACTCAAAAATAGAAAATGCTGATTTTATGCAGACAAAACAATCATTCCGTTGATGATTGAAAATCAAAAAACATAAAGAGGGAGTGTGATGAAACTAATAACAACAGTTAGAAAGTTCAAATATTGGATATACCTTTGTACACAAAATGGTGTTCATGTCATTGTACTCTATGTGAGTATTTAATGCTAGAAATGTCACTCTTTATAAACTTGACTTGACGAACATGGTGCATGAACAAACTAAAAAAGTTTCATAAAAAGTGGTTAAATGGTAAATTTGCATGTGGATGATGAAAATGGTATGCAAAAGTGAGTGTTTGTTTTGGTAAGCACACAGAAGACATTAGTTGAAGTGAATCATGTAACAAAAGTATTAAGGAGAGAACGGGTATGTAGGCACATATGATCCTGTGTCCTTAAGAGGTTGGTAGCCTGCTGAGTAGGATCAGGAACTGTTTTACAAGCTGACACCTAGCTATTATATTATATTTATTTTATTTGATATTTTCACCCCCAATTAATTTATCATTGAGGAGAAAAGTATCAACAAAACATTGATTTCATTTTTTACCCAACTGAAACATTTTCAAAGATTGCTTTGTTAAAGTAATTTGTTTCTACTTTTTTCACTTACTTTTTGATATTTTATAAGTACCATAATCTTTTTTTTAAAGGTCAACGTACCATAATTTGTTACGTTTTATATCTATAATAATATTAATTATTGACTTATTCACTAAATTAATGGTGAGATGCTCATTTTTTAGTTATCATACGAGGTTTTCACCCCTGTTTACAGGTCACTAATCTTCATTGAAAAACATGTGGGGCACACAAGGTGGCCTCTTCCCTTCAGTCAATTTTTTTTCATACGCATGAGTTAAGAATCGACCCCCTGACCACATATTTAATGAGTTTAAATCTCTTATCACTTGGATCAATTCGTTGTAGGTGGTGAGATGCTATTTTTGAAAGTTACATATATTGATTTAAGTCAAGTAAACTCAATTCATTAGAATAAAGTAATTTATCTTTTATTTGATTATTTAACATCTATGAAATTGATGTTTTATTAAGAAAAAATTAAATTAAATTATCATGAAAATATTTAAATAAAATTTTAAACATAAAATTATCATGTACCAAGATATTGAAATATGATTAAGCTATTAAGTAAAATTCATTTAAATTAGCAATAATAAGGGAGGTGCATTAACAGCTTGACCAAATTACATTAGCCCATAATATGAAGAGTTTTACTTTTCTCACCCTATGACTTTCCTCGCGCGTCCTATTTTTTCCAAAAATGTCCTTGATGTTTTCGGATTTTATAATCCGGAATGGTGTTTTCCTTTGTTAAAAGGTGAAAAATGAGTTACGGATTTTTTCCAGATTTTGTAATCCTGAAATCTCAAAAAATAGGGCGCGTTACATGATTTTTTTCCGGATTACATAATCCGAACACCCCCTAAACACCCTTTTTTTCATGGTGCTGATGCAATATGGATTACATAATCCGAACAGCACCAACACCAATTCTAAACATGTTTGTAACATTGATAGTCATTTTAAGGACAATATTAATCTTCCTAGCTTTCATCCTTGTGTTTTTATGGTCAAGACTCCCTTAGAAGAAACTTCTTACTGGACTCTGCCTTCAAAATCCAAAATTCCATCATTTAGACCCTTTTTTTCATGGTGCAAATGCAATCCAGATTACGTAATCCGGACTGCAAAGGGCATTTTTGAAAATTTTATAGGGCGCGCGAGAAGGCAACAAGGTGAGAAAAGTAATACTCTAATATGAAACTCTAATTGGGCCTTATTGAAAACCCGGCCCATAACATAATGGTTTCAGGGTTTATGGGATTTATATTGTTTTTTCTTTTTCTTTTTTCATTTTTCTACGATTTTGTGTGTTTTGCGAAGGTGATTCAGAAGAAACCCTAAAAATGCAGAACGAAGAAGGTCAAATCACCGAGCTCTACATTCCCAGAAAATGGTATATACTTTTTGTTGATTTGTTGAATTGATTTGATTTGGTAATGGAATTTGAAAAACTGAGTTTTTTGATTTGTTTCAGTTCTGCTACAAATCGATTGATAACTGCCAAGGATCACGCTTCAGTTCAGATTAACGTTGGTCATTTGGATGAGAGCGGTGTTTACAATGGTCAATTTTCCACTTTTGCCCTCTGTGGCTTCACTCGCGCACAGGTCTATAATTAGTTGTTAATTTTCTTTATTTATATTTGGGATATTTTAATTGGACTATGTTTGTGTTATGTATGAACATAATTTTAATTAGCTTTAGGCTCTGTCTTAATTAAGATGGTTGATTCTGTTTCTTCGAATGCTATTTAACCCTTTTAAAAAGCTCCTTTTTATTGCATGAATTAACATTGTCAACTTTTGTAAGAAAAAAAACTTAATTGAAAATTGATATGTTACAATGGTTTTTTATTCTTTAGAAACATATTGAAATATGTGCTTTTAGTTTATGTTGTGTGACTGAATCATGGAATGCTGGGTTGAAAAATAATAAAGTTGGGAACTAAGATTGTAAAAAATATTTAACCTTTATATTCTGATTTCTGTCAGCCATTGAACATACTATGTTGTTCTATTGATACGCCTTGATGATTTGCATTTCTAAGGTGCTGATTTCATGTTATGTCATTTTTATTTCCAGGGAGATGCTGACAGTGGAATTGATCGCTTGTGGCAGAAAAAGAAAGCTGAAATTAAGCAATAGATGTCATGATCACATCTTTCTTTATTATGTGTTGAGTTTAATTTTTGCTAAAGATATTGGATCATTGTGATCTATGTATTGCAGTATCATTTTTTAATTTCTTTTTGGCACCTTCAACTGAAGTTGCTCTCTTATTATTTGCTTTAAAATATATTCAACTGTTTTCTTCAACATTTCCAATGTTTATTTATCTATGTCTAATTGTAGCAGAAAGTTTGTTTCTAGAGTTCTAACGATCTAATATGAAAAATCATATTTAAACAACTATTTTGTGACGACTTTTAGACAACTTTTAAACAACTATTGACTAAGAGGGATTCGGACACATGTCCTCCTCTTAAACTATCTAAGCCAATTAAAATTGTTTTTTAAAATATTTGCGTATGTCAAACTTTGTGAAGTAGTTTTTTTGTGTAGTTATATAGTAGTTAATAACCATACAACACATACATACAAAACTATTATTTTCAGAAGTATATTTATAAAAGCATTTAATATAAAAAGTATATGTATAAGAGACGACAAAACTGATACCAGAGTTTGTTGCGCCAAGTGGTTTTTTTTTTTTTTTGAGAAGTGCCACAAGTGGCTTATCCTTTGCTAATTGCTGGAATTGCGTAAGGCAAAATTTTAAATTACCATATGTAAGCCAAATAAAACGGTGGATTCTAGGGTGAGGGTCCAACAGATCCATAATATATCATATCCATAAGAAATCGTTCAATTGACAACAAATCCAAATTAATAGTCATTGTATCATACCCAATTGAAACAAATCCAAATTAATCGTTCAAAGAGGTATTAACAAACTTAATTTGTAAGAAGAAAAAAAAGCATTCTTTGTGCTCAATATTCATGTGAGAATTAATGGCATTTGCATAAAATTGTGTTGTCCTCAACTAGGTTCAGTAACTAATTATAAAAACTAAATAACTTGTTTTGTTTTACTATAACAAATCCAAAATAATCGTTCAATTGAAACAATTCAGTCATTGTATTCTGGGCATGGATAATTTGGGTTTCTCAGCAACAAATCCAAATTAGTTTTTTGGGTTTGTATATCAATAATTTGGATTTGTTTCAATTGGTTTACTATAACAATTAACAATACAATGCTTTGTCTATTAGTTTTTTGGTATGCTTGATTTTGATTGAATTTGAAATGGAATTAGGGTTTAGAAAAAGGGTTCAGAATTTTGAGTGAAAATGAATTAATTGATTTGTAATGGTTTGATTCGGTTCGGTTCGTAACAATTAATTACGGTTAACAACGGGTGAAACCATTGCAGGATATGATTGAATGTGAGCAGTTCTACATGTTCCCTCTTTTAATTTAAATAAATCTGAACCACTGTTTTTCTCGTGGTTCACCGGTGAGGGACCTAATTGGTCCCTCACCCTAGAATCCACCAAATAAAACTATGTAAAAACAATAATAAATTTTACTGATGTGAGACACAAACTAAAATTTTACTTCATGATGACAATTTTGCTCTATTAATTAGTAAAGATATTATGGTTGCTAATCTAGCCAGGACAAAATGTTCGACTCAGCATTCATGCATACATCGTACAACAACAACAATTATTATTATTATAGAAACCAATCAAATATTATTAAATCTTTCATGAATGTATGTAATCAACTTTTTCTTATTGTTTGTTGATATATAGAAACCAACTAATCCACAATGGTGAGAGTGACATGAATTTCAAAGTAGTGCCAAGAAGTGTCACTTGAACATTGACATTTATCAGCACATCCTTAAAACTGTTTGTATGACACTCAAGACAACCAGCAGAAAAACATCAATTCAGGTAACATGATTAGACTTCAGTGTCTTGTAAGGATGTTATAGCTGCTTGCTTAAAGGATCATATAATTCCAATAAAAAATGTATTTCTAAATGTTTCAACAAAGAAAATGAAGAAAAAAAAGAAGGGAAAAACAGCAAATTATCATATATAATTTGGACTTACCAGTAGAGAGATGAAGATAATATTCCACCAGAGTAACTCATTTTCTTCAATGCTTTATGCACCTAGAATTTTGAAGGACCAGACCAGAGCACAGTGGAGAAAAATTTGGTTTGGAAAAAAGTGACAAATATGGAAAGTCTAGGGACAAATGAAAGTGGTAATGTTCACAAACATGTTTGAAAGTTTTGGATATATAACAAAGTAAGTGACTTGACAGCCAAAAATAGTGGAATCTCTTGGCTCATACAAAAGCAAAATGCCACGTTTACATGCTATCCAAAGTCCTCCTTGAATTTATAGCATTGTTAGAACCACCATGATGATTTTTTGTGAATAATAACTATTATTACCTTACTTTTTTTATCAGTGGTGGGTATGTTTTGTCCTGAGTTCAAAAGTGGCTTTATTCAGCTTGGTTCTTTTAATTAATTATGTCCATAATTATTGATAATTAACTGTGTTATATGTTCCTTTCACTCTTATGACTATTTTATTAACCCAACTTATGAACACTCTAATAGCATACCTTATGAATATAAGCACTGATATATGCCCCCAAGTTTAGAGTAAGAGTTTGACATTGCAACTTCAAATAACATAATGAAAATCTCCTCAAGAATTATGACTTTAATCGATAAAAATTTTCCTTTTCCCAATCTAAAAAGGTAAAACGATGTCGATGTAAATTAGTTTTACCCTGACATCCAATAAAAACTCACTATTTCTTACCATTAATTCAAAATGCACTTATAAAAGTGCAATGATGCAGAAAAAAAATACTCATTGAATATCAGTGTAACTTAGTGTATTTACTTTATAATAAATTTTCATAAGAAAGTGGAAAGTAGTACCTTAGAATCTAATATGTTTTGGATGTCAAAATGTCATGTGTCAAAATGTGATTGCATGATGTCCTTGTACGTCAATTTAGTGGCAGATGTTGGTGTTCCTGTCTACTGCATCCTTTTCACATGCCTATTAATTTTTTTTTATCCACAAATTGTATGGTCTACAAGGAATATTCTATTGTTTTTCATTTCACAATGATGAATAATATTTTCCTTTTTTTATGATGAATAATATATATACATGGTTTCCCTTGTTCCCACAATTTGTTTGTTTAATAGTTTCTTTAAACTATAAATGTGGGCCACTCAGACATAGATAAGAGTGTGCAAGCTGATGTGTTATTTAGATGTGATTTGTAAATGATGAATTTGCCAAACTCCAAATGTGGTAGTAAAGAAAGTATTAATATAAACCATGTAAACTATTATCATGAGTTTTATGAATAAATCCAAGATGAGAGTCGAACTCAAATTATTAGTCTATTAGATGGAAAAATCTTATGATTTAAATATTATATTACGTTTCTTTATCTATTCAATATGAGACTAACATTGTTACCTCTTTTAAGAAATGACGTTTGTGACAAATTTCTCTTGATCGGCATTAGTTGCATGGTAGTTCTTACTCTTTAGCGGCTTTACTTATCTATCCCTTTACAATATCAGTTATCTTATCTTTGCCCAATGATTTTGATCGAGAGTTTGGTATTTTAACTTAAGATAGTATATTTTCATATAATATCTGGAAACATATTTTAATTTTATTTTTTTCCTTTTGATTAGTGAGAAAATGAAAGAATGTTTTGGCTTTGCTATTTGTGACTTTGCAAAGCTTAAGGCACATGTGGGAGCCTAAGAAGGGCTATAATATGCAACATAAAGACAAATAACTTTGGTTTGTATTATTAGGCAATTGATTTGATTTTAGTGGAAGACTTAGAAACTCCAACTGGAAAAATAGTTAAAGAAAATATCACACACACTAACACGCAGTACCATAGGCCATTTTTAAAGTTGTGGCATTTTGTCCTTCACATATACTAAGTTTCAATTTTATAACTTTATATAATGGTGAACAGGCGGTATCTAGAGTTTTTGTTAGATATGTATTTGTTGTGAATTTGGATTCAAATCTTACACCAATAAACTTAGATTAATGGAGTAAAGAAAAGTAGTAATTAATATCAAAGTGACCACAAACATTAACAACAATAACAAATCTAGATCTAATCGAGAAATTAAGTGAAAAGTACAAAACCACAACCTTAATTTCTACTATTTTTCCAATCTCTCTAATAAACAAGACGCTCGATGATTTTCATTCATCCAAGGTGTTTACAAATGTTTCCCAACCCAAGAGAACCCTTACGAAATACCTTCAACCCTAAAGTTACCTCCTTTGATTTTCCAAGTTTCTCTCTCTTGAAGTCCTACTAAAAAAACATGAAGAATGAAGTCTTATATAGTGTTCAGACCCCTAGTCATCTTGCCACGTTGGGTTGGTAATATAGTATAGTACTAGAACTTATCCTCTGCATCGTGCCACGTGACCTCTGCATCGTGCCAATTTTTTTTTTTTTTGCAGTGGCAGCCTCTCATAAACACACCCAAAATCGTGCAACGATCCCATGCTTATGTGCCACGATTTTTTCAAAACTTCAACATCAATTTTGAGACACATTTCAACGCAACATACAACCAGTTAATATCATATCATTTTTTATATTTAACTGTTTTGAATTGAATTTAAATTTGTTTTGTTTTCAGGATACAGGTAACCAGCAAAATTTCAAAGTACTTAAAGAATTCTCATTATATAATTCAATCCAAAGAACCAATTCATACTTCTTTTTTTCTTATAACAAGACAATAATGTAATGTTATGCAAGAGAAAGATATAAATCAATGAAAGTAACTTAACATTCCACATACAAGGGGGCATCAATTGTATACAGTATTTTTATAACAAGATAATATATATTACATGCATGCTCTTTAGATTTTAAAAAATAAACTAGTTGATTTTAAAAAATAAACTAGCCACCTTAAAAGTTAAAAAAAATGATATTTCATGGCAATTTGGCATGTACTAGCAAGTTGTAATACAATTTATTTTTACAAAATAAATGCTTGAACATGTGCAAATGCAAAATAATCTCTCTGCAAATAGTTTCACCGGAGCATGTTAGTGGGACGTATTATTTCTCGATTCAATTGTTAGGCAAAGATAGTGTGACTGTAAGAGAGGTAGGTAAGGTTCAGATTCGTATCCTTAACTTTGTTGGTCATGAAAACCAAATCTTTTGGTATCTAGTTTTTGTACACTTTAGCTAAACTACAACATGGTAATGGATAAAAAAATTAACTGACCAATTTGGTTTTAAGTATGAAATTTATTAACAACTTGGGATAACTTTAAAATTATTTACCACCTTGACGACCTTTAACAATTATAAAATAACTGACCAATTTGGCTTCAAGTCTTTGATCTTATTTTTCAATTGATTTTTGCTAACTCTAGTTCAAGTACGTGGCACCACAGAGGAGCAAGCTAAATAGTTAATTACAGTCATGCATAGATTTTGAGTATATGCGTTGGATTATGCTAATGTTAATGGGTCGGTGGAATTGAACTCAAGATATTAAGTAAAATAATGTTATGATTAAGATGCTCTGTTTATTTGACACAAGAAGTTATCACTTTGCAGAAGTAAGTTTTGTTACTAAGAAAGCTGTGTGGTTTGGAATTTATAATTAACCAATCCCTTTTTTTCATCAACTACTTTGTGATAAGTAGTTTTAGGATGGACTACTTTTGTGATGAATAGTTTAAGGATTTGTTTGATTGATAAGAATAGAGAGGAAATGAGGGAAGATTAGTGCAAACTTCAGTTGTCTAAACTATTAATTTTTTGAAAATTAGTTTAAACTAAATGATTTCCCAAATATGTTGATGACTATATATGCATACTATATATCATAACAAATCGCCATAAACCAAGGCTTCATTCTGAATGTCATTTCCATAAATTTAAAAGTTCAAGGAAACATCAATTAAACATAAACCAGCCAAAAATCTAGAAAGGTTCAACCAATAGAACGTATAAACTGTTCTCACAACAATCAAGACATTAATGTCTCGAAATGCTTTCTTTGAATGAAAGAAACTTGAAGCACGAGTGTCAGTTGTGCCCTTGTTCACCACAGACTCTGCAACGCACCATCGCCCTCTTCCTTGCTATACGAAGATCAGACTACAAATAGAGAATAAGATGTTATAGTATTATGTATGATACTTATTATTTAGAGGTGGAAAATTAATCTTCTGCTTAAGGAGCTTCACTACTGAAGAAAGGAGAAGCAAATGCTAATCCATGACCACTAAAAGGTTTGATATGTTGCAAGCTTCACTCAACTTAAAAAGACAATACTAAGTGTTGAGTGTCGCTCGTATATAGACACAGAAGAGGGGCAGGGGAGCATTTAAAGGTTTTGATTATGGGGTATTGTTGTAATTCGGACCGTAATACCATATATATGGTTTGTAACACAGTAAACTCTAATTCACTCAAGTAATATATGGAACTATAGCTGCTCTATAGTTGCAGAGGTAGGCACAATTGGCCGAAGTGCATAAAGAAACGATCATGTTCCATTGTTTGCGAATTGTGTTTTATTTAATCTTCTGTTACTAGTTGATGTTTTAACACTAAGAGTGGTAGGTTACAAGGAAATACACCGTAATGGTAATTCTTATGTTCGTGACGGTGAAACAAAATGAATAAACAGAAAGAAATAATTAATAACTCACCATTTTGGGACCAGTTTTTATTGCTAAAGTTGATTTCCCAGCTGCAGATGATTGATTCTTCAGATCCATTTTAGGTTGATCCTACAACTACAAATTACGTCAGTGATGGTAAAACATAAAGAATAAACAGAGAAATAATTAAAAACTAAATTTTTTGGGACCAGTATGCAATGGTGGAGTCGAGAAAACCTCGGTTGCAACTGATCTATATCCTTCACCTGCAAATGATCTATATGCATTTGCCATTCTAGTTTGATCCTGCAACCACAAATTACACAGCCTCAACTAACTACATGTCTCAGTTATCCTCGTAGATTAAATTCAAGTGTTTCTAGAATGGATCGTCAGAGTCTATTTTACATCAAAAAGTTGAGGAAATTGGTAAATAAATTATACAAATTGAGAAATAAGTGGTACATGAAGCAGATTCACATAAAATCTTCAACAAACAAATAAAACCATTCAAAGATACAAACTTAATTAGCTTGTTCGTTCCCAGTTTCTCATTCCTATAATGCATAATTTTTCACACAATAGGTTTTGCCATCATACTATAAGCCATAAAGGACCTCATAAAGCATCCCACCACTGTCCTTCCTTTATCTTAAGTTTTGGTCAGAGCCCCTCCTCTATCATAAAGGTTATATCTCATAGCTTTCTCACGAGATTTACACAAAACATAGTAGTTATTATAGTAATAACACCATGTGGTTTATTAGGCATGTGATGCCATCGATGATTCAGATAATTATATTGCAATAAGAATGACAGAAAAATTAAATGAACGATAGTGAGCTTGATAGGCAACAACCCCATATGAAATAGGAGAGTCGTATAGGATAACAACCTCTAAGTGACTCTCTGATTGTGACAGAGTAGGAGGTATATTGGAAACTGTATCGTTAATGGAGTGGAGAGTCAGGTCAATGGTTTTAGTGCAATTCAACTACCAAAAACTCTTCTTATTGTGGTAGTTTTTTTATGAGATTGAGGATGACAGTGCATGTCACAAGCTTTATTCCAGCATTTGACACACATTGCTTTATTCCTGAGGAGTACTACTGCAACGAAAAAAAAGGGAAACCTAGAATAGTGATAGATCGCATTTTAATATTCATAGGTATTTTAAGCCAGGAAAGTTGGAGAGTAATTGCTGATAAAGAGAGTAAATTATGAAATTGTTATGCTGGTTGTACACAAAAAATGATTCAATGATAATAAAGTGAAAGAACTAAGAAGACACATCATTTAATGAAGTCTGATTAGGAGAGGCGTCAACAAGGCAAAGCAGCATACTTCACTTTGCTGAGCATAATGCTTACCACGAGATGTTTCAAGGGGTAGGAAAGGGATGAGAGACATTCCCCCTCCTTTGAGTAACCCAGGGTAACACTCAAGAGCAGGAGACAAAATCAAGAAAATAGGAGTTACAAACTGAGAGAAGCACTCCAGATCCCAGACCAAGTAACAAACCTAAGTGCGAACAAAAACACTAACATTCTTTGGGAGAAGAAAGGAAAGTAGTTGTTCACTTCTTCAGCTGGGGTTTAGGGTTTAGCAACAGGATCGGTTTAGGAGCTGAGCATCCTCATCGAGACCCAACCCCACAACTAATCCTAAAAGAAAATATCAGTAACAGTAAAAAAGTGACAATTTAACAGCAAAACCACAAAATCCATCAAACACGAAATCATGATCACTGGTTAGTTTACTACAAAATGTTATCTGTAATTGAGTAACATATCCATCCACCCGAACAAAAATCAAATTCCTTTCTTCAGCAAGAAGAACTCACGCCGATAAAGGTACAAACAAAGGCCTAAATTATGTTACAAACAAATGGTAAGAACCCAAGCCCACAATATGCCAGCTAATGCGATAAAGAGGTTAGCAAACATATCAAAAAATCAACGATTCGAGCATTGAATTCACACAATTAAAATTCTATTCCATATATATAACAAAAAGGAACTGATTTTTATTCACACGAAATTAAATATCCAAAATCTTTTTTTTTTTCAAAAAGTTCAGCAGATGGAAGAGGGAAAAGGATCTAGGAGACATTAGAAAAAGGAATCAAAGAACTAAACACCCACCCCAACAAGCCACAACAAAATTCCAATAGCATAAATCTCAAGCAGACACGTTAATTGATCTGAAGAAATTCAGTGATGACAAATGATTCAACCAACAAAAAGCTTACATTCATTTGAGGATCTTCCTTCGAGTTACCTGGAAGTGGGGGTCAGTGTGGGGACTGCCCCATTCAAGGGTCCACGGGCAGGGATTTTTTTCACACGAGATCCCCAATCCCTGAGAAGATTAATGGAGTACCCTCACATAAATGTATGCGAGTATTATACTGTGTCTTTTTGTCTGTAAAAAAAAAATTAAAAACAACTTGCTGCGCCACGAGAATTGAGAAACTAGTAATTGCTGGGGGAGAACTGAAAAACAACAGATCACATTGTAATATAACTAGTTTCCCTTCTCTTCAAAGAAGTTAATGCAATTTCCCCTACTCGATATAGCTAGTTTCCCATGGCAATAACTACTGTAAAGTTTGACTCGCATTTTTTCCATTGTGCTGATTTCCCATTTATGGTCCGTAGTAAGGCATTTAAAAATATGTCCACTGTTTTTGTATTTTATTGATGCAAAGTTCTTTTAATTTCAAAATCCCCTGAATCACCACAACTTTGTCATAGTGGTTAAGTTTGTTTATTTCGAGATATAATCATATTGCCGATTTCCCATTTATGGTCCTTAGTAAGACATTTGAAAGTATTATATGGTTTAGAAGATATGTGGTGCGGTCACAGTGAATAATTGACAGTGTGTTTGTTGAGTTGTACTTACAGAATTTGAATAATTTGCTATTTTTAATGCTAACGGGACCTTTGCAGGGATCTGGCAGGGGCTGCGGTAGGGAGAAAAACTCCTTGTGGAGGGTATCAGGGAATGGGTGTAATATGGGAGCGGAGACTGGAGAATAATACCCGCCCCGTTGACATCCCTAGAAATGACGCAAACTAAAGGGGATTTCCTTGTGTGGTTGGTTTGTTGGTTTGTAGTGTTGCTGATGGGTAAGGGGATTTGAAAATTGAAACTGAGGGGAAGTGAGAGATTCAAGATTCTCTTATGGGTTTCTTAGGTGGTAATCATGCCTACCAACAACACCAAGATTAAGGTAACACCCATTAATGGTTTGAAATGAATACCTTCAAAATTAATTTCTTTCAAATCAAAAGGAGTCAAATGAAATACTTAGGTTCACAAGACATAATTGTCTTTTCTTGTAGACATACATAAACTATATTAACCAGTAAACTCTTGGTTCATCATTCAGTAACTAACAATTATCCTAGATTAAAGCTAATTATTTTTGCAACTTTACCATGCATTAAACATCACCAGATAAACTATGCTAATGTCAAACAATTTTATTTAAATGCATGTGTATGCTTCCACACTTATTTGAACTATATTACACTCCAAGTTCAATCAAGGGTTCCACATAAAAAAAAAACTTCTAAATTTATTTTCATGAATAGAAAATTAAATGAGGAATCCGAAGCATGGCTATTCCAGAACTTTGGTAGAATGGATCTTAAACCAATTAAATAGAAAATTAAATGAGGAATCCCACCGCAAAAAACAAAAGAAAGCAAATTTTGATCATATTGAAGCACTAATTTGAAAAAGAAACAAGATATTGAAAATAGGGACGCAAGAAATGACTTAGTTTTAAATGGTACAGCATACCTGGTTTAAGCAATAAAGAAAATATGTGAAGACCCACCATTGAATCTTCTAAACCTGACTTTTCGGAATGGAATAACAAGTGAGCAAATTATTCCAAATAATAAAATCAAACTTTTAGAGGAAGAAATACCGCCTACAGAATGCTGTCGTACAAGAACCCAGTTAACAGGATCTGAGCCCAGATATTAGTCCAGCAGAGTGAAATCTTCTGTTGAACACACTCATACCCCATCTTTGTATAATTCAGTTGGTTTAATTTTCTAAAAGGATTTTAATCAGATAAAATACTTCAAAATATATTCTTCGAAGAACCATTGCTACTCAAATCAACAAGCTAGCTCTAACTGATTGAGTCCAATTTTTCTCATATAATAACTCATCCGATTACACATAGTATACCTGAGGCAAGAAGGATAATGATAACTTAAAGACTCAAAAAGTTAGCCAACAGCGAAAAACATAAGGTCAAAGTGAAATTTAAGCTATATTAATCAATCAAATCGAAACTTCTTCAACAAGCAGGCTAATAGAAACTCGGAGATGTTAGATTCATGATAGAAACAGAGAGAAAATGAGGGAAAATTAGAATCAATGCTTTCTTGTATTTCATTAATGAATTGTTAGTAACAACATTTGAGTTTTGATGTTTATATACTGATTCGAGATTACTCGAGACTGTGCTGACTCAGCACAGTCAGTTACAACAATAAGGCCTTGTTTGGATTTTGACTATAAATCTATTATCTACTTTATTACAGGCCATGGACTACTCTGACTTCTCTGATGCAAGATACAAGCATCTGCTAATCATTCAAAGTTTCAAAAAACCTTCAACATGGAAAAAGAAAAAAAAATTCTAACCTTGTCATGTCATTTTCCTATAAACCTCCCAGCAACCTTTCCTTGAAAAAGTATCTTCACCCCCAACAAATGCCATTATTTCACCAGAATCGCACGAACAATGGTATCAAAAGTTATATAGTTAGGAAGGTAATTATTGTCTACCATTTTATAAAGTAAGGCCTCCGCCTCGTCTACAAAACCCTCTTTACAAAGACCATGGATCATAATGTTATACGTCCGGATATTTGGTTGACAGCCTTTGGCAGACAGAAGTTGAAAAATCTCTTTTGCATACTTTAGTCTTCCACTTTTGCAAAGACCATCAAGAAGTATATTATACGTACGTATATTTGGTGAAATCCCTATCTCAATAATGTGCTGAAACAATGCAAGTGCCTTGTCAAATTTCTCATGTTTGAAATAATCATCTAACAATACATTGTAAGTGATTAAATCAGCTGGTTGTCCACTGGCACGCATGGCCTCAACCAGGTCCCACTCATACAATGTTCTTCCTGATTTCGACAAACCATCAAGAAGACAATTATACGTTACAGTATCCGGAACTAAATTCTTCTTATGCATTTCCGTTAATAACACCATAGCTTCATCCACCATCCTAACCTTACAATATCCATTAATCAAAGTACAATAGCTGATAACATTAGGCAAAGCCCTTCTCTCCACCATCTTATCAAACACCTGTTTCGCCTCATTCACACTTCCACTTAAACAATAACCATTCATCAAAGCATTATAACTAACAATATCCGGCTTCCAACCTCTTTTAATCATCACTGCAACCACATTATACGCTTCACTAATCCTCCCTAGCTTACATAACCCATCAATCAATATATTAAAAGTATACACATCCGGATAAACCTTCCCCCTTACAGCCATTTCATCGAGCAACTTAGCCGCAGCTTGAAACCTACCAACCGAACAAAAACCATGAATCATAGAATTATAACTATAAACATCAAGTTCAATACCATTCTCAACCATCTCAGTACACAAACCACAAGCCTCATCAACAAGTCCTTGTTTACAAAGACCATCAATAACAGTATTATACATAATCAAATTAGGATAAACCCTAATCTTCTTCATCTTAGGAAACATCTGAATAGCATCCTTAGTTTTACCAATTTTACACAACCCATTAATAATAGTCCCATAACAAACCTCATCAAACCTAAACCCTCTATCAACATACTCATCAAGCAAGGTAACAGCTTCCAAAACCCTACCTTTCAAGCACAAACCTTTCATCAAAGTAGTAAGAATTTTAACATCAATTTGAAAACCCATTTTGAGAATGTTCCCAAGAAGTGAAAAAGCAAAACCCATTTGACCCAAGTGAGCAAAAGCGTTGATTAAGATACTGAAGGTGATGAGTGAGGGTTTAATGGTTGGTTTGGATTGTAAGATGGTGTAGAGTGAAACGACGGTGTTGTAGCGTTTGAGTTTGATTAGGGTTGATAGGAGTTTGTTGAAGCTTTGGATTGGGGGTGGTGGGTGGATGTGGAAGATGTGGTGGAAAGATGAAACGGTGTCGTTGAAGGTTGGGAGTTTGTGGAGTTTTTTGTTGTGGGTGCGTGCGAAGAAGGTTGTGAAAGGGTAGAGGAGGAGGAAGGTTGTGGAGGTGGAGGAGGAAGAGGAAATGCGGAGGGGTGTGAAGAGTATGGTGGTGAAATAGGTTGGATTCAGCATCATGTGAAAAAAAAATTATGGAGATTGAAATTTGAAAATTGGTTAAATATGAGTTGGAATGGAAGATTGTAGTGTGTTGTGGAAATGAAAAATTTGTTGTAATAAATGTGTCACTGTCATGAAAGTATATAGCTTGTTGGACTTGGATAAGAAGTTACTCATGTCAACCGTCCGATTTGAATTAATGGTCGAGATCATTATTTAAATCAATGAGCGAGATCGTTTAATAGTGTTAAAATTGATGTGTAATCTTGAATTGTCTGATCATAAATTAAAAGTCATAATTAATTATAGTTTGAAAAGACGTAGATCCATAACTCGTTGGTATATTGTTGATTTTTAAGAGAGTGAAAGCTAAAGTTATTGAATTTTTTCTAAATTAAATATAGTTAATTACATGTTTGAGTCGAGGTTTGGGAGCTCCCAAACGCACGAAACTTAAACTTTCCAATTTAGAGAGTATGCATTTCAAAGTAAATATTGAATTGGTTGTTGTTCCAAGCACACACTAAGTATGGTGGTTAGAGATCAAAAGATGGCGGAAAAGAATAAAGACTATGCTAACTTATGGCACTTGTTAAGGATTCAAAAACTATGGTAGGTAAGAACAAAATTTATGTTTCAACGGCGTTGATATTATAAGGGTATTTGTTAGCATTTCCCTTTCTTTAATGAGTAAGTCATTTATTACGAAGCATTTTAGAAACAAATCAAAACTTATCATTATTTTATTTTTGCGTAGACTAGGGATCATCTGCGCGCAACTGCAGAGACTAATCTCTCGAGTCTTGTGAGACCCAAATGGACGTCAAACTCTCCCTAAGAGTTTTAACACTCGTTGTTGCATGTTTAAGGTTGAATTTGATCCCGAAATCTTGATTAAGTTAGAAGAGACTTGTGTCATCTAATCTAAGCACTCCGGAACTTATCAATATTTTAAAGATGATAAAATGGTGGGTTTTGCCCTCTATTGTAAAAAAACAATGATGAAACTGTTAAAACTTTTTTTTTTTTTTTACTGTGGAAATCATGGGGAAGTGGTTGCAAAGAGCGGTGGAGATTTCTTCCTTACAATAAGCAATATTCATCGACAACAAGAAAGGTCATGTGTAATGAATGTTGATACATCTTTCTCCTCTACCCTCGGTGTGTTGGCATTTGTATGTGCATAAGGGATGACTAAGGTGTAAGGTTGTTATGCATTTGCTGCCCCATTTAAGTAAAACAACATCATATATAATGTGTCATTTAAATGTGTTAAACATCATTTCCCAACCCAATACAGAAATGCATATCTTTTGAACATGTTTGGAAAATTTCCGAACAAGTATTTTATTTTTATTCTTGAGTCAAGCAAGATCCATTAATCAAACTTAATGGCATGATTGATATAATCTATAAGTTAGTTTAACTGATTTAACCTCTTTTTTTTTTTTTTATTGAAAGTGTATGTATCCTGATTTAACTTTTTTTTACCCAGCAAACAACTTTTGGGTCCAAATCTTTCCTTGTTACAAATGCTGGTCTAATTTGAATAAACACAAACAAATAGGGTGAAAAAAATTGAAAGCAGCATCCACCATGACCTCAACTGTTCTCATCTACTACTTGTTGCAGCTCTTCACACTTGCTTCTTCATCTTCATTTTGCTGTTGGGACATCCATTAAGTACAAATGGTCTGAAAGAGTCTCTTCCCAAGCATCTTCGCATACATGTATGCATGAAAACTCCCTCGTGTCGGTAGGCCGGGAACACATGAAGGAAAATGCCTTTTGGGATTACAAGAATAAATTTGGCTAAAAATTTGAATTAGACCTAAAGATGGTATGAAAACATAGGCAAAATTTGGTTTGGCTGAATTTCTCTCTATACATCATGAATGTTCATGCCAAGCAATTTCTCCTCCTCTCTTGGAATTTCTGCAAGTTGAACACCAGACCGAGTAATCTTGTTCCATTCATTTTCAACTCTAAAAAACACCCATTGGAAGCGCCGGAACATCTCCAACAGAGTGATGCCGAACACTGTCAGGTAGTTATGACGTAAATGAGCAGATAACTTGTATGTCCATGAACCACGCAGAATAAGGTTGCTTCCAATTACCCAAAAGTATACCTGTAACTCATAAATTAGATTTGTCATTTTCAAATCAAATGAAAATATGTTGCAATATGATGTATTAATCAGGTTATTACCCATTGTCGTCCATAAAACACGTTGGAAACTAGACTTGGTTTGTTGAACTTGAATATGCGTGAAAAGCCGCTGTTAGACAAGGAAATGAAATACAAATTTCATTACAAAGCAAAATCAGGGTGAATAAATTCCATTTGGACACCTATGTGAATGTCAACTTCTTTCTTTATTTGTTGCTAATGAAATTTAAACTTTGATATTTTGTATAAGTAATACATGTATCTATACAAAATTATAAGGTTTGTTTGTTACTGTAAACCTGAAAAGGAAAGATGGTAGATTGGGTACCTTAAATCCCAATCTCTGGTTATATCCCAGTAAAATGAATAGAGTGAATTGATGACACTTGACAGAAGCCACAGCGGACGATAAAGATTTGTCCATTTCTCAGGGATGACGTGATATTTAAGGGCTGAAAGAAAAATTACTGGAATTGCTGTCGAATATTTTAAAGCTGGAAAACAAGTGCAAATGGAGTTAGAATACTAGGAAATTACGCAATTGTACTAGTGATCACAAAGTATTTAAAATAAGCCAAAAAAATATTATGTGTGTGCCGTAAGTGTTAAAGAATGTTTACAACAGTCAACAATAGATTACACAACACTGCACAAGTCATGCTGGACACCATAAAGGGACCTTGCACTTATGGATAAGGACCGATCTAGCACATTAGTTTCAGAGTGGTTATTTGGTCCTTAACTTATGTGATTAAAAATAAATAACATTTGCACTTAATACACATTAGTTAAATAAAGAAGAGTTACAGTTCCACAGACAAAAATATTCTCTCAAGTCATATGACAGCTAAAATATAACACTCAACTGTATACAGAACTTATCAAGAACTTAGTGGGATATATGCAAAGTCAAAAATATTTGTTAGCATTGCTGTTATTTGGCACCGACATTAATATCCGTTTTAGATGTCTGATCCTGAGCATGAAGAGATATGTTGAGAATTGAAATTCTGTATCGTCTAGAGATACGACTAAATTAGTCCTTATAAGATATAGGCATTCCTCACCTCTTTGACCTAGCTATTGGGATTGAGTTAGGCCTAAACCTTAACTTTTATTGGGCTACCCTGTCCATGTTCTAGATGTTCAGTCTTAGACGTGGGGGTGGGCGTTAAGATCTCGACTATCAGGTCACTCATATTTGTCTAAACTTTATATGTGCAATACCGAGCGTGGGAATGTTTGTTGAGATCCCACGTAGACTATAGATATGGACAAATTTGTCCTTGTAAGTTTTTGTTAATTCTCACCTCTTCTCTTCACCTAGATTTGGGGTTGAGTTAGGCCTAAAGTCCAAAATCTAATAATATTCAAATAGAAACCAAGTTTTGTCAAAATGAACACTGAATTCTTATCCAGGACATGTTACATTTTTAGGAGAGCAAGAGGAAAAGTTGGCACGAGAAATTACCATTGAAGAGACAATTTTTTTCTTTCGTATCTTTGTATTGGCGCAGACATTGCAATAGACGCCATAAATAAGGAAGAACAAGAACTATCGGTATCGCAATTGAGTGACTACCACAAACTGAATCAGCTTCAAGCCAAGCAATTGTGGCAACCTACATATATTACAAAAAAAGGAAAATACTATTTTCAAGTCCCTATTATGGAAGGAAATACATCAAACCGAACAGGCAACCAATGTCAAGGAATAGAAAAGAGTTTTGATGTATCTGTAGTGTTTTACCAAGTTTAGCATTGACTACATCAAAGTTATAAATGCAAATGATAATTATAAACATAGACGAATCTAAGTAGGAACTATGAACCCAGTGTTGTCTCAGACTCTCAGTAATAAATAAATACTAAGATATTAAGGAAAATTAAACAATTAAAAAATAAAGAAAGGAAAAAATAACCTTCTATTTGACGAGTCTCATTATACTAACTTGAAAAGAAACTCATCAAGTTAGACTTTTAGTTCTAGGTAACACTATTTGTCACCTTATCTCGAACACATTAAAAAATAAAACAAGAAATGAAATCAAAATTAAACAAAAATAAATAAACCAATACATAAATAATATAGTTTCTTCAAAAAAAATTGAAAAAAAAACAGAGAAACGATTAAAGTATAAGGGGGTGTTTGTTTCATGGATTGCAAATTTATTCCAGGGAATGTGACATTGAAAATCCTTGGTTCCCATGCTTGTTTCAAGTTTTCACAAATTATGCCTAGGTACTTTTTATTCCTAGGAATAAAATTTACACATGACTTTCCCACTTGTTATTCCCATGTTAAAGTATGGGAATCTTTTATTCCCATGGGAATAAGAGGTAACCACTCATAACTTCCCACTCCCACACTATTTTAACTCCTTTATTTTATTTTTTTTAAAGTTTAAATTAAATATATTTAAAAACATTCCTGGGAAGCTAAATTACTTACCAAACAGTTTAATAGGATTCCCAGGGAATATAGGATTACCAAACAGTTTAATAGGTTCCTAGAAATAATGTTTAATAGATTTCCAGGGAATATAGGATTGCCAAACTGTTTAATAGATTCCCAGGGAATATAGGGAATATAGGATTACCAAACAGTTTAATAGGTTCCTAGAAATAATGTTTAATAGATTCCCAGGGAATATAGGATTGCCAAACAGTTTAATAGATTCCCAGAGAATATAGGGAATATAGGATTACCAAACAGTTTAATAGGATTATTAAACAGTTTAATAGGTTCCTAGAGATAATGTTCCAGGGAATATTATTCTCAGGATTGTAAATTTAATCCTTGAAACAAACACACCCTAAGGAAAAAGAAGTTCGGCCATTCAAAATATAGACCAATTTGGTCTCTTACCATTTAAAAGCAATACATGAACATATTAAAATAGCCATACAATATGTATTCAACACACACAAATATATTTACAATGTTTGCTAGAAAACATAGATTCACAAGTTTGATTTAAACCCTACCTGTCTGTTTACCATTCTACAAACTGAACGCTCCAAATCTGAAAACACCTGAATGAAATGACCAGTTAGGAGCCACAACTAGATAGAGGAATTGATTGTTAACACAAAAATATCAGAAAATATCACAGTAGTAGGTTTTTTTGTTATAAAATTAGCAGAGCAGTCAGATGACTATCTAAATATATAAATTTCTTAGCACTTAGAAATTGACATTTACGAAGTTAATAGAAAATTAGAGCAATGAATGTACATTAAGCTATGTACTGTACCTTTGCCATGGAGGTTAAAATATCAGCCAAGAAAAAGTCAGGAAAGGAAATTGGCTGTATGAAAAAAAGAAAATTATTTGTGAGCCAAATGATAAGCTTTATATAATCCATAAGAACATCAATTGACAAGCTTACAGAATCCAATGATATAAACTACACCTAAAATATCAACACCACTAAACCAAACTAGTGGTTCTCACATTGCTAACTTCACATCTACGCATCAATAAACTAAAAGGAACCTACTGGAGATGTTGCATGGCTTTGCAAAAGTAACGAAATGCAGATAAACCTTCAAAATTCGATATCGCGCATGATAGTCAAGAGTCTTGCCTGCAAAGGGAAAGCTATCCGCAATAATGTCCTCAAAAAGAAGTACCGAGAGGACAAATAGAAAATATCGAAGGGAAAGATCAAGACCATTGCAACAAAAATGTAGAGAAGCACCTGCAATATGTAAATATTACATGATTAGAATATATGGTAGAAGAAAAAGATTATTATAGAAAGGATTGCAGGAAGCAATTTGTTTGCTGGTATATAAGAAAAATTTACTTCCATCGTTCCTTAAACAAATGATCGAAGCAGTCAATGAATCCCTCGACACCAACAGAAAGAATGAAACTACATCTATATGTTATATTTATATATCAAAAGAAGAAGAAAAAAAAACATGTATATCAATGAATGAAAGAACAGAGCAGATACTGAACTGGTTGAGATGCAGCCAACGATACTTCCCCATGAGAATAGAGATAGAGATAAGAAGTCATGCTAGTAGGGACAATGATTGTCATCCAAGTACTACACTGAAAATAACACAAGAGTTGAAGTTAATATATAAACATGCATATGAGTTTATGCTCTAAATCTACGGTATTAGCATCATCAAACCATGTTGTTGGCACAACTTTCAAAGTTATATTTATATATTTTGGGGAACCAGATACTGACAAGTCCATGGTTGAAGTATTAATTGTCAAAATCGAGAATCAAGAAAAAAGACGTTGAGCATTATGCACTTAGTATTGAATAATGTTGTCTCATAAACAAAGGTAAAGAACTTGACTACCTTCCATATTTCTCTGTGGGTAAGGTGATTTTGATCAAGATCAAAAATCTTGGGATAGCTTACATTGGATTGTAGAAATACCCATAAATTCACTCCCCAAAGCCAGACCATAATAGTCTGCAAAAGTAACAGCAAAAATCATCAAGCACATTTTTCACAACAATTGTGTTCAACATAAAAAATAAACAGCATAATTAGCCCCCAACTCACCACAAGCAGGAGAGGGTTGTAATACAAAAATGCCTCATATAAAAACAGGTCTCGCAAATTTGCATCCATTCTCATGACAGAATCCCAACTAATCTGATGCAAGAGCAGAAAAAAGTTACTACTTGACGTGAAATAGGTAAATTAAAGCTGAGGAAATTTCTCAAGAGATGTTCACTGGTATGTAGACAATTGTAAATATTATTAAGTGGAGAGACAAAAGTTAACCTTACAGCAAGTAAGTGCCCATATCAGAAAGAGTGTCACCTGTAAAAAAAAATGAGCACACAAGAGGTTGATAAACGCTAGGAATCAAAAAATAACAGATAAATTAGAGACAGACATGCAACTAAGATAGGAATGCAATTAAATAGACAACAATCTGATGCTTCAACATATTTAAATTTCAGTCTGAATCTGAAAAAACAAATCATTTTCCAGAAATTTTAAAATAAAAAAAAATGAGTTTGTATAACATCACTATAACACAAATGCTGCAACAAAAGACTAGCTTGCAATTAAAACATAGAGCACAGCAATATTCTATGCAGATTATACATGATATCCCAACAGACCTTGAACCTCCATAGAAAAGTAGGAGATGGCGCAGCACTTTGAATGGGTGAAATCATATTCTTCATTGTATCAGACAGCACTGCTTTATCGTAGGCCATTTAAGTCTGCGACTGCAAAACAAAAAATAATTGGTCAAAAAGTGTGTTGAGACTAAAAGGAAAAGACGACAATTATTTGGGGGCAAAGTGTGAGGGACTTGATACAAAAATCACTGTTAAAGTTCTCCCCAGAAAGAATTTACAATTCCATTTTATTTTCATCTAGACTAAATTTATTTTGCTTCAAAAATTTCATAATTTCTTGCTTATAGCTCATTAGCACCTATGTCATTGTCAAAATGTAATCCATCCCATTGTCAATCCTGGCACAAGTTAACCCAAGGCATGCATGAAATCTCCATGTATACAATACCACGATTGGCTGTATTTCAGCTTTTACGGCTAAATTATGTTCGGGAACATCGCATTGCCCTTTGTCAATTGCTAATGATGTACACTAGGGTCGCACCTTAACACTAATTATAGCATTCCTATTATCATCCAACCAGAAACTTTTAATTCATTTAAGTAATCAATTTTGAGCACATATAAATTGGACTGTTTAAACTCCTGGAAATGAGAAACCTAGTGATTGAGATCAAATGGTTGATGAGGTCTAGTTAAGGACGAATCGTTAAGGAGAACTCGAGTTTGAGTCCTAGCTGGAACAATCATTAACCAGACTAACTTACCTGCAAGTCAAACTCCGGTTATCAAGGTCGCCCTTCCCCTTGGGCCTTGGGATCCCGAGGGTTAAGGACCCATGGAATCATCCAAATGAGAATTCTGAGCTACCCATGAAAAGCCCCTCTCCACACACACACACACACACTATCAATAAAAATCCAAACATCCCAAATGAAAAAGCTCAAAATTTTAGCATCAACTACAATTGAAACAAATCAAATCCTCCAATAAATTGTAAGCTACACCACATCAAAATTAAGAACAACCAAAATCAAAATATTCAAAGTCCAAACATTTGACAAGCACTGTAACAATAAATCAATAATACTAATAAGAACAACCCCATTTCCAATTCTACAATAAAATTCCAAAAGCATCATGCACGATAAATCAATCTCATCACAGAGCACAAAAACATAATCATGGCCAAATAACCACATGAAAAAAAAAAAGTCATCAAAATCAAAAATTGACAATGACCCATGATTCAGAAAGACCTTACATCTCTGAAATATCAATCATCAAATTCTGGGATTGAATCAGATGAATTACCTGTTGTGTGGTAGTCAGAGTGAGTCCGATCTGAGAACAACAGAATTATGGGAAACTGTTGATGACAGCAACATGACAAAAGGGAACAACGACGACGATGATGATGATGTTGCGTAAATCTCAAAGAATGTTGTTTGCTTGCAATGTTGGCATTGAGATTTGGACAAAAAGCGTGGAAGTGGCAGTGTTGTTTTTTTTAACCGCCACTCTGTTCTGTGTCTGAGTTACCAAAACATTCTCACTTCTAAATTCTGATGTCACGAGAGAGAGAGAGAGATGGGTTCGCAATCTTTGGACAAACAATGGTTTAACTTTCCTTTTTTTTTCTTTTTTTCCTGAGATTTGAATCCGGATTTAACATATATCATGCATCGTCTCTTACCAATTGAGCTACAGTCGTTTAACTCTTAACTCAAATGTTAAAATTGTGGTTTGAACCCGACCCTCGACTTGTGTTTCTTAATTTCAGTAGTCATTTGATGAATCCAAAAATAATCTTCTCTCCGTCTAAAAATACAGATGATGTCATTATAGAGAAAGATTTAATAGAAATATTGAGTCTTTTATTTAATAAGACCTTAACATATTAAGGACTCTTATTGGAGAGAAAAAATGGGTTTTCTATTAGTTATCGACAATTATATAACGACAAATTCTCTTCAGCAACTAATGGGTTCTGCGATTAAAATAGAAAAGAAAGTAGATAAAAATTGGTCTCATCGTCTCAAATTATGTGATTCTTGCTCTTTTCCATTTCTTTTAATTTATTTTTTAAATGCACATATTAGTGGACATGTTAAACTATAATTCGTAATAAAATACGTGGTAGAAATACTCGGGTTGAATCAAATCAAAGGCATGTAAAAGGACATGTTATGTTTGGAGGAAAGAGTGATTTCATTGTCACTAACGCAATTAAAATTTTGTTTAGATCAGAGTCATTAACGTGTATCGCTAGTGAACCAGTTCAAGTGCAACAACATGCTATAAATTTGGAAAAGAATCAATCAACGAGGATCAACAGAGTAATTGATTTGTTGATATGTGCATGGTTGATTTTTGGAGTGATGTAGTGACAAAGAGTGTTTGTATTCAAGAATATAGGAATGAAGTCCTTGTAATTTATGTAGATTATAAATGAACTCAAAATTTGAATTTTTTTTTCTAGTTCCACGAACTTTTTATCATGTTCTAAACATGTCTCCATAAAATAATTCAAAGTTTTAATAGTTTAAAGATAATTAAACAAATTTCTGTTTAGTAAGGATTAAAATTGAATGCAGGAAAATTTTGTAGTACTGCAATGTTATGGTGTTATAATGGCAGTGTGCAATTTAGCATTATATGCGCTTGCTTATTTTATGGTGTTTTTAGTATTACAAAGAATTATATATTTCAATGTTAAACTTGTTATGTATTCTTTTTTATTTTACTTTGATGACTAGCTTCTTTTTTATTTATCCATACTTTTCCACCTTCTGGGCTATAATGATGAAACACAAGTTAGGAAGATACAAAGTGTCTTAAGACTCATTTGGAGACGCTATATTTACAATTTAGTTAATGATTTGAGCTTAAAAGCTTAATGAAATTAAGGTCGAATCGTTAAAGAGAAACTGAATTCCGATATTGATTTAATAGTATTTTACTTAGTTTTCAGCCTTGCCTCAAATTACTGAGACTCGAAACCATAGGACTAAGATAGAAAATATATAGCACTCTTTTATTAAGGGAAATTAAGTTTATTATTACCGGCAGAAAGATAGACAATCATGTTTCCGTCTTATAAGGACTTCAAATATATTTAACTATTTCTTTTTAGGATTGAAAACTACAATCCATACTTATTCATAAAAAAAGTATATATATTTTTTTAAGGAAAAAAAAGTAAAAAATTTATATATGCAGAAAGTGTAAAACTTTTTTACAATGCATCAAATCAAATTACATTTTATACATATATATATATATATATATATATATATATATATATATATATTTATATAGGAGTTTGCTAACTTAAACCAACAAAAAACATGAAGGTTCAAGCTAACAAGTGTCTACCTTTTCATTTGGACAAAAATATCATTCATCTTTATTATTTAAAACTAATAACTTGAGGGTTAACTTAATAATTTTCATTATAAAATATTCGTTAACTTGCATCAATTTGCTAACTTAAACTCACTTTTGTTATGGGCATATTAATGTCAGAATTACAAACATTAAACAAAATAAAACAAAAAAGACAAAACAGTTTTCACAGCCTTCAAAAAAAAAAAGACAAAATTGTTTTGACAAAAAAACGGTTACAACTTTTTTTTAAATTACATAATTATCATTCGTTTAATAATGGTTTATACTAGTAGTAGGCAGATACACCAAATGAAAAGGTACTCAATTTTAATTTTTTTTTTGGGGGGGATATCTTATAGCTTTTAATTAATAATCAAAGTCGAAATATAAAGAGGTGCAACATTAAAGATATGGGGGACTAGCTAAGAAAGTGGTCTCTCGAGTTAGAGTGTAAGCGACCTCATTCGCTTGTCTTCGGCTAAACTCTACCTTAGAGTTTTTAAAATAAAGATCACAACTTTTTGACACTTCTCCACTATTGCTCCAAACTCAATTATATCATTACTACCTCTATTGAAGTAATCTACAACCTTTTTTTGCATCTAACTCAAAATCCACATTTATAAGTTGTAGTTCATGCACCCATCGGATAGGATGTGAGAGTCCCAGAGCTTCTCCAACATCTGTTGAACTAACTGGATTCGACCACATTGTTTTTGCTCTTATAAAGTTTCCAGCCTCATCCATAATGTAAAAACCAAAACCAACACAGTTTAAAGCATCTGAAAACGACGCGTCAACGTTGCATTTTAGCCTACCATGATCTGGTCTGCCACCCAGCATGCACATGCTGCACAACGCTATTCTCAACCTCTGTTAATTGTAAATTTGCACTCGGCCCAGCCGATACAACAACCAATCCACCATGCTGCCTTTTTATGTTCGGTTCTCTCCAGTTAAATAAAAGTTGTCTCGCTAGCTCCAAAATGGCATGGGTTGTTTCCGCAACATTCTGCCATAACCGTAAACTGCAGCTTTTCCACAAACTCCAAAGTACTGTTGCAAACAACGAGCTTCAACATGTGACAACTCTTGGCGTGAGTATCCATACTAGTGGTAATTAATCAAATGATAGTTCCAACTATTATTATTGTGATCAAAATGAGAGAATGAACTCTTGCTTTCTGGATTACATCGCTTTATTGTCCTACACCCGTGATACAACCCCCATTTTTTAACCAAGGCGCTTTAAAAATTGGGATATTTACACCATTCCCCATTTTTCATCTGACACCTTCACGAACAACTTTTTTTGCACTAAAAATGCTTCGCCACACAAAAAGGTACAAACTTGCTAACTTGAACCTTCATGTTTTTTTGTTGGTTTAAATTAGCAAACCTTATATATAAGGGTCATGATTCGAATTTCGAATACCCTACTTATTCACTTTATAAAGATGGATTTTTATTCACTTAGCTAAAAAAAAAGAAAAAAAGAATGTAAGCTATGGAAGTAATATTTTGTCTTAAAAAAAAAGTAACACTTTGGTGTGATTTTATTCCATCATGTGTAAAAAGAGTTTTTAATTCTCAACAAAATATCAAAATACTTCATATTTAATTAAAAAATTATATTACACCAAAAAAAAATGAAAAAATTATATAAAAAAAACCTTTAAACCTTCACCATTTTTTTTTTCTTGTCAAAGTAGGCGCAAATCAAGAGGTAGCAATGGCGAACCCAGAAGCAAAGCTCGAAACTTTCTTGCACTGGCTACAGGTTTGTTAACTTGGTTTGTAATTTAAGGCCTAATGGTAAAACATGTTAAA
>Ga0315915_1000556_pt1 | contig 39397 bp, 14 predicted proteins | sample MpolbnodulesMG_FD_207738 | JGI IMG/M metagenome (GOLD analysis project Ga0315915, IMG submission 207738) | Medicago polymorpha root nodule microbial communities from Los Angeles, California, United States - branched nodules | ecosystem: Host-associated > Plants > Roots > Nodule | place: USA...
ATAAGCAAACAAACACAACTAACAACAAACCTTTTTGATAACAAGAATTTGAAGCTTTGGAGAATGGCGGAGCAATTCAACTACACCATCCCAACAATGAAATGAGCTATGAAAAAATATTAGATCTAGATGAATTAAGTTTGAAAACACAGGAATGAATTTGAATGAAGCCTCTTGAGATCGAAATCCTGTGACTATGCGTAGAAACTCAACATTACCAATACCATTAAACAAAACATCCTTCGAACTGATACTCGCTTTAACCAACTTAGACAGTGTTACAGAGGATTTAAGCCCTTTTTCCGCTACTACATTGTTTTTATCACGATTCATCTCACTACGTACATAGATATGCTTAGCATGTAAATCTTGCAAGATAGGACAACCAAGAAGAAAATTTGCGTAATCTATACGAGCTTTAAAATAAACAAATTTCAAATCTAGGGTTTTGACCGATGGAAGATAAACATACGAAGTATCATGTGCGATTTCTATCATGTCCAGTTTGAGAACAACAAGGGTTCGCGAGATGAAAATATTGGGATGCAAGGTGTGGAAATTCATAATGAGATGAAATTCCTCAACATCGCGACATTTTGCAGCTTCAAGCCACAGGCTGGTGATGGGGGTTCCGGAAGTACACTTGAGGCGAAGTGTTTTGAGGGGTTGGTTGAGTGCAAGAGGAGAGAACATGATAGTATCGACAAAACGGCAGAAGCGATCAAACGCTTCACCTTCGATTTCGTAGTCAAAGTCAAAGCGGAGAACGGAGAGTGAATAACATAGTAGGGTCCATCGCTTTGAAAGAACGCTGGTTTGGAAAGCTTGTCTGATTGGGAGAAAAGAGAGTATGTGACACAACAAGTCATTTGGTAAAATGCTTATTCTATCGACCATTTGGTCCATCACTTTGTTTTGGATGTAATTTTCCCTCCTCGATTTTCAATGACAAATACTAGTGTGTAATCTTTAACATGGACTTAAAGATTTTGCATTAGTTAGTATTTATAAGTAAGTTTTTTTAAAATTTTGATTAGTACTTTATTTTAAAACGTACTTTACACCAATAACATGGTTACAAATAAGATGGTAGACGTAGTTTCTAACACAATATGAATGATGATTGGTTGTTGAAACGTTGTTTTACCATTTATGTATATCCGTTGTATATTAATTGGTCGATATTTTAAATTTTCATTAAAAGAAATTATTTTAAATTTTAATTGACTGATATTTAAAATTTTCATTTATTGAAATATTCTAAATTTGTTTTGAAAGTATTACTTGAATATTTAATGGTTCATGCATTTTTTGATGTGAGATGGATAGTGATTGGTTGTTGAAACGTGGTTCTACCACGTTGATTGGTCCATGAAATTCATGCATGTATTTTTAATAATCAGTCAAAGTACCGAGAGAAGAATGTTACATATTGAAGAAACGATATTCAGATTCAGTTGTATGAATGAACAAAGTTAACTACCATTATGATCCCCCTATTTTTTCTTATTTTTTTCTTAACTACCATTATTCACGGAATTGATCCCCCTATTTTAAAAAGCCTCAATTTTAGTCTCTTTCTCTTATTTTTGGATTAAAAAATTAGTGATGTGACATATTTTAAATGATGAATTGTACAACTTGATGACACAAAATGATCAACAAGCACTATATTACCATAAATCCCTTCAAAAACTTCAATTTAAATATAAAATATCACCATTTTCTAATTTCAAAAATTTGAAAGCGGAGTCAAAACGGTGTTATTTTAAAATGGGGAAACCAATTTCGTGAGTAAGTGAAAACAGGGGATCAAAATGCTAATTAAGCTAATTAGAAGCTATGGGCATTTATCACCTACAATCATTTTAAAGATCAAAAGGGAGTTTAATCTCATTGATTTATTAGTTCACTAGTTTATTTAAATTTAGATCACATTGCTTATTTAAAGATGTTTGCATAAACTATGTTTTTAAATAGGCCAGATTTAGACCTGAAAAATAAGTCTACAACATGCCGCATGACAGACTTAGACTTTAAATTTTTTGACAGATCATGCTTAGACCTTACAAAGGCTAGCTTGATGTAGCGTATTTCGACATGTATACACACTCTTAGAAGGAGACTATATTCTAGTTGTTCTCAATGTTACTGTTTTTTTTCTTCCCATTTTAAGCTTATCTTATTTCTCCAAGGTGACATGCTTTTTTCCCTTGCCTTATTTTTCCTCCTCATGCTCTTGTTTCTATTTTCCGCATATGACCAAAAAAACAATTGTTTCGGACAAAGCTATTTTAACATCAACTGACCCATGCTTTAGATACTATGGGAAAATGAGTAAAAAGGGACAAAGAAATATACAATTATTACGAGAAAAAAAATTAAAGAGTGTGACATTATTATTATTGAGAAGTCATCTCTAATAAAAGAAGGTAAAGAAGCCAACCACATAGAGCCTTGGATATGATGGTCATGATTAGCAAGCTTGTTTGCACATCCGTAACCTCGAATATTCCAATTTATCAATGAGGAGTGGGGGGCGGTGCATCCTTTGAGCGAGTTGCTTTTGTTTCTTTGTCAAATAGGACGTGAAAGTAGGATCAACTTCATTTCTTGCATATCTCAAATTTGCATAAACAACTCAACTTCCTTTTGTAACAATGGATTGCTATGTGGAGGAAAGAGTAGTGCTTTCTGGCATAGTCACCTCAAAGGAGGAGTGATTTGCTGACTTTGATGAAGGTTCATCAGACACGTCAACATGCCCTACACGTTCTTGAGGTTGTGTTGTGGAAGGTTAAACCTATGCACCTCATTTGTAACGTTTTGCAAGGCAAAGCTAAATGATGATAATGACGGCGCTCATGAAAAGGGTCTAGCCCTAACACAACGCTACCTCGTCTTCATAAATTCATTAAAATGTGAATTGAAAACAAGTAAACCAAAAAAAATAAATGTAATACAAATGAATGTCACACTATCTTATTTTATGTGGAATATGCAATATTATCACTTATGCAACATCATGGTCCAAGAAAAAATAAATGTCATGATGATCACGTGAGTGTGTTTTATTTTTCATGCGAATAAATTGATTGTGTTAGAAAATATTCAGCACATAACCGAAAAGCTGAACAGTAAAATAATAATTGAGATGAAACAGTGATGAATTGGAGACTTATTTAACTTTTCCATATACTTTATTTAATGTTTACCACTTTACCTCATGTATTTTCTGTTTCACCTAGATTTGATGTTTGTTTAGTACTTCAAAAGTTCAAATTGATTAACTTGGTACAAAGGACTCTTTTTGGGGCTGGATATATGGTACATATGGGTTGTTTCCTTGTATGAAACACATGTTGCTATTGAAAAAGATTGATATTATGGCAATCTTCTACTTGCGATTCTTGTTGTTGACAGGAGCCACTTGTGAATTTTGCTAAATCGTAATTTGCTTCTTCCCACAAAAGTTGGGTTGGCAAGGGGCACATCATACAAGTTGAGCTGGTAATTTGACTATTCAATATATATTAGATATTTTTAAATAATTTATGTAAAAATTTATACACATATACTATAAGATATACAAATTTAGTCACTAACAATAGATCGATCTAAGTGGTAAAACATGTGATCAAAGGCTCAAAAAATTATATCAAAAGGGAAGAACTTGCTTATGTACCCTACATATTCTTCGACAGAGATTAGTCATTGTTAAGCGACATTAGAAACTTTGTACCCAATATCATGACTCTTTGAATTTTCTTGTCTCGTAACTCATATCACTGGAAGAACTTATAACTATATACCTTGATTTATATATCCTATCTTTTATTTTTATTTTTATTTTTATAATATAACTGTGTTACTGGTTTGAATTTTTCACTAAATTTGTTAACGGCTAATATTTGTCAAGGAACTTGATATTGTCCATCTTTGGTAAGGTGGTACCTCCCAATTACCACTATTTTTTTTTTCATGCACACAATTTGACTATGAAACATTAGTTGAGGAATTTGAGTTCAGTTTCACTCCAACAAATGTATATCCTCCATTTGTTAGTGGAAGTTTGATACATATCATACATACTTCGAGTCAGTGCAACACAGAAGTTTCTATTAGAAAATTTATAGTGATGATGAGAAAATCTTAAGTGGTTTTTAAGAGTTTCATACTTTGAAGAAGTGCATATCTTTTCCAAAATTATATACATAGTTGACTATTGACAATGTGACTAAAAATATATAATTATATTATATAACAAGGCAAAAATCTGGTACCTTCTTTAGTGGCTAGTGTCATATCTTCTTTTCCTCCTACCTTCTTTCTTGGATTACGAGTGCTTGAATTTGTATCATCAAATCTAATCTAATTATTATACATTATATGACATATTGTTTTATTATTTTTCCTGTCACGTGACTCATGAGAAGCCATGTGTCTCATTGACCTACACATATGGGAGTCTTTGATTATGGGGTTGGTGGAATGGAAATACTATTTGAATTAAATGTTTCTGCATTTGATTTGCATTTCAACTGCTTCTCAATAGAATCTTAATTGGAAATGAACTATTTGCATGTCAACAGCTTCTTAATAGAACCTTAATTGGAAATATTGCTCATGAACAGAAATCAACTATTTAAATTGAAAACTGAAAATTTTGAAATACATATCAAAATTGAAAAATTCCTTAACCTCTTGACTTTAAGACATTCCTTTCATTTGATTTACAAGTTACTAAATGCATGCAATCGGGTATTAATTTATTTTTTCACGAGAAAGAAGACATGCATTATCAATGTAAACTAGTTCACACCATAATACAATAAAAATATTGTGTAGTGCGTGTTTGATATCATATATCAGAATCATGGTAATACATCGTAATTTTATAGAAGTTACATAATATAGCTTTTAAAAAATCACGGTAGATTACTATAATTCTGACGTATCCGGTGTGATGTCAAACACAGACTTCCGATTATTTTTATAACAAGATAAAATTACAAAATGAACTTATGTATATTTACTAATGTTTCAATCATGCAATAATGTAAAACTAGTTTGCATCCGATAAAAAAAGCACACCTCCATTATACTCATGTTTCAATCATGCAATAATGACAACACATATAGTATGTATTATAGAGATCTAAAAAAGCAAAACCTGAATTATTTTAAGTTTAACAATTAAATTAAATCTTGAGATTGGAATAAGTACCTTGTCTGGACTCCAAGTATTCTCATCTAGTCACCTGCTTGATTTAATATTCTAAATCTAAGTGGCAAGTAACACAAATTAACCTTATTTTGAAGAATCTCTAAAAAAACAAAAAACTTATTTCGAGGCAAGATGCAGTGCATTATATTCTAAATCTGAGATTAGAATATGTACTGTCTTGATTGGACTTTTTTAGCTTTGTTTTTGTCTATAATAATTGCATAATTAATTACTGTTTCCCCTAAATGTGAGGTGCACACATTCTTCTTTTGTTAAGCAAGAATCACTCTTTTCAGCTTTCTCTAACTCGTTAAAAAAGGACATGTGTTTTCTTATTTCACACATATAAATAAAATGATTATAATGAAGAAAAAAATGATAACTTTGTCAAATTAACCTTATTAAGGAGGTATTCATCATTACTGTAAATGTAAAGTAAAAATTATTGACTTAATGATATTGAAAAAAATAATAATTAATAAGCATTGTATTGAAAATTAAAAGTATTTAAAATAACATTTATTTTAGACTTTTTTCCCTGCAAAAATATCACTCATTGTAATATAAGGGAGTATAATACTACTATATAAAGAAAATCTACGTCAACCAACAATGAATTGATACAAGTGGTAAGTTCTCTCAAACATTTATGAATTATGAGCCTTATTCTAAAGACGTGCTTTGCTGGCGAGGTGAATTCGATGTGCAAAAAATTGGATCATTGCAACTTGTTTTATGGTTCTTGCGAGTTGACAAAATTTGATTGAGAGGAAACTCATCTTATATGAGCAACCATATTGGTTTGTTACCCAATAAACTTCACCAAGTACTATTCATTATAAGGGATTCTAATGCTAATGATGGGTTAATATTTTTGTTAAAGTAAATTCAGGAATGTTAGAACGTAGGAGTTGCTCTAGTGATCTTCTTCCATAAACTTGCATGTTGGAAAAGATGTCTTAAATAAATAAATCGTTTATGTTTTTGGTAAATAGACAAAACGATACTAATGATTATTGAAAATTGACACACATAAGTGAAGGAATTGAGTTTCGAATCATGATCACCTGATTTATCTAATAATTTTGACAGTTTTTTAAGTTGAGTTAGAAACTGATATTTTAAGAGAATAGATTTAGTCCTATAAATAAGCACAAGAATATTTCTATGTAACCTAAAAAATATTGAGTAATGCTACTCATACAACCATTTTAGAATAATTTTTGGGACAACATTCTTCTTCCTTTTTCTTTTAAGAACAAAAATATTGAGTAATGTTATAAGGGAATTGCCAACGAAAAGAAACAAATACACATTAACTATTGGATTCAATCTTGATTTTAAACATGTGTCACTTTTCTATTTTAAAAACATAAAACCTCTACTCATAATGTATTATATTTGATCATGCATTGTGTCTTTCGCATCATATATATATTCATATCATATAACAAAACTCAAATAGAAAAAGTAAGAATATCGTGAGTATGAAATAAAATTGTCATAATATGCTGTAGAAATATCAGTTTTCAACTATATTATTCAACCAACCATTTGCTAGATTTGAATGATGAGAAATTTTGAACATATAGTAGTACCTCACATGTTAAATCTAAATTCTGTATGAGAATAGAAATAGGCAAAAGACATGAATTATGGTACTTATCCTAATCGAGAACTGTGAAGTGAAAGGCATGTGAGTGAAGGTAGTTTGATAGCTGTCAGATCAGATCCTCTAAATCTATAAACAATCTTGTATTCCCTCATTCACTGTTTTTTACCGTTAAGATCTTTTGCCGCCGAAAATTATTATATCCACTTCCAACCGTTCGATCTAAAACACTCCAACATCTTGGCTAATAAAACTATATGCATCTTGTACCGTTAGATTATATTTCAAGAGATATTTTTACCTTTTTAAAATCATGTGACGATCATCTCTAATTATTTCCCCTAAAAAACAAAATATCATCTCTAATTATTTCAATAGTGGTGATATGATAGCATGGATTTCATCAAATCCATTCACCATAAACAATGATAGCATGTGATTCAGTGATGACAAAAGCTAAATGTGCCTAAAAACAAATGTTAATAAACTAGCTATAGAAATATTAATCTTAAAAAATTGTATATTTAACTTTTTAAAAGTTTTCTTTTATTTTCTTTTAAGTTAAAATATTGTTTTTATCTTTACGCAATTGCTAATTTTAAATTCTTTAACATGTGTGATTATGACAGAAGTTAGTAAAGCCTTTTTAAGAATTTAGGCTGATTTAATTTAAATTTACATATTTGGTTTTTTCTTTTGAGTGAAAATTTATATAGCTGACTTATAAAGTGAAAATTGAGAACTGCTCCACTTATAAGCTTATGTTCAAGTCTTGTCTCATCAAATGTGAAACCTTAACATGTCCTACAACTACACTACGCTACAACAACCGTAAAAAAAAAAACCTAGTTCTTGTCTACATGCATTGATGAAGTCAAAAGATCCATAACCGTCTGGTCAATAAAAAAAATCCAAATCTTGAACAAATTTTGGTTTTATTTAAAAAACTTAAATGTAGTTTTGGTACTTCTATTTTGATAAAATCGCAATTTCGGTCCCCATATTTTTAATTGTGCAATTTTGGTTCTCTTTATCATTTTTTTACCAATCCATGATTTTGACCATACAATTTGATGACATGACAATAAATTGTCCTCTCTGAACTCTTGTATCATTGGAATTGATTTTGCTTGTCTCTATTTGAATCATGACCCAATTTAACACCGTATCTTAACAATTAAACCATTCATTTTCATGCAAATCACTGACTATAAAGATAGTCACGTCATTAAATTGGACAATCAAATCACAAATTAATAAAAACATTTTAAAATAAAATAAAAATTATGCAATTAAAAATAAAGAAATCAAAATTACAGTTACCAAACTTAAATTAAGATATTTGAGATTTAGACTGTCCGATCTCAATCCAAAGATCACGAATCTTTTCACCGTATACACTGAGAATCTGGATTCTCTATTTACATTCAAGTGGGTCCATCTGATCTGATGCAGTGGACCCCACCAAAATGTTCTAAGAGTGAGAGAAAATCAATGAGTCTTATTTCTCCACTGCTCTCTCACCTATACCTATTGTTGGCTGTTTCTGTTCCCCCCACCACCTTCAATCTCATCTTCCTTCTTAAATTCATGGGTTCCTTTTGTTTTCTTATATACTCACTCTGACATCAAAAAAGTTTCCATTTTTCTAACATGGCTCTTTCATATTCTCTTTGATGTGTCACCACTATTGATATTTTGTTGAAAAATCTGTGAAGTTTTTTTTTTTTTTTTTGTTGAAGGTTGATTTTTGGTAGTTGGAGATGTTGGGTTCAGGGACAAATTTGGTTACAACTGTTATTGGATTTGGCATGAGTGCCACTTTCATTGTGTTTGTCTGTACTAGAATAATTTGTGGAAGGCTTAGAGGTGGTGTTGAATCTAGGATGATGTATGAGATTGAATCAAGATATGATATAGAACAGGTAATTTCTGTATGCACCCTCCTTCTGTCTTGTTTTTGCTTATAATCATGACTTGGTTTTGAGCACTTTGCTAAGTTTTTTTTATGAAAATTTTATCAGTAATACTATAATCTCAGTTTTGTTTGGTCATGATGAGTCCTAGATATTAAATCTGATCCAATACTTGAAGTATATGTGAAATAAGGATATGTACAATTTTTTGTTGCTTTTTAATTTCTGGCTCTAATGCAAATGCTGCATTCTGTTTCCAGAAAACAATAATTTTAACTTACCTATATAATTAATGATTATACACTCATGTGTATATAATTAAGTGGTTGAGTTCAAGTGGTTAATAAGTTTCGATTAAACACGAATTATTCGATATTATCCGAGTTTGAATCCTGCTGAGATAATCTTTGACCATATTTTACTTACCGAACGAACTCCGTATTAAGAGAGCTCCATTTCCCTGAGAACCAGATGGTTAAGACCAAAAGAATTTATGTATGTTTGATGTATGAACTGTTTTCTTTAGCTATGTGGTAAGAATCGTAAGATAGTATTGTTTTAGCTTCTCAAATCCTCCTTATAGTGAATAGTTTTTCACAGTAAATATATCATATAATTTCAAGTTCATGAATTAGAATGTTTTTTGACCCTTCAAACAGTAGCTGGTCACAAGAAAATATAATGTCTGATTCATAATTTGGTTTGTGTCATTTTGTAACCTATCATGGTTTGGTGCTTTAAATTTAATTTTCCGTCGTTTCCTGATAGCCAGAACACCATGTTAATGACCCTGGCACTGAACCAGTTTTGATTGAAGCAATCCCTACTTTAAAGTTCAATCAAGAGGCTTTCAGTTCCATTGAAGATACACAGTTAAGTCTTTTCTATCATTTGTAGGTCATAAAGAACAAATTCCTCGTATTTAAACCTTTTGTTGTAGACTGATATCATTTTCTTGCTACTTAACATTATTCTTTTTTGTGACAAGAGCTTATGATATGAAACTAACACTTGATCGATTAATGGTCTGTTTGGATTGACTTATTTGAGCTTAGCTTCTAACATAAGCATTTGTGGGACTGTTTGGAGATGTTATGAAAACTGCTTATGACATCCATACATTGTTTTCAGCTTATTTTCATAAGATCTCCAGGATAGCTTATGAAAACAATGTATAACTTATGTGTAAACAAGTTGACTTTATTTTATCTTTTGTTACAGAAATAATTTACACATAAGTTTATGAAAAAAGGAGCCAATGAATAGATAAATAACCGAGTTTGCTTCTACAGGTGTGTAATATGTCTGGCAGACTACAAAGAAAGAGAAATACTGCGCATCATGCCCAAATGCGGCCACACTTTTCATCTTTCTTGCATTGATATATGGCTGAGGAAACAATCTACCTGTCCAGTGTGCCGTCTTCCATTGAAAAATTCGTCCGAAACAAAACATGTGAGACCTGTGACATTCACCATGAGCCAACCTCTTGACGAGTCGCACGCATCCGAAAGGAACACAGATATTGAGAGGCACGGTGAAACTAATGCTGTTAACTCAATACAACCAACTTCTGGAGAATCCGAAGCAAGGCAATGATCTAAGATAGCTAAAGGGATTGTTCTGCTCTCAAAAAGATACTAGTGATAATTTTCTGGTTTATAGAAAAATGCTTTTAATTAGATTGGATTCAAATTCTTTGTCTTTGTATGGCTTTCATATTCACTTGGTGATGTAAAATAGGTCATGCCAACAGTGGTTTTCTGCAGCTGAGATGTACATAATATCTTTCCTTCTGTAGCATATGCAGGCCTAGGTTTTGATGAAATTTATTTTACACCACGTTTTAAGTTCTTTTGAATTTTGATTATAGCATTGCCTCCTTTAGCAAACATACTACTCTTTGTTTAGGCATAACAGATTAAACAAATATTTTTCAGTAGCGAACTTTTTCGGCAGTGATGCTTCTTGGCCTAGGATGGAATCTAGAAAATTTTGATACTAATGTGCAAGAAATAGAATGACTTGTAGTACAAAACTTTCTTTTTTATGATTTTTTTCTCTTTCTTTTTCAAAACTATAAATATCTCTGATGACCAATTAAGCAATGATTTCCCCCATATGATTGATTGTAGATCCAATCTTTCAATTATTGCAATGATAAATTTGTGACACCGAATGTTGTTTTCCATTCTGAAAGTGGGTTAGCAATTTGCAAGTTTTCTTTTAAAGAACGTATGGGGAAGGGGAAACTATTACTCGTTAAAGTGTTACTAATAGTTATTTACAAGCGTCTCAGAGGAGATTTAAACCCCATTCTTTGAGGTTATAAAGTCAAACTTCTACGACTGAGTTGACACTTTATTATTATAGACAGTCTTTGAGCCTATAGGTGTACTCAATACCTCAAGAAATTGACTCAGCATCCTAAAAAGCTTAACTTTCTTACCAAAATACATGGTATGCTTTGATTCTTCGGATGTATCAAACCTTTTTGGAAATTGAGAAACACTTTTCAGTTTTCCATCATTGTTGAATAAAGAAAATATGCTCTAGTTGACTTTCTGTTCATCTTGTTCAATCTATGACAGTTAGAGGCCAAATTAGGTCCTTAATGACATAATCATAGGTTGGCTCAATTTACTTATTTGTAACAGTTATCAGCCGTGTGCATGGTGGTGTCTTAGAGTCTTCATGGTGTCAAAGAAGCTAGAGTTTTGAGGTGCCATTTTCATGTGAATGTGTTGATGTGTTTTGCTCAAGTGTTTTCCAGGATAGATCATAAGTTTGATCTTATGTATGCTAAACGTGCTTTTGTGCACTGGTATGCATGTGAGGGTATGGAAGAAGGTGAATTCTCAGACACTTGTCGAGAACTTGCTGCTCTCCAGAAGGATTATTATGAGGTGATCGGTGTTTTGAATGATGATGACGACTACTAATAGATCCATCTTGCAACATATGTTTTACACTTTGGGACAAAAAAATTATGTTTCTTTTGGATCTTGCAACAATGCCTTGATAGATTAATAAGTTTATGCAAAAAGGATCCAGTGAACAGATAAATATTTTTGGCAGAAATAGAAATATTGCACATCACGCCCAAATGTGGCCACACTTTTCATCTTTATTGCATTGATATGTAGCTGAGGAAACAATCTACCTGTCCAGTGTGATCATTTTCTGCTTCTATAGAATAATGCTTTTAATTAGATTGGATTCAAATTCTGTCTTTATTATGCCTTTCATATTCACTTGGTGATGTAAAACAGGCCATGCCAACAGTGGTTTTCTGCAGTTGAGATGTACATGATATCCTTCTGTAGCATATGCAGGCCTAGGTTTTGATGGAATTTATTTAACACACCACTCTTTGTTTATGCAGAACAGATTAAACAAATTTCTCAGTATCAGAAATTTTCTGAATGATGCTTCTTGTACTAGGAAGGATCTAGAAAATTTTGATACTAAATTGATCTATATGTCAATATGCAAGAAATGAAATGATTTAAAATTGTCGTAGAATATTTATAATTGTTCTTTTACATTTCTCTGATGATTTAATATTTTTTTCCCTTCAATACTATAAAATTTCTCTAATGACCAATTAAGTAATGATTTTTCCCATATGATTGTAGATCCAGTCTTTCAATTATTCGATTGGCAATTTGAGCCACCAAATGTATCCTGAAAAACATGTTTATCTGTTAAGCTATATATGGAAATACTGTATAGAATTTAAAGAGTTAAATCTTGTTCTTGGCATAAAGTATCCTATGAATGTTGTTTTCCATTGCTCAATTTGTTTAGTTTTTTAGTAGAGTCATTTTGGAATTGGATTAGCAAGGTTTTAGCCTATCAGTGTACTCATTCCCTCAATAAATTGACATGGCATCCTATAAAAAATTTAATCTTAATTCAGGAAATGGTTTGGTCTTTCAAATTTAATCAAACCTCCTTGCAATTGACTTTCTGTTCTTGAGGTGCCATTTTCACATGAATTTGTTGATGTGCTTGTGTTGTGCAGAAAGAAAGAAAGACAAAAGACATTTGCAATTTATCCAATGTCTGTTGAGGTACTTGGGGTTAGATGGGTACTGTAGCTTGCAAAATAGCATTGAGTTGATATTTGCCTTCTCTGGACCTAGATCCCTTGCGGTCAAGAATTCATCAAGTCAATGCAGTCAATATATCAGAGAGATTGAACAACTCATATTTTGAATTCAATAAATTGGATTCACAATGCAAACTTAAATTATGAATCATTAAATCGACTATTTTCAATTGATTTTAAACCAATGAGGGAAACATATCTTGAGTAGCCTTTTTTTAGTCAAATAATTTAATTGCAAAAATCATACACATTATACCTTAGAGAATTGAGAAATCGTGGATCTTAAGCACATCAAATGTCTTTACAATCAAATCACATGAAATTGAATATGTGTTCCACAAAATGACTCTTACATTACTTTCTTTTGTCTCATATTACTTTGTTATTTTACATTAGTTATAAAGTATTATTTTTTTCCCCATTACTTATATTATATAGTATCTTAACTTATTTAACTAGTCGCTATCGGAACTTATCTAACTAGTACACTAATTAATATAGGAGAATGCTAATGGATTCCACTTGTGTACCATTAAGGTACCAATGGTATATACCATTGGGCAATTAGAGTGCGCCACTTACCAATGTTACTTTATAAATGCTTTATTTGATATAATTTTTTAAAGGATGTGCCACGTGGCACATTCTAATTGGACAATGATATATATCATTATGGTACACAAGTGCTATCCGAATGGTAAGCATTACTCTTGGAGCATTGTTTAAGAGAACATAAATAGAAATAAATTGTTGGAAAATGGTGAAAAGTGTTAAATTCAACTTTGTAAAAGTCAAAAAGTTGTAATTTTCAATGCAAAACTACTACTTTTAGTTTCTTTAACTATTCCACTGAGGGCATTGGTTAGCAAGACCCATTAATATATTAAACAAGAAATTTGACTCAAGTAATTAATGAGATCCACAATATTAACTTATCTAACTAGTACACTAATTAATATATTAGATAAGAAATTTGACTCAAGTAATTAATGAGATCCACAATAAGACGAATTATTCAGGGGAATTCAAGTTCGATTTTTGGATAAAACAATCATTAGTCGCACTATACTCACCTCACGTTCAAACTCTGAATGAACTCTGAATTATCAGAACTCCTTTTCCTGAAAACTAGATGGTTAACACAAAAAAAAATTAACAACTATATTAATAAAGATAATTTACTAAATAATACTTATTTTATCATAGAAAATAATACAATTGATCATTTTTCTTTCAAAAAGAAAAATACAATTGATCATTTTTTTTATTAAATGTTTTTAAATAAAAAATAATTTAAACTTTAAACAGTTTTTCCTCCAACTCATATTATATCTCCTATTTGTAATATTTTCTTGTCTCATATTATTTATCTTTTAAAATACCAATAAAGCATTAACTACTATCTTGACCAAAAGAAGCATTAACTATTATTTTTTACTAAATAAATTATTATTATTACTTTTCCATTTATATATTCTTATTTATTGCGCCTCTACCCACTTAATTATTTTAACAAATGAAATTCATTTTATCAATAAAATTAACGCAATTAATCATTTTCATGAATCATACATAATCAAATGAAACAATAATGAGACTATAATTACTTACACCACCCACCCGTCCTCAATTATAAACCATTTCAACCATTTCACACGTATTAATAAACGTAATTAATTTTGTACATAAAGAAATATTATGAGTCGTTATACAAAATTGTTCTTAAAAAATAGTATCGTAAAAATAAATTAAATAATTGAATGAAAATAAAGTTATAAATAGTTAATGTTATAATAAGAAAAATAACATTAATGCCCTATTTGTATTGTAAAACAATTTTTTTAATTTGGGACATTTATTATTTTAGATGTATTAATGTCATATTCAATGTATCTAATGTAACAAAAAAAATATGTAACAAAAAAAATATTGAATGTATCTAAAAAATAAAATTTTATTTATAATAATGAGAGGATAAAGTAGCAATGAGAATATGAATTATTTATTGGGCACACTACCAAAATCAAAGAATGCAGTGAATATGATGGTGTGAATGAAATGAAGAAAGAGATTGAATTGAACTATCCACATCTCCAAACAATAATAATATCAGATCAGTAACTCCCCAAAAAAACATCATCAACATTCAACAATAATATCTGCAACCCAACCAAACCTAAGACACACTATTCTTGTTTCTTATTTGCTTATTTAACACACAAACACACCCTTTTGTACTATGTAACATTGTTCCTTCAAAAAACACAAAAAAGTGATCCTTTTCCATTTTCATGATGGAAGAACAACCACACTCATCATCACTATCAGAACTCATAGTTTCTCTTGAACAAGCCACTTTCATGGCAAAACAACTACCATCATCAAATCCATCTCATCTCAATCAAATCCATACTTCCTTACACCATGTTCACCACCATCTCACCGCCTTCCTTTCCACCCTTCAATCTCCTCCGGTGCCGGAAAACTCTGTCTCATCTGCCAACGGTGCTGCTCCTATGCAGCTGGGGGATGATGGAGAAGATGATGATGGTGATGATGAAGAGACATCAAAGTGTACAATTGACAAGGTTGAGCAGAAATTGAGAGACTGCTTCATCAAAAACAAGAGGCCAAAACGGCCTTTGTCGCCATCTGCGGCGGCCCGGGTGGAGGAGAAGCGATTATCCAATGATGGGTTTGTTAAGGATTATGATCCACATGCTGTTAAGTTAAGGGCATTGGACCTTGTGTATCAGTTTCATGGCTGATGTGGTGATGATGATGATATTTTGCTTTGTTCCCTTTTTTTGTTTAGGAAATAGGAAGATTAATTTTGTTGATGAATATGCTTTTTAGACATAGAAGATTTGAGATGTATTGTAAAGTGAGATCAGGCTGCATAAATTAAACAAATGTTATGTTATGTTATGTTATGCTAGTTCTTTACTGATTTTATTTTTTGGGTACTAATTATCTTTGTGGTTTCGTTCAAGAAAAATACAATTTAACTCATTTTATTGGTTACACATTACATAATGTTCAGCTAATTGATTTTGGAGTAAAAATGAAAAATGCTTTCAGTTTTCCTTTATGATATGGAAACTGGAAAACATCTGTATCAGCTTCAAGAATAGCTACAAACACGATTTTGAATTGCAGTCACGTTGCAATACTTGTTATTATTGTAGAAAATTGCAGTCAAATACGATTGATGAGATTGCAATTGAGGTTGCAGAGACAAAAAAAACTTTTCGCCGCAACAGTCACAATCATGATTGCGGATTGTTTCATAAACCTTGGCTACAAGTGCCTTTGATGGCAGTGAAATTTACAGGATTATACACAAGTACAAATGGATGCAGCACGGGGAATGAACCTAATATCTTTCTATCATTTATGAACATCATGCCCCTAATCTTGAAATATTAGTTGAAGAAAACTGGTGGGATTCGAGTATATTCGTCATGACTCTCAATACTTTCGTTCTCTGTTTGAATCATGTATCTGCTGCAACAAAAAACCTTGTGAATGTGGGAATCTTTGGGACATTCTTCTGCTAAAGTTTGGTCTTCAATATCACAGAAAAGCAAACTGCTACTCTTTGGTAATTGAGTTGTGCAGTTTTACAAAATCATCCAATGTTAGTTCTTCAGGCCTTGACTACAAACATCAGAACACATGAGTCAGCATAACTATTGAGAAACAAAATATCAGAACAAGTGAAATTCGGTGAGTAAGGGCATAAAATGAAAATAAAAATAACAAAGAGTAGCAGTGTAGCACACGCCGATAACTTACAGTACTTAGAAGACCTATGCTTTCTAAAGCTTCTTCTATCTCAAGGGATGTGGATATGTGTTGAAGTGACTTGCGTATCATCTTACGCTTCTCATTGAATGCTGAATTAACCTGCAAGTATATAGAACTGAACTGTTATTGAAAAACAGCGAAAGAGGTGTTTATGTGTGTGACATTATCTCTGTTTAGAGTAGCTTGGAAGATAACATTATCAAATAACAAATAAAATTTTCAGTAATTAATGCACACAAAGGGATATTTCAGTGCAAAAAGACTTTAATGAAACTAAAGATGAAAATCCTCAGAAACTCCATGCATGACAATGTATGATGGAGAAAGGGAAGGTACCATTGAAAAGAAGCTTTTATTCGACGAAACATGGGGATATTCTGAAGGTTGCTTCAGTTTGAATGAGACAACGGCTGCATCAACCTAGACAAACATGAAAATGAATCAGTCTGATTTCTGTTACTACCCACAAAATCTACTGATATGTAATATACGGCCAATAACCATATCTCTTGCATTTTTCAGGACCTACTGACGTTCCTTCTTCCTTTTTTATAGTTAAATAAATGGTTTTCTTTACTTTCATTACCAGTAACGGCTTTCACTTTCTTGAAAAATAGTGTACCCGAGGCATAGCTCAAGTGGTTTAACTGGGACACCCGGAAAAGTTTGAGTAGGAGGTCCAGAGTTCAAACCATGTCTACTAACATAACACACTAACAACCAACATGTGTCTATAAAAAAAATTCTTGAAAAATAGTTGCTTCATGGGCATCACATACTTTTTCTGTTTGTATTATGTCTCTCATCTGTGGCACGGTATCAATTTACAAGTCCCAGTGCAAATTTTTCATAAGCCACTTCGCTTTACAGTTTGTTTTAGATTCCAGTGAAAACAAATGGGTAAAAGCACTTCCCAGTACATGCACTTTTTTACCGAAAGATGCTTTTGTTGCTTCAACTGTAATTTCATTCAAGAGCTTTCAAAAGCTAAAACAAACAGGCATGTGAGTTTGTTTTAGATTTATTATGGTGGTCAGTGAGAAATATACATTCCGAAAGCCACAAGTTTTTCGCTTTCTTGAAACGAAGTTTCAGATAGTAAAATAATTTTTAAAATTTAATTCAAACACACAGATTTCTCTTGATTTCAAAAATCATATATACAACTAATGTCTCTTGCATGTATTGATTATCCTAAAAAAATCACACGGAGAGCAAAGCTTTTTATAGCATGAGATATTTTATAATTTATCTGTTCTCAAGCGCAAGAAAAACAAAATACAACAACCAAGATCATTCAGGCGCATATTAATACTATATCACTTACTTACATTAGGCTGAGGGAAAAAATTGGTTCTTGCGACCTTAAATTTGTACTCAGGATCTGCAAAAGAGAGTCAGGAGTTCAGCATAAAATACAAATTTGGTGTAATGGATATCAAAATCTCTAGCTGCATTTTGATGTACATAACTTATTAAGAAACCACAGGAAAGCATTAAAGCCCAAATTTTTTTCACAATGATTTGTTTGAGTTACTGTTCCTTGAATCATGATTGCCATCACAGATTTAGCACAGTCAAACAGTTCAATCTTTTCCATAACTTGACTGGTTTAATGAGTTTTATTTGATTTACCATATGAAAACTTGTGATACTTGATTGTAAAAGGATAGAAACTGTCGACCAATATACTTAGCACTCAGCTACTATTTTTATGCACCTGAGTAGAAATTAACAAATATATTGATGGGACGATACTCAGGGGTCCGGAGTGATGGTTCTACCCAGCGCAGGGCAGTCTCCTCCTGCAATAGTTTGATCTGTTTAGTTAATAACTGTTATTAATCAAAACCATGAACATTAAAAAGGAGGCCAACAGAATCTGAATATTAGGAACACAATTATTTATAGTGAATCGGATATGATTACACAGTACACTAGACTGGCGAGGAATCAATTCTAACCTGGAGCAAGAGAACCACTTCTGAGAAAATGTCACCCATTGGGAGTAGTAGTTTGATCACATCTGTACTGATATAGAAAGGAATGTTGGCAACCACCTGCAAAGAACAAACCATTCAGGATTTACAACAAGTTACATATAATCTAGCATAATCTAGCAAAATTTATTTGGCAGAGGAAAACGCCAAAACGTCATGGTTAAAATGTTGCTACTTAGTTTAGGACACATGGAGTTAAGCTGTCATATGACTTTATTTAGGTTTATGCCGCTGTGTTTAGTCACTGGCTAGTGGGTTATTAGTGGAAAATCTACCAACTCATTTTATGCCCACCAAACAAAGGTCCAAACTAACCAAAAGCAACTGACCCAATACCCATTATACCCACCATAGTTCCCTCTGGCCTCTGCTATACATGCAAAGTGGAAACGGGGATTCATATTTTGTAAGAGTGATGAATGGACCTAAATTTCAAGGGCAAGTCATCCTCCTTCATCAAGTGACCAACACTTTCTAAAATTTGACAAATGACAAAATAATGTTATATTTTTGTTTAGTAATTTAGGAAACAGAATTCTCACTTTTGCTTTTCTAGTATCTGAATCTATTTCCTTTGTGCTTCCAACCAATGATGATATATGGGAGCGCACATGACATTTGACGATATCCTCATTCAAAACCTGCAAGCATTTTAACAAAAGGTAAACATTTTTTTATCCTAAATTATCGCTATTTTAGCATAAAACAAGACAAATGACATATGCATTGGAAGATGAAATACCATTCAGCAAAATAATGAGAAAGCCTGAAATAACTAATGAACCAAAATCTAAAAAGCTATGGAGAAATTACAAGGCAGGGCATAAGATCTTTTGAATGCAATAACAATAATTTGTCAAAAAAGTAGGGAACTATAGCTAAAGTGATTTCAAAAGGACGCTCCTGCACAGTTGTAAATTTAGTTCAAGACTCTGACAATAATAAAGAAGGCAAGTAAAGGAGTACCAGTAATCCCAAGCATGCAATGCATGTCAAAAAGAGATATAACGTTCAAAATCATCATGAAATGTACCTTCAACTTTCCTGTACTTGAAAATCTTTCAGTCACGAGGGCAGCCATGTGTTTATCCTAATCACATGAAAGAAAGAGAAGCATAAACTTTAGTTGAAGTAAAGAAACCAATGAAAAATCATCACTCCAACTTATAACAGATTTGGGAATTTTACACAACCTACAAGTTTATACATAGACATAGACAGACGAAAAAAACAATACAAATAAGCTCACATTTCCAAAATTCACATGCAAACATGTACAACTAACTGTTTTCATGTAGATAAACTGTGAAACTTCGAAAAAACAAACGAGTCATGGAAAGCATGAGGGTGTGTGTTTTTGTATTAAAACTAGTTCTAAACTTCTACTATGAAAATCTGCAAACCTTTTCAACTGCAAGAACAAATGCACCAGAATTTATTAGAGTATTGGTCAAGGAACCAGTTCCTGGCCCAATTTCTAGCACCACATCACCTTCCCCAACACCAGCCACACCAACAAGTTGCTCATTTATGTCAGAGTTCAACATATAATTCTGCAAATCAAATAACACCCAAATTTAAGCAAATGCATTTTGCAACAAACATCCCCAAATGAAGTCCTGAAACAATGTCCAGCAAAATCATTTCCAAACAAAAACAAAAATTCAAAACCGATTTTTGAATGCTAAAACACAAATTTCACGTCACAATAAAACACCCTACGAACAAACAAAACCTTGTGCACCATAAAAATTCCCCAATGAAGTATGCAAGCAACATCCATATAAATAACTTCCAAACAACAAAACATAAGTACAAAATCAGATTTTGGAGTGCTACAACACAAGTTTGGATAAACAGCTTAAAAACACTTATAGTATAAACGCTTATCATATAAACTAAGTTATAGACTGTTTTCATAAGCTATCCTAGCAAGCTCATGGAAATAAGTTCAAACAGCTTATGAACATGTCATAAGTTGTTTTTATAAGTCCTCCCAAACAGTCTTTGAAGCGTTTGTATCAGTCAATAAGCTCAAATAAGTTGATCCAAACAATCCTAAGTACAAAACAACACACGCACACCACATGTTCGATAAAACGCCCCAAAAAGCACCCCAAAAAAACTTCATCACCAAACAAATAAAAAAATGTACTTTGAAGTGTTACAACAAAATGGTCATCAGAAACCTTCTCACCTGGCCGAGAGATTTTTTAGGGGATCTGCCTTTGGAGTTAAGAGCTTTGAGAGTGGCATGGTAATCGTCTTTGTTTGTCGTCGAAGCTCTATTGTTTCCACGGCCACACGCTACGTAGAATTTTCGACTCCGTTTGTCGGCAGTAGGATTTCGCGGCGGCGGTGACGGTGGTGGTTTGTGGCGGGAGTTGAAGGTTGCGTTGTGAGGTATTGGCGGGAGTGTTTGAAGATAACATAGGTGAGAAAGAGATTGAGACATGTTTTTTAGTTGTTCGTTATTCCCGTTACAATCTTCAAACTAGTTATAAAAATAGCTTATATATGCTTATCATATTTTATCTTTAATCTTTTTTATTCATAAATTTTTTTTTCTCCATATTTTTACTGGAGTTTTTAGTAGCAAGCTTTCATAAATAGTCCACTTAGCACCATCAATTGAAAATAATACAGAACTCTAATCACAATTTTTACAACTATATTATAATCACCAATTCTCATCGACTTAGAAAGTGACATGATGACTTGATAGAGAAGACTAATATGAGTGTTTTCTTTTTTTCTTTTTTTATAAGGTCAGAGCAAGATGACAGGTAAGGAATAGAGGACGTCTCAACGAAGTTGACACCCCGCTCTAAGCCTACGCATGTCAAATGCTCATATATATTATTTAAAAAAATGAAAAATAATACATGAAAACTGGGGGGACATAAAACCTAACCCAGTGAATTCGAGTGTGTCAACCCTAAAGGAAAATACAATCAAGAACAACAATACATTTGATTCTACCCTAGTCAACTCTAACAAACGATGTTTGCCAACACCAACTGGGTCTATAAGCTGGTGAATGAACTGACTGTCAACACAGAGCAGATCACGTACCATAAACTCCCTGCACCATCCGCAGCAAGCATTGACGACTCTTTCGAGTCCAAAACAATCTGTACTCCAACAATTCATGAACCAACCATTAATGTAAAGGATCAAAACGGATTAAAGACCCATATAGGTTGACGAGCATCAGACCAAGATGAATCTACTCTTCTCAATACGGCGAATGAATTGACTACCAACACGATCAAATTCATGTTCCAACAACCCCCTATTAGCCTATTAGCAAATCACAGCAGGCATCAATGCTCTTTCAAGCCTAACAATTACGAACAATAGCAAAGATCGTTCATTTGTAACAACACAGGTAAATGAAATTGTCCGCCAACACAGAAACAACCCAATTTCATGTCCACACCACTTACTGCGAAGAAAACCACAACAAGTTTACGGCCACGATCACAAGGCCATCGCCCTTTCAAGCACCACAGTCTGAATCACAACCCAAAGTTAAAGGACCGACAAAGTGGGTGTGAATAACACCCATTCGAGCCCTCATCACCTTTAAGAATAGAATAGGACGTTTTCAACCACCACAGACTGGTCACGTTTCTGGGATTAACCACCGTGGCGGTGCCGGTGGTGGTTTTAAATAACTGATCCGCAACAGATTACAGCTTACCCAAAACCTGATCCAGATACCACGACAGAGCAACCCAAAGCAGAAATCCGGCGAGCATAAGACAGAACATACCAGATAACAGTCACGACGGCGCAATCTGAGCGAACCTAAACCACCGGTGCAGCCGCCGGACAAAACAGACGCGCCTGGAAACCCGCACTTCCGACAAACCACCGGAAGATCAGGGTCGAGAGGCGGTGTGGACGGTTGAACCATCGTCACACCACCACCACCGTCGTCTACATCGTGACCAGCAATAGGGGGAGGCGGCGCGTTTGAGGTCAGAGGAAGTGTTTTTTTGCAACAGTGAACGTGTCTCCCTAGTTCACTAATATGAGTGTTTCAAAACTTAGTTTATTTTCATTTTTCTTTGTTTTCTCTGTGTCAAATTGACACCGATCAAGTCATCGTCTCACTCATGATGACAAAGATGATTGTAAGATGTCCTCATGAGCTGAGCTCAGTTGGTAGGGACAATGCATAATATATGTGAGGTTTGGGGTTCAAACTCCGGCCACCACAAAAAAAAGATGATTGTAAGAGTATCCACATCCATCATACTTGTTTGGATTCTTCAAATGGGTTCCACTTACATTTTATATTATTTCACACTTTCCAAATATGTAAACAACTCAACTATATTTACCAACAAAAAAAAACTGCATAAATAAATATAATAAAACCCATTCTTGATATGGACTAGAGACCAATTTTAGATTCTTTTGAATCAATGTTCCATCTGTTTTGTCGATAGAATAGTTTGAACTTTTTGAAAATAAAATAGACAAAGGTAATATTGAATAGATTGGCCAAGTAGATTCTAAAATGATTTATAACTTGTAGTGATTCTTAAAAATATGGGAGAATATTAAGGCACGCTATGTGCAAAGATTAATCAATCTCTTAAGTCGCGTATGATAGGATTATAATGAGTTTCACCACTACCGTAACTTCGTAATTGAATTTGAAATCTAGAATCATTGGTTAAACTGAAAGAGACTTGAACCATCTCATTACAATTTACAGTATCATCAAATTCAAACCCTCATCCACCCCCTCCCACTTACACAACATTAAGCACACAAGCATGCAAAAGGAATTGTAGCTGTCCTCTTATAAATTTGATGTCAAGAACAATACAGAAACAGAAACTGATGACATTATTCCAAACTAATTGTTAACTACACATACACACTGAACAAACTGCCCTTGGTCATGAACACAAAATTAAAAGGGTCTGTTGTCACCTTTTCAACATTCAGTTAATATCTCTATCAAGAAAAAAAAATCAGTTAATATCATATTAGAGATCCAATGCTCAAAAGCATATTTTATACACACTACTAGTCAAACAAAAGGCGACGCCTAACAGATTTTGGAATATTAGGACTTGACGATTTCCTCTTTGGTTTTGAGCCTCCGCTGTCTTGGCTATCATTTTTCTTGGATGATGATGACTCTTCTCCATGTTTTGGATTATGTTTACTTTTCATTGTTGGGAAGAACTCTGTAATATTTAGCTGGACACCTTTTGAGTTTGGTGATGTTGAGGACTTCTCATTTTCTTGAGATATTGAGCTTGGATTCTTTTTTCGTTTCGCGTCCTTCAATTCCTGCAAATTTAAATCATTTATATCTCAACAGTCAACACAGAAGGGTACATAAATCATGTAAATATGTAAAACCAAGATCATTCTAAAAGTCAAAATAATCAACCACTTAAGCGGTTTAACGTCGCTTACTTAAGTGGTTAATTGAGCCAGTTAGATGCTAATCATTAGCACTCTTTTATGATTCATAACCAACAAAAGTGGATGATAGTTGATAAACCATACGCTAGATATGAAATAATAAATACCTGTTCCTGCCGGAACCTTTTCACTTCTTCTGGGTAAGCAGCCCCAACAAGGTCCATATTTTCATCTGTCAACAGAAAACTACATCCATCTTCTTCACAAATCTGGGGAAAATCACAATCGTCAAGTAGATCCACTGTTTCATCAACATCAAGCTCTATAACATCTTCTTGCATGTCAGATTTATTTGCCGGAGTTCTAGAGGCAATATTTCCCATTGCACGTTTCCATTTGACAACGTAAAACTGATATCCGTATCTCGTCTTCACACGTTTTAAAGAATCAAACTCAAACTGTCCAAATAGCAAACTATCGGTTGGAGTTGTAGCCATTTCCCTCAAGAAGATGGTTGACAACATAGGAAACATTATCCGCCGAATGTATGATGGATCCCAGTTCTGATGGAAGTTTAAAAAATCAACCAAAAGGTCCATATTCGGTCTTTCCCAGGAGATCTGAGGACCATCATTCGCTGTAAACAAAGTAATGTAAATATAAAATGAGTCACAGACACAATAATATACACTTAAAAACAACTGTATCAGATCAATCATATACAGAAAAAAAATGTGATTAATAATATCCATCTCAGTTAACGTACCGGAAAAGTAACCATTGTCATTGCACAAATACATATCAATGATTTCATCCTTTGGAAAATTTGGCTCCTTTGCAATCTTGTCACAAATTTTTGTGTGCCAATTTTCCATCTTTTTCTGCTCCTTATGTTTCCTATTCTGTCGATCAAATATCATTCAGTGCTTTTAAAAACTATTAAAAAAATGTATTAGAAAAAGTTTATTTTACTGGCCAAAAATATAATAAAAAAAACATTAAAAACCATATATGATGACAAAGCACTCCAAAATACTTCAACAAATCAGACAGTGACAAAATCGATCTAGAGGTCATACCATACAACAAGAGTTGCAATCACATTTAAAACCCTCTGGTTTTTTCAAGCAACCTTCATTGTCATCCGCGACACAAAATTCACATGAAAACTTCATATGATCTCTTTTGTTGCCTGGATGCCCACAGAATGAGCAGTGAGTTTGTTTTGTATTTGGGGAGTTCCCATCAATATCCATATTTTCCTCGGCTATAATGTCGATCGGAACTTGAAAAGCATTCCCTTTCCCTATCTCATGTAATCTGCATTAAAGATCATATTCAATCAGGACAACAAACACCAAAAGTTTTATTCTGTTCATGTAAATCTCTTTTCATTTCCACTGTTTCATGCCTAACATGAAAGCTATGATACAATTCAGAATCCAGTTTCTATTATCACTTTCTCTCAAATTCTCTCAGCTATGGTTTCTTTACATGAATGGAATGGTCTGTAACATATAATAATTTCAAATGATAAATATGCATTTCACTCAGAAGGATTTAGTCTAATACCTATTCAATATATCATCTTCACTAAAAGCTTGAACAAAACGAAGAGCACTATCAATTCCGATCCCTTGAACACCACTCAAATCGTGATCATTTCCAACCAAAAGAGAGATAGCTATTAGGTGTTTCCTCTTCAATCCAAGCCCAGCTTCAATATCTGACATATTGTAGCATTCAAACGGTTCCTGCATGCAAAAAGGAAAAGAAAATAAACCATGTCAACTTTCCAAAATACAGGAGGAGGGGAGAGTAGGAATGCAAGATGCAAATTAGAAAAGTATTACCAGAGGATCATTATAATTCTCTGGTTCAGTTATCCCGTATTCTTATCAACTAAACCACCAAGCTCAGCTATTAATCTAAATTTACCATGGGCGTGCTTTTGCAGATGATATAATGCAGGTATGGAAAGATGAGAGCTCACAATGGCTTTAAGATGAGAACTAATAGAAGTTTGACACAGTTAAGAAAATAAGTTTGTTTTCATGCAAATGTCTGACATTGCTAAGTTACAGAAATTTTTGGAAAAGACAAACTATCATGGAAGATTGAATAAGGAATTATTTTCTTGATATGACTGATGAGGAAAAAGAAGCATAGGGTATCCTATACAGATATAACCAGAAAACTCAAAACTCAGGTAGTCAGCCTATAACTGAAATAAGATTCATGAATCATGATACCATTTAGTATGCTACCATTAAATAAATGCCATATGATGTAAAAACCTGTAAACTAAGCAAAAATGGATGCTAGCGCTGAATTCAAATAAATAAATCAAAGGTTATGTTATAATGGATGAAGGATGAAATGAAATATAAAGAAAATACAATGAAGATGGTCACTTACTTTTGAATTGGGAGAGAAAGATTTTATAATGCATTTCGCCCCAAAGAGGAATGCATCACTGTCAGGTGTGATGCATGCATCTACATGACCTTCACTATTTAATTGGGCACATAGTGCTTCCGCTTCTCCTCTAGCCTTCAGTACAGGAATCCCAAGTAGCTTAGCAAGTTCCTATCACCGATTAACATATAGCTATAAGGAAAGGCGACCAAAAGAACAACTAACAAAACAAAAAAGAAAAGAGAAACCAGAATCTACATCTGGAAAGTAAATAAGATTTGGGTAAATAAGTGTTCCTGAATTCTGACATAAGATATAGAAGCAACAACGTTTTAGCAACTAAGTGCAAAAATATAGTTGTGACTTGTGATACCATCAAGGTGAAAGAATTAACGCACCACACACTCTTGAACACATCTTGAAAATGAACTGTTCCTCCCAGCTGAAACACCTTCAGCAGCAACAGGCAAGCTAGTCGACTCAATTCCAGAAGATCGGAAAAATCTGGCAATCCTGGCCTGTGATTTCAACGGCGATGGAGTCCCATCAACAATGAACACCGGAAATGCTCCAAACTACAACAAAAAAATTATATCATCATCAAACATCACTTCCATCCTTAGTTTGACTGTTCCATACCAACTCAACACACAAGACTAAAACAAACAAAAAAACAGAACAATAATTTAGATTACCACTATCAAACTCCACTCCACTCCACTGAATTCAAATACAACCAATGATAAGAAATTCAAATTGAATTCATTAACCTTCGATTTGGGTTTTGAACCATACTCAAACACAACCAAAAAGGTAATAACATGTTTTATAACAATAACATGATTATTAAACCAAACATTATGGCGTAATTTGATCCATGTAGCCGACCCCTCTTAGTGGGATAAGGCTTGGTTGTTGTTGTTGTAATATCATTAAATTAAACCAACCCAAAATAAAACAATCTCTCAATTTTTCTCTTTTAAAAGTGTAAACAAATCAAATTTCATACACAGAAGCTAAAATCATCAACCATTTGAATTCCTTAAACCGTAAATTGCTGTTGAACCTTACCACACTCAAACATAACCAAAAAGGTAAAAACATATTTCCTGACAATCACATAACTAAACTAACCCAACCAAACAAACTCTAAATTTTTTCCTTATATAATCTCAAGGTTTAAAAAAAAAAAACCACATTTTGTCCACAAAGAAGCTAAAATCATCAACATTTGAATTCATTAAGCCCCAAATTGCTGTTAAACCATACTCAAACACAACACAAAAGTCAAAACCAAACAATCTCTCAATTTTTTTCTTTATAATCAAAAGGGTTCCAAAAAAATCAAATTTCATACTCAAAGAAGCTAAAACAATCAACATATGAATTCATTAAGCCCCAATTGCTGCTGAACTACACACAAGCATAGCAAAAAAGGTAAAAACACATTTTCTAACAATCATATAATCAAACTAACCCAAAACCAAACAATCACTTAAATTTTTCTAATATAATCAAAAGGGCTAAAAAAAATTAAAACTTTTAATTCTCTACATTACCATGAAACAAAAACACAATGAAGGGAATAAGAGAGAACCTTAGAAAAGAGATTAACCGTCCGAAAAAAAGTGAGTCTGAGGTGAGGTTTCTTGACAGGGGTTTTGATAGCATTGTTATGCTGAACAATCCAAAACGATAAATCAATAGCAACTCGCTTGTTTCTCAAGAAATCAAAACCTTCATTGCGTGAATAGGGCTTCAACAACTCCCAGAAATTACCACCAACACCCATGATTGAATTAAGCGTTTTTCTGCTTGATCACGATAATGGGTCAACGAAGAACATCATCAAAATTTTGTCTTTTTGTGAAACAGACACTGAACAGGTTTCGTATGTTACTGTTAGGTTACGTTTTTGGAAGAGAAGATGAAAGAGTGTTTTTTTGTTTGGAAGAATGAAATGAATTTAGCCGTTGGGTGTTTTGTACCGTTACAGATGATGAAACGATTTGACACTTCAAAAGCCCAATTGAGTTTTGAGTGTAATAAGCTCACTGTTTTTTTGTCAAGTAACTAGATTCGGGTTCGAACTCGGTCCTGTATAATTTAATGTCTCTGTCAATTGAAATATGCTCAAGTGCGCTCCTTATCATTTATTTTATTTTTGGCTTTTGACTAGATAGAAAGGTTCTACTATTTGCACACCATTTTTGCTAAATTACTACACTATATTATTTATTATAGATCCTAAAATATAAGTTCACTTTTTAAAAAAATTATCTTTAAATATATAATTATTCCAAATTAGTAGATACTTTTATTATTTTTTTCAAATATACTTTTTAATTATTAGTTCATTCCTTCCAAAATAATTGTTTTTTATTTAACCGGGTTTCATCTGAGCGTAACTATAAAGATTAATCTCTCAAGTCGGGTATAACTACAATAGGTGGCAAAGCTCTTCCTCAAAAAATTTAACACTCCTTCAATTTGAAAGTTGGATTCGAACTCATGATATTTGATTAAGTTGAAAAAAGAATCATTGTTATCTCATCTAATATATAAAAAAGTTTAACATAAATGCCGTTTTGCTTTCTTAACATGACAATGGTTTTTTTTTCCTTCAATTTTATCTTTTAAATTAATATAGTTTGAACTACTTTTGAATTATTGTTTTTTTTTTGTCAAGTAGCCTAACGGCTGAAGAAATTCACCTTAAAGGTGAAACAGTGGGGTGTCATTGGCCCCTGCATACATAATGCGTTATCCCTTACCAAGTAAGCTAAGCTCACGGAGACTAAATTATTGTATTTTACTTTACATTTATAATAACATTGACCAACAATGAATATTTAACAAGGATACGTTTGTAAAATTGTAACATTGTTCAACTTATTTATAGTGTTTTTTTTTGAACGACTTTATAGTTTTTCTTAGTTTGTGCGAAAAAATCTAGGACTATAAATCTTTTGAAATGGGGGAGGAATACTACTAATTTATTTTATAATTTTGGAGTTGGCTATAATAAATAATCATGTATTTTCCTATCCCTTTTCTCTTAGGAGATGAGAAATCATAGTCTGATGCATGCCTACACAAAAAAGTATTTTTAGGAATATTCATATATAAAATGAACACATTAAAAGCAATATATGTTGTTTTTTTTATGAACTACTATATTTTTTCTTAGTATATTAAAAATGGCAAAAAATAAAGTTTAAGGACATACTTATCTTTTGAGATACTCTCATGTTAATTAGAAACTAAATTTTCAGAAACTATCCAAAGCAGATGTGGGCATTTATTGTCCGAATGCAAACATTTTTATTAATTGCAAAGTCGAGTAGGGATAAACATTCTGATCGTTCTCTCTATGCTCATTGAAATTTGATTATGTATGAAGGGTTGTGACAATGAAATAATGCCTTTACTTCAATTAGACTTGTCTCATCTCTTTCCTCGTTGATTTTTAGTTGGTACCACTTATCCTCGTTTTTGTTCTAATTCACGTTTTTGGCTCTTTCGATGTTGATGTCGGCAAGAATCTGCACTGGAGTAGCAGATTAACCTTCTTAACCTCTCGTAATTGACTAATGATATTTATATAACTATTTTTTGACAACTTTTAAGAAATCTTTTTATTTGTTTTTTTTTACTCATCAAAAATAATAGTGAGAGAAGAAAAAAAATAAAAGAGAGGATAAAAACACTTGATACGTATGCGAGAGAAAGTTGTTAACAAAAGTTGAAGTAAAATAGTACATCAAAGCTTATTTATGGACATCCACTAACTACTAACTAAAAGCCTGATGATGCTAACTATATTTTCAATAATTTAAAAAGACATGAGTATAGAGAAGTTAATGTTTGTGCCGACGCTCTTGCAAGTATAGTTTGTGATCGAAATTTCACTTTAATGTTATATGAGCATTGTCTGATCAGATTAGTGTGTTATTCTTAGCTAATTTAGCTTGTATTTTTACTCCACGTCTTATTAGACGGTAGTTTTTTTCTTTGTTGAGCTTCGACACTCTTGCTATGAAAAAAAATGTGAGTATAAAAGACTAAACACATGAGAATGAAAATTATCGTGTCTAGACTTAAAATCTGTTAATTAGTTATCAGGACTTTAGATATCCGGTTACAATGCCTGACATAAAAATATGTTTGCTCCACTGCAACAGGAATTATTTTGGAAGCTTCTTGAAATTTTTTAAAGAATATCAATTTTACACTTACATTGAGTATCCCTTATACTCTATAATTATATCTTTTGCTTAGTAAAAAAAAAATAACACTTATACATTCAATAAAAAGTATCCATTTTGTTAAATCACCTCACTTTTTTAGGTTCATTTTCAAATAAAGATGAAATAGGACATCCCATTTGGGGAGGATATAATTTTTTTTAAGATTAATGATATGAAATAGAAAAATAGAGTATCTTCATTAGAATTTATTTTTGAACATGGTGTCCTTATTGTGGATATTAGTGTCAAAAGAATGATGTTTGTTTATTAAACTCTCAACTTTGAAAAACAATCAAATGGAAAAACTATTTTGGAGAAGTTTGATTTAGGGTCTGTTTGATAAGACCACTGAACGAGCTTATAGCTTATAGCGGATAGCTTATAAGCTCGTCTGACAAAAAAAGTCTCGTTTGGTAACAGTCTTTCACTACGAGTTTATAACTTATTTCACGAGCTTATAAGCTATTTTTCAAACGCTATTCCAAGCAGCGTTTAAGCTTATAGCTTATCATTATTTCTTCCAAGTCTACCCTTATTATTTCATCTAAAATCCAGTTTTACCCTTCATAATTTATAATAATTTAAAATAAAATGGGTATGTTTTAAATGCTGGCAAATGAAAGCTCAATTTTTTGGTTGAATGAAATTATTTTTTTATTGCAACATTGAATGAGATCAGTTTTACTCTTAAGTCTTTTTTTTTTAAGATTGTTTTGTCTAATTTTTGGTACAATTTTTTTTTTAAGTATATTTTGGTACAATTTGTCACGTCTATTCTTTATACCATTGTCATTTTTTTTAACGGTCTTTATATTTTATAGTGCCATTAATTTGTTTTATTTTTTTGTTATGTCTGAATCTTTCACTCATTGTATTTTATCGTTATGTTTAATTATTATATATGGTATATTGATATATAAAATAAAAGATATATTAAATAATATTTAAAAAGATATATTAAATTAATCAATTTAAATTACTAAATTTTAAATACTTAAGAGATGTTAATTTTATTATAAATTAGGAGTGTCATTTTATGTCATTTTACATTTATCAATTAGTTAAACCGCTACTTAATTTTATTATAAATTAGGAGTGTCCTTTTATGTCATTTTACATTTATCAATTAGTTGAACCGCTACTTTTACCAAACAGTTCAACTAGCTTATCAGCTATAAATCATTAGTCATCACCTATCAGCTATAAGTCATCAGCTATAAGTTAGTTTATTAGCTATTCGCTATTTTTACAAGCCTTAATATCACATTGTTAGATATATATCCCATGACAAATTATCGTTTTTAGGCAAGACAATAGTACCAGTTACCTTACCTGTAAGTAAAGTATCACCCCCTAATTAAGATTTTTAATTTCGTCACGGAACCGAACAAATAATTGATTTTTGAGAAATGAAAAGTAAAACAATGAGTCATTCACCCCTGTTCCCATCGAAGAAAGAGAAATGCTAGAAACATTTATTTTTTAACATTCTCTCTGGCACCTACTTTTTAGTTGGATAAAATTAATATATGTTCCACCATTAAGTTCTACTCTTTACGGTCTTTAGTATAAGAAGAAAACTAAAAAATATCAATACCAATACAATCTTTAATTAGTTCAATTTTTTTTAAGGGAATTATTTCAATTTTTTGAATATTTTTACAAATATACACTCATAAAAAATTGTGAAGCATTACATACACCCACTAATATTAAAAAGACAAACATTAATTAAAGGATAGAAAAGTCTTTTAAACAATAATTACACCTTAAAACTTGTGACATTTTCTTATAAATAGGACCAATTTTTTTTTATTTAAACTTTCTTATATGTAGTATTGGAGGGAGTACTACCCATTTTTCAGTGTGTAGGCCCACAATAATTTAAATCAATAAGAAAGTGAGTATGAGAGAGTGTGTTGGAACAAAATCTGTTTAACATTACCCTTTGAGTTTTGATGATAACAAGGTATTAAATATCGTCAATTGGATATGCTAATATTTGTTCAAGTATGCAGGACCATATACAAAAATTTAGTGTCTCTTTAAAGCATAAGGTTCTGGAAGAACAAATGAGAGCAATGAAATCAACAAGAAGGAAGCTTGAAGCATCTGAAGAAAAGAGGTTCTGAAGACAAAGTGTTAACGTCATCAGAAGCACCTCATCAGAAGCAAGATCACCATAATCAGTTTTCATCAGAAGAACTGAAGATCATTTGAAGCTTAGAGAATTAAAGCTTCAAAGGCTGTTCATATGATTTAATCTCGTCTAGCATTGCAGAAGACTGAAAGAACAAAACAACGGCTAATTCAAATGGATTTGAAGACATTGGATGCTTTTTCGTTGGAGAGAGTTGACAAAGGACAATTGTACGAAGTGTACAACCACTATCTCCACTACTCTGTTTTGTGCCTGCAACAGGACAAGAAAAACAGCTATGCCTGCACCAGTGTTCCTCCAGACTAGGAATAGATTTGAAATTGATCCTTCATAGGACAATAACCAAATCAGGCAAAAGATCATTGGTGATTTGATCAAGCTTCAGACGACTCTTTTTGATGTGCTGACAATTTCCAACGTATCTTTCACACTTCTATATAAAGGAGTGAAGACCTGATGTTTGGATGTGCAGACAGACACACATGAAAGACTCAAGAACAACAATTTACTAGTGCCAAAACTCTGTTGAAATTGTTCTGTATCAAAAGTTCACTTAAAATTTCTTATCAAAGTTCATATCTTAGAAATTCTAGAGTCATAAGAGTCTGTATCTGATTTGCATTGTGAACACCACTGATTGTATATCAAGTGTTCAACCTCAAACAAATTTCTTTGTAATTCTGTTTGAATAGAAGTCTCTTGTTTGTGTGCTTGAGTATAGGAAGTCTTTTGATCTAGTTCAGGAGCATAGGAAATCTCTTGCTAGTTGTAGCAGTGAGCAATTGTAATCAGATATTACATTTCTAGTGAACTCTCCTTGAAAGTGCAAGGGGGACATGACTACTTCCGGTTTGTGGAAGGAACCTGTATAATTGCTTTGTGTCTTTCTTTTCTCTCTGTTTTATCCGCTGCATTTAGATTCTGATTATCACTTCAGAAGTTGAACTCTATCTGCTTCTGATCAGTAACTTCAGTAGGAGAAAACGAAGAAAAAGCCAACACAATTCAACCCCCTTCTTGTGTTTTTCTCACCTTCAAAGTGTTCAAAAAAGAGTGTTGTCGGCATGACTCATCGAAGAAATTGTTAAGTCAGCTCCAACCTAAAATATGGTGTTTGACTTTTGTGTTAAATAACATTTCTCTTTAAAATAGTCGGTTATTAGAATTTGGGTTTGAGCTAACTCAACCACATAAAACGAGTTGTAAGGTAAAATTTGTATCTACTTATAAATACTCCCTCCGATCTCAGATATAAGAAAATATTCTTTTTTTAGGTTCATTGAATAATTAATGTATCTGCTTTACAATGTAGACCAGATACATTAACTACTTAATGAACCTAAAAAAAGAATCTTTTCTTATATTTGAGACCGGAGGGAGTATATATTTAAGATCTTGGATATATGCTCCAATATATTTTAGAATTAAGATTGGACATAACTAAACTTTATAAAATCGGCTTGGAAGATATGAGTTGCCTTTAATTATAAACTGTTTCATCTCTTTCAGGGAAGAACTCTTAATAATATTAGTGTTTGTTCTTTAAAACTCCCTGATTTTTTATTTTTTACAAAAAAAAAAACTCCCCAATTTTGTGAGTTCCCAGCTACCACTCCACCTTCAAATAGTTTTTACTTACAATGAGCATGTATGAGAGCATTCAATTCATAATAGTTTAAAATCCAACCATATTTGCACGAACTAATTTTTTTGTCCACACTCATTCACACAAATACAAACAGAAGTTCTTTTTTCTTCTTATTTTTTGGTCATAGAATTTATATTCCCTTTTTGACAAAGTTAAAGTTTGGTCATTCACTTCACTCCTATTCTAATTAAAGAAATTGTTTTCACAGTTAATTGAAGGGTGAAAAGAGTCCTCTAACCAAAGGCACACTTCACTTGCACGTGCTTTGGTAGAGTGAACTCAAAGTTAACGTCATCATGCTGAACTCAAGAAGCCGCCATCTTTACATGATGTGGTTTTAAATTTTGACCTTTTATGAAATGTTCGTTCTTCAAAAGTCTCCAATTGGTGAGTCTCATGTATTTCCAATGTCGAATGATTTTTAGAGTTAAAAATATTTTTTATTACTATAGAATTGGATCTTTTAAATTTAGTCTTTTGTTTAATTTTAATAACCTTTTTATTCCCTAAAAATATAGATGTACACAGGTTTGGTTGGTTTTGGCTAAACTCATTATTTGGTTTTTGTTGAATAAAAAAAATCTTATTTTTATGCCAAACTGAACCGACATAAATAGATAATAAGCGGATTGATTTACGTTGGATCAACATATCATTAAATTTCCTTTCAAAAAAAACATATCATTAAATTTAACTTCTTTTTTTAAAATAAATAGGTAAATTCTAACATTTAGACTAAATTTTATTATTTAAAATGTTAACACTTGCATTTACTTGGAATACTTTAAGATTAATACATAAAAGTCTTAAACTACATTATAAAAATATATATTTTGAATCAGTTGGGTTTGTTGGTTCGTGAGTTTGATAGCATAAACTTGTTACATGAACCCAACCACTTCGGGTTTGAATGGGTTAGGTGACTAGATTAAACAGGCCGTGAACACCCGTGCCTACAAAAAAATTCTGCACGTTGTTTTAGTTTATGCTAAAATTAAATTTGTTTAATTTATTCATAAATTTTTAATGTTTTTTTTCAAACATGTTTAGATCATTATAAAAAGATCATTTGCCAAAAGATTGATTTTTTTTTTAACTTAAGATGAATTAAATTCAAAGATTTAAACACCAAAACTTCAAGATACAAGTAGCAAAAAAAAATGATATAAATTTTGAGCATTTTTTGAACAAAGGAACATTTTATAATGTTTTAAACATGTATGTGCAAAAATCATTTTAAAACATAAGAGTTGGATAATTATACAAAGTAGTTATTCATCTAAATCTCACATCAGCGAGTAGAAAGGAAAAAAAATAGAGTTGGTTTGAGCTTTTTCACCAATTCTTTTGGGTGTACATGGAACTTCAGTAGTTGTGTATCATAAAAGAGTTTGCAATTGTATCTCTATAAACATTACAACTGCATGTGAAAGAGTTTGCCGTTTTGTGCATGCAAAAATTATACGAGAGGATTCACTAATTCCTCGATAATAAAATATTTTGTCGAGAAGCTATTTTTTTTGTTTGTGTTGGCCTGAATTTGAATCCTAAATCTCGCATATATTATGCATTGTTCATATCAACTAAAATAGACTCACGATAACTTTATCGAAAAGCTATGAATATAAGTATGAAGTTTTGAACCGCAATCAACTTGTGAGTATTTTTTTACTTTTCGTTTTACTTCTTTTGTGGATGCGTTTGTATTGAGATTCATCTCTTTGCTTTCATAAAATATTCAACTAAGTTTTAAACAAACTTTCTATGCGTAACTCAATCATTCATTTTCCCTTTTATCTGGGTTTATGACAGACTATGAATATGGTAAAGTACAACATATATAGCCATGATTTTTTTTCTTATAAATATATTCTAAAGTGTGTGGCAAATAAATTAACACATGTTAATAGCACACAACGTACAGCTAAAATGAAATGGAGAAGTATTTTCATGCAAGTTATTTGTTGTTTGATAGGCTCAATCTTTAAGCAGTTTTCCCCTTGAAGTTTACATAAGATTTTACCTAAACTCAACTTCCATTCCATCATTACTACTTGACCCAAATTTTAGTGATAAAATTTTGTGCATATTTTTTTGACAAAATTTTATCCAATGTATTTGACAAAAAAAAATTGTGCATATCTTATGGTAACTATTTTTAGAAAAATAAAATCAACAAAAGTTGTTTTTGGGAACAAGGATCAGAAATTAAGATCATCAATTCTTGCGGCTTTTCCACTTTGACTTATACGACGTGACTGAAACGGAAAAGCACCGATCAAATTGTGGCCAAAAAAGTATCCATATGGTTAACAATTGATTGGTGCATTTGAAATGTGAATTGCTTAATTTGGCATTTGGGTTATAGCCATAATTACTTCTCTACGGGTCTTCTTTGAATCTTTCATCATCATCATCAGCTAGTTTCTCTTAGGGGTGACACACATAGTCTAATTATAGGTTGACTTGACTTGGCTTACTTATCAAAAAGGTTAGAATTAGGCTTTTCTAAATGTCTAGATTTTCCTAAAAAAAATTGAATTAAAAAGAAGATTTGAGCCAGAGTGTTTGGAAGGTTAAGATTCTATGGACCCTCTACATTTCTACTATTTGAAAAGAAAATAACATAAAGTTTGAAAAAAATATATTATAAAATAATAGGTTAAATATGTTTTTAATCTCTATAAATATGTCAACTTTTCGTTTTAGTCTCTCTAAAAAATTTCTTCAACTTTAAGTCCCTATAAAAATTTTCATTTTCACTTTTGGTCCCTCTTTTAAAGTAAAATCATATGTAGAATTCATATTTTTGAATAATATTTTTCAGAAAATTCATAATATTATAAGAATCTCTCCAAAAAAATTTAGATTTTTTTAACAAAACATGAATTTAATATGAATTTTTATATTTTTGACGGTTAAAAATTCATATTTAATTTATGTTTTGTTAAAAAATTCTAATTTTTTGGGAATGTTTTTTACAATATAATACACATTTTTGCACAATTTCATTAAAAAATACAAAAATTAGTTTAAAAATGGGGACCAAAAGTAGTGATTGAAAATTTTATAGGGACTAAAAGTTGAAGAAAATTTTTAGAGGGACTAAAACGAAAAGTTGGTATATTTATAGTGACCAAAAACATATTTAACCCTAAAATAATTAATGATGTTGGTGGGATTTACTTAATAGTATGATCAATCCATTTTTTATTTTATTTGTCTTTAAATGAATTTTTTTATTTATTTTGACAAATGGAGAGATAATAATTTGTGTTTGGAGAGTTTTTAATGTTAGATAAATTTTTTTTTTTGAGGGAATGTTAGATAATAAACTATTGCATTTATGATGTTGGACCCTTTATATTTTATAAGTAATTAGTGCAATACCTTTATATTTTGTTTTATATTATCTTTTAATCCTTATTTTCATAATTTTGCTCATTCTAGCGAAACTTTATCCACATTTTTTATGTTATTATCTCTTTTCTCTGATTCCTTATTGTTGCTAACATGATATCACAATCGAGTTAAGATTGCAACGTGAGAATTAAACACATGCTCACATTAGACGTGAATATGAGTATTGAAAGTTGTTTGTTTGAAGTCTCACATTCCTCAAATTCTTGGATCGTTGAATGTATAAACGTGTTTGAGATTCTTCATCCTTTAAGCTAGTTTTTGAGATGAGATCCAAGCCATTTAACATGTAATATGTTTCGCTTGAAAATAAATGTGAATTTCGAGATTGGCGGTAAAGGATGGGGTTCATCAGGGTGTCAAACTAGTTGGAATGTCGATGTTTCCCCTTGATGCCTGTCGTCCTTTCTTCTGGTTTAGCGAGAGAGAAAAAAATCGATTCCTGAAGTCATACATTTGAGAGGCAGTCCAACCTTATTGTCCTTTCTCCTGGTTTAGCGAGAGAAAAAAATTCGATTCCTGAAGTCATACATTTGAGAGGCAGTCCAACCTTGTATAAAAAGAAGCAAATATATTGTTGACTATTATATGATTAGTCTCATGACGAGCTCAAAGGGCCTGAATCGTCCTTGGAGGGGAGGAATAAAAAACCGTATTAACGACATGTAAGTGTAAATCAAACTTGGACCGATAAAAAAACTATTATGCCTATATTACAACAACAACATATTGATTTTAATAATGCATAGACTATGATATAATATACCAAAAGAAAAGTATATGTACATACTTTGATACTCCCGGAAAAGAAATACATAGTTATATTCAAATTATATAATAATAAAAAAAAAGAATAAGAATGTCCCGTGAGCATAGCTCAGTTGGTAGGACAATACATTATTATATGCAGGGACCGGGGTTCGAACCCCAGAAACCCCACTTATTCACTTTATAAGGTGGATTCTAGCCATTAGGCTACCTGACTAAAAAAAAGAATAAGAATAACCAAACGCCAATTGTAGTAATATAAAAATTACGAGTTTCAATCAATCTCAAAAACAACTAAGAAATAAAATATTATTAAAATAATCAAATTTCTTTCTTATATTTTAAAATCAGATTTTCATAAACAATCACATTAGTTGCATGCGTCATACAAGGTAGCATAGCAATAAATATTTCAACAATTTCTGAACAATCATTCTCATAAATAATGTTGTTATGACTTTTGTTGTGACAAAAGTCAAGACTCATTTGGATAACACACAATTCGGCTAGTAACACATCACCTCCAACCTCACTGTGAGAAAAATAATCTCCCCAATCACCATCATGGTTGCAAACAACACCATCAACACCTAAGCACTGTGAATCTTATAGGAAACTGCCGCAAACATTAAGTTTGAGAGTATCTTCCGGGGGGG
>Ga0315915_1000557_pt1 | contig 39378 bp, 25 predicted proteins | sample MpolbnodulesMG_FD_207738 | JGI IMG/M metagenome (GOLD analysis project Ga0315915, IMG submission 207738) | Medicago polymorpha root nodule microbial communities from Los Angeles, California, United States - branched nodules | ecosystem: Host-associated > Plants > Roots > Nodule | place: USA...
GGAGAGAATATTGAAGACAAAGAGAGAGAGAGAGAGAGAGAGAGAGAGAGAGAGAGCACAGGTTAGTAGTAACGTGCGCCGAGATTGTCTCTCATGACATGATTAACGTGTCGGTGCCGAGTTGGATTTTGACGCGTGTTTATGAGAGTGTGTGTAATGTGGGAAGTGTTTCCTCTCCTTGTACATTGCGTCAAATTGTGTTCTATGCTCATGCTCCCAAATACCAACGGGATTACCAAAACTAGGTACTACTATCATTTTCATTCTTTATTTTCTTTTTAAACTTATGTTTATATAAAATGGACTCTAACTCTAAGTCTAAGTATAAAATGGACTCTAATTTTCTAAAAGAGAATGTTAAACAGTGTTCTGTAGACATTGGTTAACCATATAAAAAGAGTACGATTATATTAAAAAGTTATGTAATAATTACTTGATAAAAAATAAGAGCTTACATTTTCAAGACATAATTTCTATTTTTAGATTCTTTAACCAGTGCTCCAGAGACACCGGTTAACAAGACCCTTTTTCAAAAGATACACTTTTTGGATTCTACAAAATTATGGTGGCTCACCGTGATTTTGATATATCCAACATGATATTAAACGTATGCTTAATTGGTCACAAGCATTTGAGCATTCCATTTAGACACATAATATTTTTAGTGTGAATCAGATATTATATACACTGTAGAGCTCTCTCTCAAGAAATTTAACATTGTTGTATTTGCAAGTTTTGAATTTGAACTCATTCCTCTAGTTAAGCAAGAGGAAATAAACTAAAATAAAGTGTATTTTAAAATAATTAATTGAAATATATTTTTATATGTGTTCAAATGTTGTGCTCAAAATACTTGTGGTCGTAAGATTTTCTCTCATAACACAAGCGATTGATGTGCAGTGTTATAAATTCCATACTAACTCATTTGATTCATTAAGGGCGTCCTAAACACTTTAGAGATTATGATGTGATTTTAAAAATGGACGAATAGGCTAGTTCGTCCTCAAATATGTATAAATCAATCAAATTCATTATCAAATTTTTGTAAATATCTAATTAGTTGTCAAGTTTTCTTAAATTGTATCAAATGAGTTCATCCGTCAATGGATATTGTGAGTTTGTTCGCATATTCATCCATTTTATTTAAAGATTTTGAATTTGTATTGAATCAGCGTATTCTATCAATTTATTTTTGTAAAAAAAACATTTGTAATGAAATATTCTGGTTTTCTCTCTGTAATAATAACTATTGTGCTTAGGTTGTTCCTTCAAAAACTATTGTGCTTACTGCGTGCTTAGGCTCTATATATATTTTTCTCTCAAAATTAAGTGGACACAAAATTTTGGGCATAAGATTTAGGCACATGCAAAAATACACATTTTATAATTATTTTTTCTTTTTATATATATATTAAAATTTTATAAATGTGTCAAAGTCTTGTGACCGCTCAAGAATTTCTCTTTTTCTCTATGCAAAAGCAGTCAGCAATATAATTGGAATAGTTTAGAAAACAATGTCCAAAAGTTCTAACTCAACGACAAAAATACAGAAATTGTTTAGGCCAGACGCTATAGTTAGGGTTTGAACCCCCTTTTTTCCCGTTATGGTCGGGTTTCAAACTCCAGACCTTACATATATTATGCATTGTTCATACCAACTGAGTTAAGCTAACGAGGACAGGGTTTGAACCCCTCTAATGGTATGTGTGAGTTTCGATAGTTTTTTTGTCATTTTATCTATCCATAAAATTTATTTAAAAAATGAGAAAAAAAGGATACGCATCTCTCATATTTGGCTTTATTTATAGAGTCTTGCTAACGAGTGTTGACACTCATTAAGAATTTATAATAAAGATAGGAGAATGTTAACTAGTGCCCCAAGGGGCATTGGTTAAGCATCCAAAACAAGTAAGTTTTTGTAATAAAGTTGTGTAATCATTACTTGATGATCAAAAGTAACATCTTATATTTCCAACACAAAATTTTTATTTGTAGATTCCTTAACCATTTTTCTGGGGCACTGGTTAGCAAGACCCATAAAGAAATAATTCTTTAAAAAAATCAAAGATTTCAATTCCTAATACAATAAATGCATAGATTTTGATAAAATCTTACTGCTTTAGATGTTTAAAGAGAGTCAAATGACACTTGTTAACATTTCTCATACTCCCTCCGTCTCTAAATAATAGTCGTTTAAGGTTTATGCACGATTATTAAGGAAATGATTAATTGTTGATTGATTTTTTCCAAAAATACCCTACTTTAATAAAACGTTGATTGATTTTTTTTTCCATAAATATCCTACATTAGTTAAGCGTGGATTGATTTTTTTTCCCTCATAATTAAGGTTAATGGATTGATATTTTTCATCATAATTAAGGTCGCAGCCAGAGACGCGTCATCGTCTACTTGTCAAAGTGCAACCGACACACATACAACAACGCTCTCAAATTCTTCTATTTTGGACAAATCATTTTAAGACGTCGTTGTGTCATCATTATCACCATCACCATATCAAACATCAGATCCACCACGATTCAATTCAATTCAATTTTATTTTTTTTTTGAGTGAATTCAATTCAATTATTAACGACTGATGTTAGAACCACTAATAATAATATTAACAAATAGAAAATATATATGTCCTCACAGCAAGGATCCTGCACGTACTGGGACCGATTGTGCAGGAAAACTGCTTTTTATGGAATAATAATGTCCACATTCCTTTATTGCATCCGGGGTCGAGGGGATCTATTTGTTTATTTGTAAAGAAGCTGTAAAATGAAACTGATGTAGTACGTGATGTCCAATTGGATATTGGGATGAATGTGTTAGGGGAGTCGGTGTAAAGATTACTGTGTCTAAATACAAATTTGGAGAAGGAATATTAACCCCAAACATTGCCTAAAAATATTTCACGTAATTGAAAAAAAAGTCGGGAAACAAGTATTTTTAAGTTTTAAATTTTTAATAGAAGTGAATTAGCTCATTCTTAACACTTAAACAACGTTTAATGAGTAACCAAAAAACAACGTTTAATGATGTTTATGCATTATGACTAAACGCTATGGAGGGAGTTCAAAAGAGACAATTATACTCTATTTATAGTGCTAAACTTCTCCCCTCACTTACTTTATGTCACGCCTTGGTTTTTGTTTTGTTTTTTCTTATCAAATTTTTTAAAAAATAAAAAAATAAGAACTTCTCCCCTCTGTCTCTTCCTGTTTTGATATTTAAATTTATTGAATTATTATTGGTTGCTTCTCTTTAGATGTATAATTTGTTTTTCCTGGAGCTGTTGACAACAGGGTTAAGCAGGGAGATTGATTCGAAGTTTGAAACTGATTCAGGACTAAATAAGTACATGAACATAAGAGATATCATCCAATATTACAATTAGAAATATGACTTTGACTTTGATTCAATGCCGTTTTCAGAAATCAGGTATTTGGATTTTATTATTGTCATCAACAAACATGGTTACCCACTCTACATTATGAAAGGAAGATACAAAAAGTTGAACTTTTCCCATCACTTTTAAATAGTGAAATGAAATGGTGATAGTACAGGCAAAAAAGAGAAAAATGATTCAGGACCAAATATCCAAAGAATCTTATGGCCAAGCATCTGGGGAGACCTTTTCACTGATTGTGGAACCAAATTGTGGACCTCCTTTCCTATATTGAATAAGAAACTCAATAGGGTATCCCTTCAGCTTATGAGGAACAATCCCAAGATCATTGAATGTCAAAGCTGCAAATTTCAACAAACAGAAAATGTCGGACACAAGACAGTGAAAGAGAATTGCAGAATAATGTCTTGAAACAATGAATCAAAGACCTTGTGATTAAGTAAGGAACTCACCATTTTCTGAAACAACAGTATCTGCAGCATAAGCATGGATCTGATCCAGATTGAACATCTCAGGCTTGGGTAGTGGAAAGGGAAGCTTATTTAAGAATAATTCCCTTGGTGTTGCCAATGCCTGAAATCAATCATGACATACAATGATGACATTAGAGTGACATAATTTACTCTTAGTAGGAAACTGGTTATTCCCCTCCCATGAACAGTTAATAATGCACAGCTAAAAGAAAAAGGGACCTTGTTCCAAAATAAAATCCTAAAACAGAAGAGAACCAACTGATAGCTCTTTCAAGTCGCATATGAGATTGTGAGCTACTAACTCAGATATCCCCAAATAGCATATAAAGCGCAGCAAATTAACATAAATCTATACGAGAGTCTTTGGCTTATCTTCAACTGGGGAAGGTAGCTTCATTGCAAGAAATGATATCCCTCCCCAATTACATATTTGAAATAGGATTACTGGATGTGTTAAAAAAATGAACTATGCATGCATGAAATTCTATAAATGTGAAACTTCTGGAATTGCATTGTATAAAAATATTGAAAGCATTATAATGACCCCAGCAGGCCAAAAATATGTCCATCAATGGCATTTCATTAGTAAGTAAGTACACAAGTAATCAACTAATGAACAAGTGATGAACCCACCTTTGCAATGGGAAGAGGCACGTTTACGTATCGAGGCCATTCACGAATCACATCGTACATAATTTCTGCCTGCATTTAACATAAAAAGATTCAACATCATTAGGAAAATACTATTAGCTAGCTACTACTACATCTGTCCCTATTTATAAGACCCTTTTGCCAAATTTTGTTGTCCCTTTTTATAAGAACCTCTTCAAATATCAAGGTGCATTCATTAATTTTTCACAAAATACCCCTAATTAAATGAAGAGATTTAAAAGATCAATTTCTCTCTTAAAAAATGAAGGATAAATTTGGAAAAAGAATGTATGTTGCTGACAAATTTAATGGAAGAACATTTTTTCTTAATTCTTGTGCTTTTATCAAAAGGGTCTTATATATAGGGACGGAGTGAATTGCTGAGACATTAAACTCGGGCAGCTTGTTCCAGAAGCTTCTATCTTCTAGTTAAACAGTTAGTGCTGTAACTAATTAAGTTGGTCAGATAGACTTCTCGATAAATACTCTAATCACTGTAGATTCTGTAAATGTTGTAATTTCATAAACAAAAGGATTACAAACACAGATATGATTTTCTCAGTTTTCCTCACTATCTCTCAACTTTCTATCATACATCATTTCATTGATTTCTTCAACTAATTTTTCCTAACAAGCAATATCTCTTGTTTTGACAAGGGATGCACAAACGAAAGGATAAAGTCGAAGATTACCAACTGATGCACAGTAAAGATCTCAGGACCACCCAACTCATAAATCTTTCCCATGCTAGTGCCATCATCTTTCAAGGCTGTAGTAAGTGCCGCGGCGACATCAACAACATATACAGGTTGGATTCTGCAATAATTGAATGTAAAAAAAAAAGTAAATTTCAATGCCATAAGGAAGAATCACTAACAATACAATTCACTTCAGTAAAAATCATCGAAGTTAAGAGTAATTGTTTGATAGATTTGCTCGTACTTTGTGTTCCCATTCCCCATCAATGGAATAAAGCCATACTTCTTTGCAAAATGAGCCCATCGGTTTAAAATCCGGTCCTCTGTACCAATCATAACAGCGGGTTTGAAGATCGTGGCCTGTTAAGTGTGATATTATGAATTCTCAAATTAATGCTCTTGCAAGATAGCAAAGCATGATGATCATAATATTTTAACAGTATTAATGCATATGATTCTCATTTCACCATTCACAGAAGAAAAAAAATGTATGTCTCTATTTTGTTATCAGATATATACAGAGACAAAAAATATCACAAAATATAGCCTTTCTTTGCTAGGCTTCAAATGTCAACAAAATATTAGAGAATAGTTGCTCCTTTTACATATGAAAACGGAACTAGAAATAAATTACTGGCCTAGAGAGTGAGAAACTAAACATACCTCAGGTAATTCTCTTAAAACCGCTTCTTCGGCAGCTGCTTTACATCTAAGCATCCTGGAAGAAGATGAAGGAGATGCACCTAAGCAAGAAACTTGAATGAACCTCATGATACCACCATGTTCTTTTGAAATCTGCAACGACTCAATATGAATATCAAATAGCAGATCAAATTTGGAAATTACAGATATTACAATAATAAAAAAATAAAAAATAAAAACATTCAAGCTAAGCAAAACCAAGCTTTGCAAGGCTTGATATTGGCTCACTTAACATGTACTAAGGGCCCATTTGGTGCAACCTAAAAAAAGTGATTTTAATACTCAATATTTTAGAGATTAATTTTTAGAGATTTTTAAAAAAAGCAGAAGGTGTTGTGTTTGTTTGCCATAATGAAAATAACTTTTTCTTTAAAAAAATCTGTTATAAAAAATTGATTTTCTGAGAAGCTACTAAAAACAGCTTCTCATTTGAAAAAGTGATTATTTTATTTGAAAAGAAAAAAAAAAGAAGTGATTTTTTCATGAAAAAAGCTGCAACAGAGGGGCTCTAAACCTCTCATTATTGTATGATCAACCAATACTCAAATGCATTGGAGATATCACCTAAAGTTTGCAAGAGGCTTCTGAGCCCATTGAAACTGCTTTGAACCTCTAAACTGAAATGCTTTTCTCAGATAAGCTCATGACTCAATCTAGTGAATCATACAATTTTCAATTGATTCGATAATCATTTCGGAAGACTTTCTTTTAAATAAATAGTTGAAACCCTGTCAGGAATGGTTGCAAAACATAAGAGTCAATATGTGAGCTTGAGAGTCGCACTGAACATTTTGGATATGTTATATTTTTTATGCTTAGTATCAATTTTAGTTGACCAGATCCCATAATACACAATAGATTCTTGAGAACATTATGGTAACCATGTCGAGTTGACTTTCTTTTTCCCCTTTCTTTCACAACTTCATGAACATCCTAAATTTCAGTTAGCAGCGTGTTTATCAACATTGGAGGCTACATTTAAATTCATTTTCTTTAAAGATTTAGAATGTTCTGTTATTATTGAAAATAAACGCCAATGTACAAACACTAAGCAAATAAAATTCTCAGAGAGTAGTTAGTGTTTCAAAATTTAAGAATAAGACATTAACACGATGATATGGGATGAGAAAAAATTAACAAATCTGAAAGAACATGCCTTTGCAAGTTTCTCGGCCATGTGATAGTGCACTTCCTCATAGCTGTAGTTTCTTGTCTCATAATCCCTTCCTGCCAACAAACAAATAAGCCGAGTATGTGATTATGAGACAAAAAATCGCATACTTTCCATTATGTGAGGTTGTGTGAGAATTTTGTGAGATTACCAATAAGATTGATGACAACATTGGCTCTAGCCATTACAGCTTTAACCGAACTCTCATCTCTTGGATTGAATTTCATGGGTACAATCTGGGCATATTAATCACGGGATGATTAGCACAAATAGTGAATGGAAATAGCCCACGAACATACCACTACTTACTTTCCATTCTAATAAGGAAAAAAGAAAAGACAAAAGTGAACTCTTCACAAGTATTAAAACGTTTAAAAATGTTACCTGTCCTAAATCTCCCATCAGTTTGAGATGACGAGGAGAATCTTCAGAGCCTCGGAAAGGAACTAAGACTTGAGATCCCATTTTAGCTGGAAGAGGGAAATGACATCCCAAAAAAACAAGCAATACAAGATTTAGGCTTTCTTAACAATATTCGGGTAAAAATTTCGTTGAAACAATTACATAACCCACAAACTTACCAAGTTGTTGAACAACATAACGACCAAGGAATCCAGTCGCTCCAAATACTGTGGCAACAATACCACTGCACAAGGAATTGCTTTCAAGATTAATTTACCAGCCATTTATAAGAACATTTAACACAGATCAAAATCTTCTGAACCCTATACTTACTCAAAAAAGTAATGGAAGGCAAGTAAACCAAGCAAAAAGGTGAAAAGAAGATTTTGATCCTAAGTATGATCCTAATCTTTAGGTTAACGAGGTTAATAACTATAATTCATACTACAAGAAGAATTTGCAAAATAACCATTTCTATTCATTCAGAATGCAAAAAAACAAAATTGAACAGCTCCCAAGGAAAAATCAATCCTAGCCTTAAAACTGCAGAGGCCTACATTCGATAAATGAGAAACATTCATGATATAACTTCAAGAAGGCATAATATTAAACATCATACATCACGCTAAATAATGAACTGATGATAATACAAATGATTATTTACAGTGTCTAGTCCGTCCTAAACATGCAAAATCAATCTATAGTTGCATCCAACCAATCTTAAAACATTTTCACAGTTTGATGAACATCAGTACGTACTAAACAATGTAACCTCATTTCGTGAAAACATTATTTCAGATTGTTTCAAGTGCAGAAACTACATCCAATTAGGAAAATTAATCAAATCTTCTCCTATGGATATATCAGCTATAAAATGTGTCTAGACTAGACTCTAGACCACACAAATATAGGGGCCAAAGTTAACAGTTAATGGAGAAATCACTAGCAGTTGGCTTCATTGCCAGCTATGGAGCACGGACTCTGACACAACACAGATACCGCGACATGGCTAACGTCCAAAATATAGGAGACAGAGACAGAGACACCGCATACAAATATATAATTAACATGACAAAATTCTAAATTGAGAATTAAGATTAAGGCCCTCAAAAAAAAATATTAAGATTACAAGGAATCATTTATAATGCAATCTTATTCTTCAAATATATAATCTTAAGATAAGAAGATGAATCATGTCTTTAATAACAAGTAGTTAATCCTATGATAATGAGCCTAAAAAAATCATGAGACATCATTGTTGTATTTGTCTCAAAAAGTATACGATATAAGCTAAGGTTAGAGAGTTCGAGAAGTGTATGGCTCAAAGCAGGTGTCGGCTCAGTCTCTTGACATGTATCCGAACCATCTTTTTAATTGAACACCGTTAAGAAGTGTTTGACACATGTTCAAGGCGTGTCCGAGAAGTGTCAGTGTCTGAAAGGTGTTTGTGCTTACGATTACAGCTTTAGTTTTTGTTTCTTGGTAATCCAAGATCTAGCAAGGTCAAAACCCCAATCCAAAACACTAGTCTGCATCTATACCAAAAGTCCTAAGTGAAAAAAATTTGCAAGCCCCGTATATATACGAGCGGATTCAATAAATCAAGGACTTCAATCATACTCATTTCTCTCAGCAACTTCCATCAAATTCAAAATACCTCGCTTAATAGCTATCTAGCTCAAAACTCATATACAAAATGTAGAACCTAAACTAAGAGAAATGAATATTTATTTTATGAATATTATCATAAAATTGAAAATTTGAAGCAATGAGGTTAACCTGACAGATGATCTTCCACCAGTACCCTTGCGGACGAGGTGACCAACGCCCTTGGTAGCTATGGTGGAAACATAACGCTCGTGATTTACACCATAATCTGCAATTACAATTAGTTAATTAGTTAATTAAAAATGGAATTAAGAATTAAGAATTAAGGATGATGCATTATACAAATTCGGAAAACGTACAGTGATCGGAAATTGGATAGCTGGATTTGAGCAAAGTTGAGGATTTCAGAGATTCGTGGCCTAAGCGTCTTGTAATAGCTTGCATCTTAGCGTTACCAAGAAGAACCTAAGCAGAGAGAGAGAGAGAGAGAGAGAGAGAGAGAGATGTTGATATGCTATGCTATGGAGGCCGGAAGGTGCACGATATTTGGCCTAGATCTATTATTACCACCTCTTTTATTTTAAAATACACCCACCCCTTTTTTTATGAAATGTTTATCTCTATTCTCTACGTACTGCACAGATTAATTTATAGATCCGGTAAAACCACGGTGAGTGGAAAAACTCTTTCTCAAGAAGAGATTTAACATTATTGCATTTTATGGTTGGATTCGAACACATGACATCTGGTTGAACTGAATGAGATCTATTATCGAATACACTCACCTTTTATCTAAACATTACTATGTTTTTTCATTTCATATTTTTTTATAATTTAAGGTTTTTCTACAATGCTAAACAAAAAATACTATTCTTATTTTTCAAACTCTAAGGTATAGTTGAAAACAAGGATTTATTATATCATCAATTTCTATAACATACTTTGTTTTGAAACAAGATGAAATGCTATTGGCAAATTAACTTATAAAATTTACAAAATTTGATTTTCAGATGTAAATTTAAGGAGAAAATACGCACATAAAAGGTTAATTTTTGGTACACATTTATACATTCTCAAATTTTTAAAGGTATACCAACATCTCCAAATTTTTATGGAACTCATAATTTGATAGAACACATGTGAATTTTAACCAATCAACAAGAGGGATAGAGAACGTGTGCATCAGAGAGTGTGTTGATATTTGATAGAATTCTTTGTACAAGTTAAGAGCACTTGCAGGTAGTTGCTAAACCAGCAAAATCACTAGCTCCTATGATGAAGGGGGGTTTTAAGTTACTAATATGTATAATAACTTTAGAAATGGTTGTGATTAAAGTCATACGTTTATGATTAACTGAAAATGTAAACATATTTACACATACAACGTAAATTAAATTCGTAGAGTATTCATATATAATATCATATTGCAAAGGATAGTTCACTAGCATATTATGACATTGTACAAAAGAGTTGATTACACGATCAGAGATGATAAAAAAAACTGAACAGCCAACTATGCAAAAGAGAAAATATAAGCAATGTCATTTCTGTCGGATAGTAAATGTAGTCAAAACCTCAGCCTCAGCCTAGAAAAGGGCTTGATTCTGCATTGCTACTGATAAGAAAAACGTGGAATACACAAGACTAGTTCCAACTCTAAACTTTTCTATGCAAAAACTCTACTGCCTCATTCTCAAAACTACTTTATTGTACATAATTGATGATCCCAATTCAGACACCCCATGTCAACCTTTCTGCAACAGCGGATCATCTTACTTTTTTCTTGTAACAAAACATGTCAAGCATGCATGAACTTCTCAAAAGGATGAATCAACTCATAACACTTTCAACCAGGAAACTCGTTTACTCCCCCCACTGGAGCGGTTGATGGACACGTCTGTTCATTTTATGTCTCTGTGTGTGCCAATGCAGCAATGGCAGCAACTCAAGCATCACCACTGTTTCCGCTTTTGATTGCCACTGCCTCTGAAGGTTCTCAATCTCTTTCCACCACTAACTATGAAGATTTTCAGACATTCTCAACTTGTTTAAAAATCCGGCATGCCAGTTGATCGCGATGAATATTCAGTCACCAACTTCAAAAACATGGATGACTTATCTTCTAATAGCCTCAATGGAGTGTCAAACTCTGCAACTAGACCTGCAAAAAATGTCAAAAGATAACATCATGAGCACAGTAGTGAAACATAAAAAATAAAAAAAATCATTTCCAGCCATCCCAAGCACTCAATTTAAAATCACATCTGCGCTCTATTTCCTTTTCATGTTGTGCATGAAATGGGAAGATAGAGAAAAGAATTATATAGATACATGTTGCTCCCTGACAGATTTAGAAGTGAGCAGACACATGTAGTAAAGTAACACGTAAGTGGACTCATAAATTGAACACATTGTCAGCCAATTTTACTATTTTTGGTATTCCTTGGACTAAAAGACTAAATTGATTTAAAACTGACACTACAACAGAATCTCGCGTTATAAAAGCAGAATCTACAACCTGCTGAACTTTCAACTCTCTTATATGACTAGTATTTACTTTATCAGAGATAACATTTTGACAGCAATTTAGTACTGTCTGATGATGGTCAGTGAATATGACAAGGTGTCGCAACTCACTAGCCATCTATTGAACGTAGTTAAGCGTGATTTTCAACGTCGTTAACCACAAAATTTTTGGTGTTCAAATATACATAATATCCTTTAACCATCCAGATTGTGTTCAAATATACATGATATCCATTAACAACAAGTTTTGTTTAAATATACACCAGAAAATAGTAGTTAATGACATTTAAAATAATGGTAAATTATATCCAATGGATGGTTAATGAGTTGTGACACCTTGTTATATTCGTAAACCATCCACTTGAATGTAATTTATCGAATATTTGAACTATGTTACTATCCAAATTATTGTCAAATTTAAGTGTCAAAAAACACAACTCATACTTTATTTTGTTTGGGACATGAATGTTTGCTTTCATGGAACAATTTCTCAAAGCTGCAAAGCCTATAAGCATTTTACTGCAAAAAAGAAAGAAAAGCCAAAGAACAGTATAAAACAATACGTACCATCACTGAGTACCAGGACAAGATCACTGTCAATAACAGTAGGAATACGATGAGCAATAGTGCACACAGTACAGTCTCTGAACTCCTCTCGGATAACCTTCTGGATAAGATTATCAGTAGCACTGTCAACAGAAGCTGTTGCTTCATCAAGTACAAGTATCTTTGACTGCTTGAGCAGAGCTCGGCCAAGAGAAACAAGTTGCCGCTGTCCTACACTCCAATTATCACCATTTTCTAGCACTGCAAATTTGAAACAAATCATAAGATACCCGTGACTCAATATTTTACCTTCCCTTTTTCTTTTTTCAGGGGTTGGTGAAGAAAAGATACCAGGAATATTCCAGTATTTTGGTGGTCTCTTACCTGGTGTATCAAGCTTTTGTCCTTTCTCACGAATGATCTCTCCAAGCTGAGACTTATCTAGTGCCTATGAGAAGTTAAATACAAAGCAATCAAAATTAGAACCACCTACTCTTACATAAGATAGCCATAATGTTCAAATAACAAGGACTATTCAATTATTTTCTTATGCTATTAGATTTAGATAAGGAGTGAAAATCATAAGTGGATTCGGAAATTAATTCAATCATCTAACAATAAAATAGCATTACTAAGTTAAAAATTACACAAATTTTGTGCAATTATTTAAATGAAACTATCTATCTAAATAATACTATTATACTAACCTCCCAAATCTCTTCATCAGAATGCTCTTCAAGAGGATCCAGATTGCCTCGAATGGTGCCTTCAAATAAGGTTGGATCTTGTGGTATGATACTCAAATGGCTCCGAAGGTCATGAAGGCCAATTCCTGAGATATCAATGTTGTCTATATGGATACTCCCGGCTGCTGGTTCAACCAATCGAAATAACGCTTGAATCAAAGTAGATTTGCCACTGCCAGTTCGTCCAACTATTCCAATCTTCTTCCCACCAGGAAATGTGCAGGATACTCCATGAAGCACCAAGGGAAGATTTTCCTTGTAACGAACCTTCAAGAGAGAGAGAGTAGAGGGAAAATGAGGTGGATCATCGCCAGAATGAGGCAATTGCAGTAGAAAAATCACAATAAAGATTTTGATGCAATGCACATTTCTAAGAGTTTGCATTAGACTATAATGTTGTGCAACAGAAGAAAACATAAGAATCTTCCCGCACTCAAAAAATTTAAAAAATAAATAAAAATTAAAATGGCTAAAATCAAAATTAAATGCAGTAGAATAGGCATGAACTACTTGGTGCTGAACAAAGAACAGAGAGCATATTTAATGTGAAACTTAGATGGTACCTTCAGATCAATTAGTTGGATTGTCCCATTCACAGGCCATGAGGGTGGAGGGCGAAAATCTTCAATAAGTGGTGGTGCTTCACTAGGAATTTGACTGTACTGATAAATCCTTTCAATAGATATAATTTTATTTTCAAGTTTACAAAAGCTAAGTATCCAGCGAGACAAACGTCCATTTAAATTCAGGCCATACGTCACAGCAAGTCCGGCCATACCTATAAGCAGAAAAGTAACAGTAATTAGCAACAGAACATTGTTTACTATTGCATTCTGCTTGGTTCCAAACCATCACTTAAGCCATTTCCTATAACACAATCTAATACCATATACACCTGCTTTAAGTGAAATTGAAATGCAAAAGAACAAAATCATACACCAATTATGAGCTATCGGTAGACTATTCCATGTGATAAACAAATTCAACAGTAAAGACCTGAGTCATGACAATAGTGCGAAACAACTATGTAAACAGAATCAAAATAGTAAATATACCATAGGAATCATTTCTAGCAGTAACTTCAAATATACTACATAACTTTGTTTTGAAAAGATATACTACATAACTCAATCCTCCAGGATTTAACATCATGAAAATTGGGAATCAATCAGGAAAAAAACTCACTGGGGTCAATACTTCCACGGGGAAAGCTCACAAGTAATACCATGCAGAAAGCAAATACAAAAGTTGAAAGCAATTCCATGCGTAGGCAGAGCCACTCAATAGCTGCAAGACTGCAGAAGAATGGTCGTGCAAAACAATCCAGAAGATAGAGGTTCCTTTTCAAGAACCTTTTTTCTTGTCCAAAACCTCTGATGGTGGCTGCTCCAGCAATTGATTCACCAAAAAGTTGTATAATTGGAGATTTCTGGATGCTTACAATACGTACAAGTTCCCTTGAAGAAGCCATGTAGTATTTCTGCAATTAATTAATGGTCAAATATTAAGCCACAGCATTGGGGGTTAGGAAAACACAAAATGCAATATATTAATGGAGGATTTCTAGTCCTTTGTCAATGTATCTTCTCTGTACCCCTTGAATAAAAAATTTCCTTAACAGAAAAAATGATGAATAGGAACTTTATAATAAATGGGATTTATTTTATCCTTCATGGCTTGATTTTCAGCTAAAGAAATCTTTTTGAAAAGCAGATTGAAAGATTAAAAAATATGCTTAAGATTTCCGATTACCTGCATCCACAAACAAACAATTGCCATTGGGACTACTAGGAGCAAAACTTGCCATGTAACTTCTGACATTACAGCAACAATGCCAATAAGTTGTATCGTTGATGAAGCAAACCCTCCAAGTCTAAAAGGAATGTCAAGATCCACAACACTTTGATCAATTGAAACCTGAGGGAATAAAGGCAGTCCATTATATGATGTAGAGAGACAAAAACAAAAGAGTGGGAAACTACAAGAAAACTTACACGATTCAGGATCCTTCCAGCTGGTGTAGAGTCAAAGAAAGACATTGGTGCATGAAAAATACTCCTAAGCATGTTAAAAAACAGCTTCTGTGCTGCTGCTAGACCAAATGTAGCCACGAGAACGGCCCTAACAAATATGAAGCATGAGCTGCCAAAGGCAAGGGCCATGTAAACAAGAAGAAGAGTTGTGGGAGTTACTTTGGGCTCGTCTCCTTCTGTTTGAGGATTCGCCCAAGCCATCCACCAATTGCTGGCAATCTGAAGGAACTGAAATAATGTTTGTGCAATGATTATGAGGGGAATTAGTAAGCCTTTATAGGCTGCTGCCATGTAGGTCAGGTACACCTTCATGCTGACTCTACCTCTAACCCTCTCCTCTTCTTGAACAAGCTGTTTTTTTCTTGAGCGTTTTGCCTTCTTCTTTTCCTTTATTTCTGACGATCCCTCGTGAACTTCCTTCGCCAAACTGGCAATATCATTTACAGAAGAAATAGATTTCTTACTGGTCCTAATAGGTGCATCCAACGACTCATTTTCATCTGAATCTTCTGAGGATGAGTGAGTAGGAATGTCCATTGCCTCTATTGCTTCATGGTGAGCTGAAACTAGAGATCTAAAATCTGTTCCTGCCTGTAAAAGGTCATCATACTTTCCTGCCTGTATGATCTGGCCTTCTTTAAGAACCTTCAAAATTGGACAAAAAAATATTAGTAATTGAGAAAACTACTTTCACTTTATATCAACCACATTTTTAAGACATGAGATGATAAAGGATTCTTCTTAGAAATAAGACATGTAGGCAACTAAAGAAACTAAGGATCAATGTTAAAAGAAAACAATGTAGCTATATTTAGAAATATTGTTAGAAAGTATCAGCAATACATTCAATTACCATAATGGCCAATTGATACGAGTAACGAGTTTCTCTCAGGAGGAAGCTGCTATAAAACAGAACAATATCGGGTTTCACTCCTGAGCCTTAGTGTTGCACAAAGCAATTAAATATGGACCAAAAAGTCATACGTATTCCTTCTGACTTGTATTATAGCTGTCAACATCTCATGTCATATCCTATATATAACAATAATTTCACAAATCAAACCTATATTTCACACATGTTTCCCTACAATATCTCCAAAGTAGTAAAGAAATGACAGTGTAAACTTGCCAGAGTCTGATTTTTTTCATATTAAATACAGTGGGGGAAAAATCAACCACAATTCCAGTTATTTACTCACATACAGCCTAGCAATTTGACAGACTAATGAACTCAAACCAAGATCATAATATAAAGAGAAAGAATTAAGAACCCAACCAGGATATGCAGGGAGAAACAATGCATCACACTGAAATAGTAGAGAGCAACAGCTACCCCTGATCATGCAGGGAATATATAACTCTCAAATGCAAAAGAGTTATACCGTAATTTAAAAATAAAAAAAAACTAAAACACCTGAAATGAAGCATAAACATCAACTAGGCCTCTTAATAAACAAATGAAAGACAAAGCCAAGAGCCATACCAGTATCATGTCAGCAGCTGGAAGAAATTCAACTTGGTGGGTCACAAAAATAACTGTTTTATCTGCTAGTTCCGACAACACATACTCCTGCAGTTACGTTACATGTCATAGATTAAGAAAAACACCCTGAACCAATTAAGTTAAACAGTGTCATTAATTATTGGGAGAAACTAACTCTGAACAATTCTGATCCAGTGTGGGCATCAAGTGCACTAAAGGGGTCATCAAGGAGATAAATATCAGCATCTTGGTAGAGTGCCCGTGCGAGCTGAATCCGCTGCTTCTGTCCACCACTCAAATTTATACCTCTATCACCAATAATTGTTTGATCTCCATGTGAGAAAAGTTCTAGGTCCTTTTTCAGTGAACAAGCATGAATAACATTCTTGTACTTTCGTTTATCCATTGGGTTTCCAAACAGAATATTTTCTTCGATATTTCCTGACTGTATCCATGCTGATTGGGAGACATACGCCGCAGAACCACACACTCTTACCTGCAAAATAAATCGGTTACATCTTGTCAAAGCTGATATAAACAATAATAGTATCCTATTTCAAATGCCAAAGAAAAAATATAAAAACAGTATAGGTGAATTCTATCATTATGAAAAAGAAAAACAACATACTTCACCAGAAAGCTTGGGAATTTCTCCAAGGATGCAAGAAAGAAAACTTGATTTCCCAGAACCAACCATGCCACAAACGGCTACACTCATCCCCCTTTCTACTTTCATATGTATTCCTGAAAGAGTAGGCTTAGAGGAAGAAGGGTCCCAACAGAAGACACCGTCCATAATTTCTATGGCAATGTTAGAAGTTCCACGCGGCAAGACCGTAGTTGCATCTTCCCGCAATTCTTCGTCCTGCAGGAAACCAGATATGCGATCAAGAGAAACCTTTGTCTGAGCCATGGTTGATACCAAATCAGGAAAATTTCTGAGAGGTTCTTGAAGAATCCTGAAAGTGGCTAGAGCAGATAGAACACCACCTGCAGTCAGCTGAGTTCCTAAAAATACGGTTGTAGCAAATGTGACTGCTGAAACAAATATAGGTGAACTCCAAAATATGAAAGTTACGCAAGCCTGAGAGTAAAGTGCTTTCCTTAGCCACTTGAACTCTACTCCGCGCATTTCCTCCAATTTTATTCTGTATCTATCTTCCCAAGCTTGCAGCTTCAGAATCCTCATATTTCTCAGACACTCGGATGTTTTTCTCATCCGTTCATCCTTAGCAGTCATTAACTTGTCTTGATATTCTTCTTGTATCCTAGCCACAGGAACAGTGACAACAATGGAAATGATTGTAGCTATCAATGTTGCAACGAAAGCAATTCCAACATTCTTATACAAAATCACAAGGGCAAGAACAATCTGCAGAGGAAGCATCCACATATCATGAATGTACCAAGAGTAGTCCCCTACCCTCTGAACATCAACAGCCATGTAATTGACAATCTCACCACTTGTGTGACTTTGCTTGGCCGAGCTCGAGAGTCTGAGTCCCTTCTTATACACCATTGCAGTTAGAGCTGACCTAACATGCATCCCTAATATATCCACTCCTAGATACCACTGCCTAGTTGTCAGTGTCTCCACAAGCTTCGCCGCAAAGAATATACCAGTAAGGATATAACCCTCATGAGCAAAAGTCTCTTTCCCACCCAAGAAATCAACAAAGTAACTTATCAAGTATGGACCTACATATGAAACCAAAGTATTCATACCAGCAAATACAGCATTCAAAGCTGCTTCCTTCCAAAATGACTTGAGAAGAGCCCAAGCTAACGAAGGTTGCTTAGACGAATTTTGATTTTCAGCCTTCAATTTCTCCCAGTTAGAATTCACAGCCTTGTAACTAGCCTTGGCTCTATCACTTGGTGCAACAAGTGGAATGTCCTTAAGCTCAAGTGGTCTCTTTGCACCAATGGAAAGAAGTGGATTCAACCAAGAAAGTGTAGCTAAGCTAAAAAGTCCAGCATCCCTATATGGAGTAACCTTGAGACACCCTAGTTCTTCTTCTTCAACAAGTAACGGTTCTTGAAGATCAGAATTTCTACTAACTTGTATACCGCTAACACCCCTAACCGCAACTACGCCTAAAAAAGCAAGTGCTGGCGTGGCAGCAAAATTTGCAACGGCATGAGAACAAAAGTACTTAGAACCTTCCAACCAAAAACCTCTTCCATCAACATATAAAGTACACAAGCAAATAGCAAATGACAAAAACCACCAAACTCTTAACAAAAATGGAAACTTCTCTAACACCTTGAATTTGCAATTCAAAGCTGAGAAGCTTAACACAAACCAAGCTAAAACATGTGAAGCTGGCACAGAAATAAGTGACCAGTGTAGAACCTCACCCCAAATGATAGAACCTACATCAAAACTCAACACCAAAACTTCCACAAACAAAACATAGAAACAAGACAACACAGATAACTTGAACCAAACACCTATTGAAACATCACTCGTTTCTCTATCAATAACACTGCAAATTGGACTATCATTTGAGGTAGTACTGTCCTTAACGATTCCAATTCTCTTGTACACAAGAATCTTTCTAACAGAGAAAACAAAGAGAAACAACAGAACAAGAGTCAAGTTCACGCATATTGCTGCAAGTTCCAATACAGACAATCCCAGAATCGTGCTGGAAAGAATTTGCAACGATCCTGAAGATTCAGAAGTTGACAAAGCTGAAATTTTTTCGAGAAATTGGGCAATACCCATTATTGAATACGGTCTATCAATGAAGATGGAACGAATTCAAAATGATGGGTCAGCGAGAAAAGCATTACAGAATTTAGGAAACGAAGATGAAGCAGTAAAAATGAAATTTTGAAGGTAGAGAAAGAAACCCAATGGAGAAAAGTGCAAAATTGAGGAACTGGATTGTTGTGAAGATTTGTGAGGCAAGCTTGTTATGAATGGTGATGAAGTTGTTGTTTAACAAGCTTCACCTCTGAAATGGTGATTGCCAGCGATGAGGCTAAGCGTGTAAAATTGTAAAACAATCAGAGAGAGAGAGAGAGAGAGAGAGAGAGAAAATGAGAGAAAGAGAGAAAGAAGAAAAATTTGCTTCTTCTCCTCTGTTCTCTCTTATATAATGTGCACCTCTATGTCCCACACACACTTGCTCATATTTTTATGTTAATAATTTCACACTTATTGAACAAAAAATATTATCCTAAGAAAGAACATATAATTTATTTATTTTTTTAACAAAAAAGAACAGATAATTTATTAATTAGTTTTGTTTGTGATAATGTAGATATTCATCATTGTTATTAAATAAGTTTGGTGAAATGTAAATGATTAACTAGATATACAATTAAAAAAAGTAAATTAAGTTGAAAACAACACTCCCTCTAAAAAAACACTCAATGTAACAATTTTTTAAAAATTTGTTTGTTGGTGCTTGGTGGTACTAAATTTCCGATCAATTTGTTATTACAACTAAAAAAAAAATTTTGAGAGGAAATTTGTTATTGCTGTTTCTAATATGGTGCCGTGTGTTGTTTGTAATATGGTTCCGTGTGAGAGTGAGAAACCTTTCAGTTGCATTGAAGCAGGTGCTGAAAAACATTTGGCACTTTCGGTTGATGTAACAAAAAATGTCAAAAGCAAAATGACTCAGTGTGTGGTGGTTATGTTCAATGGTGGGACCATATTTCTTTTTTATGCTTTGGTTGAAAAGGTTTCGTCATCTCCTCTCTAGGTGAGATTAGCTTAGTTAGTAGTAACATCAAAACTATCGCTTCATTTTAACCATTATGTGTGCTGGGGACAGTTGGTGTTTGGCAAGTACAAAGAAGACACAAATCTCCAACCCTTTAACTTTTGTCTAGGATGCTCCCCAGCTCTCTTTGATCATCTTACATGGAGATATCTCTCTTTTAAGATTTGGTGCCTATTAGATATTTCAATTATAAAAGAAATATTTTGAATATCTAATAAAAAAAAGTTTTAATTTTGACCTTTAATTTTACATGAGTCCTACATTTTTTAATATTAGAATATTGAAATATGATGATACAGGGTTATTGATAGATGATTAATTGATTTCGTTTAAAACGTTTGTGTTAAGTGTTGGGTTAGAGAGATTGAATACTTATTAACTATTACTGTTAAAAAATTATAAACAAATGATATGTACATGTTAAACTCATTTAAATCTTAAAAGATATACGTCTCCACTATAAAACCTCTTAAACACACAATCAATGTCTCCACTATAAAACCTCTTAAGACAGTCATCTTGTGTTATACACAAGTCTCTTTTCCACCATCGTATCTAAAAGTTGCATCCTATTTTAATGGTACAAACTAGTTTGCATGTCATAGAATTAGAATTAATATTTAATCTAATTGTTGATTGATCCAATATTAAAAACTAGCTAGTTATACAAGCACGATATTATTGACCTCTGTTAAAATATTAAAATAAGTTATGAAGAGCTTCAACTTTAGACGGTTGATTGTTTTTAATTTATTATTTTAGACCGTAGGATATTATAAGATACAAGATATGTATATATAATACAGTTGCACCACAAAATAAGATACTTATATAATTGAATTTTATTTCATTGATAACGTAGTTAAATATATTTTTTTAAGAAATCGAAATGGAATTATATAACCACAACAGCGAGTAGTACCGAAGCATAAGGTGTGCCTAAGCAACCACTGCAAGATTACAATCAGTCAGCATACAATAGAACAGCTAGACACAGGTTAACCAATGCCCAAACAAACTAGCGGGTTTGACCACCATCGATGTGTACCATAAACAAACACAGTCTTTTTAGCTTTCAACCACCCTAGAGATAACAATTTAACCTTTTCTAACAAACAGGGAACTATGGTTACAATATTATTGAACAGGCGGCTGTTATGTTCAATCAACACAACCCAAGTACACAGAAGCAAAATGAGTTGCAAGAACGAACGTTTAGTTTTACCAACACCTGTCATATAAGTAAACTGCACCAAATGATCTGTAATGTTATTAGAATCCATCGCATTGAAACCAATCCAATCACGCACTTGCTGCCATAACGGAGCAAACACCGAGCAAGATAAAAATAGATGTTCCGCCGTCTCCACATGACCACACCCTGAAACACAAAAAATGTCATCCGCAAGAATAACACCACGAATAGCCAGATTAGCTTTCGTTGGTAATCGATCCCGGAGAAGCCGCCATGAAAAGACTGATACTTTCAAAGGAACCTGATGGTGCCATACAAGCTCAAAAGGTGTAGCCATCTGGGAGGTTGCACCAACAGTTAACAAGTCATAGGCACCTCGCATAGAGTACACCTCCGCAGGATCTGGAAGCCACACCCATTTATCTGAAACATTTGGAACCAAAAAAAACCAAATAGTAGCGCCCTACACTCCTCCACCAAATCCTCCTCCCACACCCATAACCTGCGCCTCCAACTCAATTGTAAGATCTCAAATTCAAACTCGAATGTAAATGTACAACCTAACAATATCACCATTGCCAATTAAACTATGACATACAAACCATAACTCTATATTTCGACTCTAATATATAGTAAGTCGTGTATGTATGTTTGAAATATCTCAACATTGAACAATATCATTTTTAAAATATATACAATTTTTTAAATTTAAGATATAAAAAATTATTATTAATTAAAGTGGTACTAATAACAATTTTACAAACGCTACATAAAGAATTTGAATTTCGTCCATTGAGGCCACAAGGTTAAACTACTATCACTCAATTGACGTCCCATATATGTTTTTCTTAAATATCTTTAAATTGGTATCAATTTTATTTTTAATACTATTTTATTCTCTGAGTCAACAAGAAAAACTCTTTTGTTCTCATGGAAAACATTTATGTCCATGATACCTTTTTGGGAAAACACATATTTTATACTTATATATATAAGAATGAATCGACCAGTGTGGATAGATAAAATATACGTATCGGTGGTGTCAAGGCACTCTCGTATCCTTTGAAATCTTTTAGTTGCAGGTCACAAATGCTTTGTGTTTTGTTTTCCACCAACGTGAGTTAGTATCTAGTCTCATAGCTTAAAACAACAACGACATCAACCACACCTTATTCCCAAATCATTTTCCTCCCTCTGCTGCAAACAAATAATAGTCTTTTTGTTTCATTGTGATACCAAATTCAATGTGCATCCTTCCTTGAACTACATTTTGCAGCTTCATTGAAACCGTAATATTAATACATCGATACACAAGCATTTAAAAATTGATCGACTTTCCAATTTTGTCAAGTTGTCGATGTGTACTTTGGATAATTTTGAGTTAATATTTTACGAAATAGGCCTCTCCTGATCATAATTTCTCTTAGTCATACACTTTCCTCTAGGTGAGACCCAACATAAGGTCTTAATGGCTTTACCATGTGCTAGCCCTAATTGTGAATGCTTCACATGCCATCTTCTCTATTATCACATGTATGACCGTAAAAGCCACACGATACACTATCATCACAATCATACAAGAGGCATGTTTACTCTCGTAAAACATCAATGTCATAATCAAACGTGAGATTTGCTAGCCTCGTTTTTTTCTTTCAATTTTAACCCTTGCGTAGTGGTACACATGGCAATATGTTAGGAGTTTAAATCCTCTGAGGCTCTGGTTACAATATAAAATATGACCGGGGAATATAAAATACACGTTGAAAGGGATAATTTAATTGAGAGAGATAATTGATTGTTGAATTTAAATTGCATGCAGTTGATAGTCTCCACCATAATCATTCAAGTAATCGACACATCAATGATTGTTGAATCGAGACCTAACACTAAGGATTTTGATGCAAATTTTATTTTTTTTAAAACAAAAATACAGAGTTTGAAATCCTGATTGTTTAATCTCGATTCAACAACCATCAACGTGTCTACAACATGAGTATATGTGATTGTCAGGTAATTAATTTTTTTTTTGTGTATTATTTTTTAACTTTTCTTTAACTTGATCTACATACTATTATGGAAGGAGATCTAATAACGCATTTGTGCTTACGCTAATCAACATTTAAAAGGAATTTAAATTGCATGTAATGCTGTAGTTGAGACATATTTAACCGTCTGATTTGAATTGAATGGTTTAAATTTTTTACAAATTCATTTTATTTATGTTGTAAATTAAAAATACAAGTTTTAAATCTAGATCGTTTAATCGTTATTGAACAATCAAATCTATCTAGACTGCATGATCTAGGCAATCCAAATATTATTCTAAGGTATACTGAGTTAAATTTGATAATAATAAGAGCTTTTTAGGGTGAAAACAATTTTTTTCAGGGGAACAAAATTATTACTATTTTTTGAAAGAAGGAAGAAATTGATTATTATTATGAGATAATAATAAAATTGGAAAATATATGGAATTTCAAGAGAAGAAATTATATGTCTTTAAAAAAAAAAAAGAGAAGAAATTATATATATTTCTCTTATTTATCTTTTATTTTTTTACACTTTTTTTCCCTTTCCATTTCTTTCTTTTGCAATTTATGCATTACACACAGAAACCCTCTCTCTCTCTCTCTCACACACACACACACACACACACACATCCCAATTCTCACGGCTTTGCAATTTCTTTCCTCAAATTGAAGCCATTTTGCCTGAAAACTCCACAATCTCAAATCCAAATCAAGCAAAAAATCCATTTTCAACCTCATTTGTTTCTTTCAAATCAACCTATTCCAAATTTATTATTTTTCTCCAAAAATAGAAGGGGAAAATCTTGTCTCAAACGTGAAAAGGGATTCTTTAATTACTCTTTAAGGCACCATAATCGACCAATTATCACACTTTGATGTTTTTTATGTGATAATTCACATAACCCAGTACGAGGTTGTTCTAAAAATTTCAACTTTTTGATGTTTCCTAGAAAACCTAGTTGTTTTTTTATTTATTTAATTATTTATTTATTTTTGATGTAGTGTTGAAGGTATGCCTGAGGTGTTGGAGATAAGTTCCGATGAAGAAGAGGATGTGAAAGAGGAATCCAAAAACACTGATTTTGAATGGATACAAGAGTTGTTGTTCAATTCTGATGATGAATCTGATGGTGGTTCTGATGACGTTGTATTTATTCATGAGAACAAAGCACCAGAGGGGAAGTCAAAGTCTTCAACTTTGTCTGTGAAAGATGATGTTGATGATGATGATTGTGTGGTTTTGGAGGGTGATCCTGAAAATGGTGTTACTTCTGTTGATGAAGAGGATGCATCAGAAGGGTCAGATGAGTTGGTTGTAGTTGGAGAGAAGGGTCAGGTATGTTCTTGAGTTTGTTTATTACTATAAATAAATGGTAATTGTATGCTTGTTTACTTGTATATTAGAAAAGTATAATCTTTGTGTTGTTTATGGGATAGAGAAAGAGTACAAATTCATGTTATTGCTTTGGGGAGGTTTATTGTGGACTCAACTTGTGTTATTTTCGTTATAGGATTTATAATTACATTTGTTCAACCAAGTACTTGTAGGAGTGTCTAAAGTACAATGTTGTCAAATTGTTATTGTTCCAGAATACACTATCTAGTACAAAGTGTTGTCAAATAACGTAGCGGAATTTGAACAAACTGTTATTTTCCATAATTTGAAATCGACGACACTGACAAAACATGTTTTTGAAGTGTTTATTGCTTTTAGTGTGGATTGTCTTTGTTCATGAAATGACATGTGAATCTAATGGGGTTGTATGTGGATTTTATACATCTATGGTTGCATCTCTAAACTATCATGTATGTGCTTTTGATTGTTCTTTTGGAAGTGGGGGAGTACTTTCTCCTAAAGTGTCAATCTGCCACACAAGATGGTACACCTTACACCGTTGCCAAGTTTAGCCTCATAGCTAATTCTTGCAGGGTGTGAAATTACCACGAGGCAAGTTAAGATGGCTGAGGAAATGTTCAAAAAGGTAGAAGAAGACTTTGATCTTTGGCCATGCGTCTTGGCTATTGTGTATGAGAAAACACTTCATTTGTCTTCTCAAACTTACTATTTTAATGCTTCTCTTTGCTTATGGGAGAAGATGTAGCCATTGTATTTCAGATACAGGCTCATTTTGTTTTTTGACTTGCAGGTTGCATGTAGAGACTATCCACATGCCCGACATCTGTGTGCTACATTTCCTTTCTCATCCACTCCTCATGAGAGACACTGTGGCCAGGTAAAAAACAACTAAAGATCACATATTGATATTGGGCTATGTCAGGATTCACTTTTGCTTTAGTTTTTTTTTTAATTTACTACTGTTTATTGCGTGTTATTTGATTCACTCAATATTATCTTTTCTGTCCCTCATTTATTTTTTCGATGACATGCAGTGCCACTGTTATGTCTGCGACTCCTTGGCACCATGTCTAAAGTGGGGCACTGGCATTTTGAGTTCAGATCATTGTCATGCAAATGATAAAACTGAGGTGTGGAAAATCAAGAGGAAAGATTTCAAGCGGACCCTGAGTTCCCCATTACCAGCTTCAATTAATTATGGCACTTCACTCGGTATGGTACGTTCGCAAAGTAACGAAATTCTTCCTCGTGATATCGTGCAATTGTCTCCGATTTCTGTGTTACGGAATCAATCAGCCAGGTCAACTGCAATGCACACTCCCTCACTCAACTGCATACCTCAAAATCAGGTTTCTCGGCCAAAAGCAACGTACAGCCACATCTCAGTGAATTCTGGTATGCAGAATCAGATCACTAGACCAATTAATACCCCTGTATCCAAAGTCCCCAACCTAACAATCCCAAATGGTGCAAACCATGGTAGATATCTGGAATCAAGATCCGCTTTGTCGAGAGACAGAAACCGGCCTCACTCTGTACCAAAGCAGTCACTGGGTGTACGTAGTCATGCTATTCAAAGGGAGCGGGGAAGGGGTGCAAGCAGTTTAGGACCACAGCTCCTCCGTCCTCCTACGATGTCAAAAGGGGCTGTAGGCAGTATGGGGCGCACATTGGCAGCAAATCACCCGTCTCGTGGTTCTTCTGGCTTCAAATATCATGTTAATGCAGTACAACAACCTGGCAGTTTTCATTCTGCTACAAGATTCTCAAGTCCCATGAATTTATCGATGTTCTCACAATCAAGCTTCGGAGGGGTCAGTTTTAGTGGTGTCAAGCTGCATACCAGGACTCCTGAGCCTCAATATGGCCAAGCATCGTCCCAATCAAACGCTAGCCAGAATTTCCATCAAACATATATTCAGGGTAATGACGCTCCTTATGGGGCATGCCAGAATAGCAATCAGCATGGAAATGAGCTGCAAGTCATAAGTCAAGATGAAAACGCTAGTGGAAATATAACACAAAGTGGAATTACAAGTCAAGATACTAGCCAATCAAAGCCACAAGAAGAAAGTTCAAATATATCTGCCGGAGGATTTTCTGCTTTTGACTCAAGTTGGACAGAGAATATCAGTCAAAGCACTGAACCTCTCATTGAATTTCCTCCTGTACAAAGCTCAAGATCTACAGACCAACCTCCTAATGTCGAGAATTCCATTACTCAGTTTATTGAAAACGTTGAACCGGTAAATGAAAGTTCTCGTATACCTGATTCAATTGACGATTTTGAAAACTGGCTTTCAGGAAAAGAAACTGGGCCAATGACAACAGATGATGTTTTGCCATTTGAACTGAATGTACCTTCTCCAGATCCTAGTCTATTTGATGAAGATCCGTGTATGCTTTTATCTTCATGGTGGTGAATAAGTTAAACGTAGCAAGCCAAGTGCAGTCTTCAATGGAAGTGCTCAGACTTGTGTATAGTGGAACGATGCCATTACAGTGGTCACTTATTTTTTAGTGGCAGTCTTGTGACTTAGTCATTTGTGTGGCAAGTTTCATTTTTAGGCTCATCAAATGCGCTAAGAGGTGATTTGTGTTGTATGTTCACTAATCCCCATAGTTATTAATGCAAAGTTAGATCTATAGGTTCTGCTAGCATAGCCTAATTTTGTTTTGTTATGTTTAGTTGGATGTAGTGAAGTCTTTGCTTCTAGGATAATGGATGTGAAGGTCAGAAGGAAGCAGAGTAAAACTAACACAATCAAAAAGTGTTTGTTTTCTATCTCATGTATTTTATTTTCATTTAAGCAGTAATTAAAGTTTCTATTTATCTAAAATTTGCGTGTAAAGTTAGTTAAGACTTAAGCGTAAGAGTAGTGTTATTTGAATGGAATCTCTTACTGGCTTGATTTACAGAGAAATTTGACATATTTAACTTCAGTGCACAAATTGACAATGCCTTTCATTTGATGATTGATGATAATATAGTGATTAATTTTTTTTGTACTTCTACCTCTAAGGGATGAGTTCTAATTGCATCAAGCCTGTTTGTCTTTCAGGCTGGTGTTCTGGGTTGTGTATCTTATGGAATCAGAGATCTGATTTCATCAAGGTCGAAATCCAGGCTCTTATCCGGGGAGCTGTGTACTTTCCGAAGTAAAGTTATGACCTGATACCACTCGCCTTTTAGTGCGTATTTGGATCGATGGCAGTTTAGCAGAAATGCAGAATCATAGTATGCCAGTGATTTTGGTAAAACCTATACTCCGACACTTCTAACAAAATCACAGTGTCATCGTAATTTCATCAAGCTTTTAGTGGGTGGAGACTGTAGTCTTTGATATTGCATTTGAGTGCATATGTTTGGTTTTGCGGTTACAATAACCGATTCTAAATGAATTAATTTTGTAAATTTGATTTTATTAAAAGGAAGTTTGGAGTAAAAGGAGATGAACAGTAAATTTCAGTGTAAATATCACAAGATCACTTTTATTTAGACTCTAATAACTCTTAGCTTTAAGTTAGAATCAATTTTACTCAAGATCAACCAAACACTTCAAAATCAATTTTACACTTTTCCAAATGAAAAAAACATAAGCTACGTTGAAAACAAATGGTTGTTCTAACATAATTCCATTAACAACATGCTCACAAAAATTTCAACAAATTTTACACAGCCATTTATGACATTGCAGTATTATTTTTTAAGATACCGGTATAAATATTTATAAAATTAAAACATGTCTGAAGTTAATGTATAAAACTATTTATTTACATTAAAAAAATAATGTTTTTCATCCGTTTATAAATATTTTGTTTTTGAAAAAAATGAAAAACTAAAAAGAAAAAAAAAAAATCTAAACATTGCTTCAATTAAAAAGCTGTTTTGAGTAGTTTTTTGTTTTTTAAAAATCTTTTTCCATGGATGATTTTTATTTATTTTTAAATAATTTTAATTTGAGTTTAATGGAGGTGTAATGAAATTTGAAAGTGTAATTTTTTATTTATTTTTTACATTTTCATTCAATTACAATTCATCATATAGCACATAAACATGATAAATTATAATTTTTGGGCGTTTTCCAAACCAAAAGACACACTGTACCAAAAACAAAAACAACACTTCATCGTACACAGTTATAGCTTCCAACGAAACTACGTTTAAGGTTACTTTAAAAAACAAAAACTGCGTTACTGTTGTGTACTGTCTCAAAGGGTAACGATGGCGCTATGGATGGAAAAGGGTTCTGAGCCTTTAACCGAAAACGAGAAAGCAGACCTTGAAGCCATTGCTGCTATCAAAGAATCTTCAGCTTTAGAACTCAAGGTAATAATTACTCTTACTTATTCACTATGTTTTCGAAAAAAGCTTTTGATTTCACACTCAATAATCTTTTTCAGGAAAAGGGTAACCAATATGTGAAGATGGGTAAGAAGCATTACTCTGATGCCATTGATTGCTACACTAGGGCAATTGATCAGAAAGCTTTGACTGATTCTGAGACTTCTATTCTTTTTTCAAATAGAGCCCATGTTAATTTGCTACTTGGAAATTTTAGAAGGGCACTTAATGATGCTAATGATTCAATCAAGTTGTCCCCTTCAAATATAAAGGTGCATACTTTATTATGGCCCTGTTTGGATAAACAACTTATTTGCAAACTTGCAGCTTACATGACCTATTTCTATAGGAAAAAAATAAAATAATATTAAATTGTTTTTTTTATGTTGTAAGTTGTTTTCATAAGCTATCTTACAAAAGTGTCATAAGCTGTTTTTATTAGTTCTCCCAATCGGTCTTACAAAACTTATGCCACTAGATAAGCTCAAATAAGCCAATCCAAACTAGCTCTACATGTACTACACTGTGTGCTTGTTTAGATTGATTTGAGCTTATCCACTGTCATAAAAACTTGTGAGAATGTCTATGAAAACAACATATGAAATGCCCATATATTGTTTAGGATAACATATGAAAATAGTTTATAACTTATATGAAAAAAATGTCGATTAGGCTCGAGACCTTGGACTGTTCCCGGTGCCAATTTCTGTGGGCTAGTCCACACTGGTTTTAAATGGAAGGTAAGATTGGTCTCCTCAGATTAGTCGGTCTTTGGGTCACATACCGAGTTTTCAAATAAATAATAAATAATCACTTATATATGATAACCACTTAATTAAGTTGTGTATCCAAACAGTGTCATGTGTTTGTTTGCTTCTTGCAATTCCTTAGTTTGGTGTTTCAATAGTAATAATGGCAACTGTGAATCCGTGATTGATTAGGCAATTTATAGAGCTGCCAAAGCTTCCTTTTCGTTGAATTTGTTGGATGAAGCACAAGACTATTGTCAAATGGGTCTTCATTTGGACCCCAAGAATGAGGAATTGAAGAAGTTTGATAAGCAGATTGAAACTAAGATACTGGAGAATGAAAAACACGAGGCTGAAGTTTCTAACGCTATTGCAGAGGCCAAGGTATATAACCTTTGAACTGTTTTCTTTAGTGTTGTTAATTGCAGATTGCGGAAAATAGCAGTTTTTTCAAATTCCACTATGCATTAATAGCGCCTCTATAGCCCCTATTTGACAACATTTTGTACTAAATAGTATGTCTATGTCGCTGAGCAATAGCGGTTTGTTTAAATTTTGTTATGTTATAGCGCTATAGTGCCTCTATTTAACAACACTGGTTTTCTCATGTAACTTGCAATGTGCAGGAACTTGTTTCTGCAATAGAAAATAGAGGTTTGAAGATTGGAAAGGCTATGTATCGAGAACTTACTGGGTTAAGGAAACCTCTGTTAGACAAAAGTAACATCCTTCATTGGCCTGTTCTTCTTTTGTATGCAGAGGTTATGTCCAGTGATTTCATTGAGGATTTCTGCGAGACCGACATGTTTTCTGTTCACCTTGATATGATATCCTTTTATATGAAATGTTCTGTTCACATTTTCTTTACACTAGCTTTGTGTATATATGGCCGCGTTACACCCTTAGCTATCAAACATATTTTCAGAAGATCAGCCGCTTCCATGGGATGTTGAAAACAATTACAAACGCGAATTTATTGAGTTATACTACGAGGCAAGCTTTCTGCTTCCATTGAAATTGTGTACTTATAGTTACTAGTTTGATATGGTGATATTTACAATACAATTTTTTGGCGACATTGTTCATATTGGCATATTTTGTGTCAAATGTTGGAAAACTTATACCTCCTTGTTTTATCAGGCTGGTTCTGGACCTCGTCTATCTAAGCAAAAACTCCTTCAGTATCTATTAGAGGGATCTGCAGCAGCTTCTAGTGGGGAAGCTATTGGTGATGAAGAGAAAGATGCAATCAAGGATTTTAAGCAAAACAAAAGTATGTTACTTTTGAAGTTTATTTTATCCTCCGTTGCAATTGATGTCTGGTTTCTTTGTTTGTATGACTTCATTTACCTAATATAATGGTTCATACTGTGTTAAAGTAATAACTTGGGCGGTAAGGATATAGACAATGAAGAAAACACCTATTGGTGATGATTTACGGCGAGCCATTTTTTATGATGGTTTTGGATGATAAAAGTGGTTCATAGGTGTTAAACTAGTTTTGTGAGTCTATTCATTCAATATTTTTAAATTCTTGGTTTATTTAATTTTGGTTTAAAATAGTTTTAATATTATATTTTGGTAAATTTTAGTGAATCTCTTTTTAAGTTTAAGATAAAAAGAGAAGAATGGCCAGAAGAACCTTTTCAATTCAAATAAAAACTAGTTAGTGAAGTCTACGACTAGGGTATCTCCCATAGTCATAACTCTAAGACTGATCCCCTAGGTTGAGAGTGGTTTTGTTGATGGAGGAAGGCCAATGATCTTCCATACAAACACATCATTGTGGCCTATGGTGCCGCCACGCGTCCCTTCACAGATTGTCTACGGCAGTTGTCAAAAGATCCGTCACTAAGAGGGCGGTGTTTAGGTAGAACCTTTCCCAAAATATGACTCTTGGAGGTCATGTGACCAACCACTATTCCACTAAGAGGGTGATGTTTAGGTAGAAACTTTTTAGTTTGAAAACCAATTTTTGAATGGATATCTTTTTTTAGTTCTGACTGAAAAATTGACAATGAGAACTTGATTCAAGTGTCAAATGATTTCAAATTACCTAACATTTTTAAACCATCCCCATCCTGCTAAGCTAGGCAAACGCCTCTTTTACTAGATTTCTCCTTTTTATAAAGCAAAAAAAGAAAAAAAAACTCCCCGGGCTCATAAGTTTAACTTTGTACTCCCTTGTCACATCATAAGTTTAACGAAATGAGGACTCTTGAACCAACCATAAAGAATGTATTCATGTATGTTTAAAAGATTGTTGCTAGCATCATTGTTAACAGAATGTATGTTCATCAGGCTCCCCGAAATGGATCAAAGTAAACGAAAGGAGAACACTCCATGATGTTCTGAAAGAGCCTAATTTCATCATTCCTGAGATCCCAGGTAAAATGGTTTACAGTTAAAGTGATTGCTTTGTTTTCTCCATTGATTCTGTTTAGAGTTTCATCTAACTATATATGATGTATTTGCAGTCTTCTATGTTGTTTCTAAGCAATCCAGCTTTTATAGCAAATTCAAAGATGGAAAGTGGGCTCCTCCAAGTGTATGAAAGGAAGCAACAAGAATCTGACATGTTTTGCAGTAGCTAGATTCAAGATTTCTGGCTGTAGTAGTTCTCTCAATTATAATGCTAGAATTGGAGGAACCTCGCATCATGGATGTATCTATTCTTTTTCTCCTGTAACGTAGTTAACAAAGATAATTTGGGATTTTTGGTACATGTATAATTTGGTAGCTTTGATTTCAGATTTTTATAAGGTTACAGGTGCATAATACTTCTAATATTAGAATTTTCAAATTTCTTTTCTCACTTGGGACACGCACAGACAAGGGATAACTGACCATTTTAGTTCCTGTTTTGATATCAATCCTTACAATTTGCCTTTTTAGCTCTCTTTATCCAACGCAGCACAACTGAGAATATGCTATTAAGAATGGCTATATACACTGTGATACGTAGAAAAACTAAAATGCAGGGCATTAAGTGTATGTTGAAAAAGAGTAATGATATTTTGACATGAAAATTGTGATGTCAAATACGAATTTAGATGTCCTTTGATTTTTGTGTATTTTTGAAATACTCCCTCCGTTCCTTTTTAAGCGGTGAATTTTTCGTTCCTATTTAACTGTCTTTTTGTTATTTTAAGGGTATGATTTGTCAATTATACCCTTTGACAATTACTTTTATCTTTTTCAGTAAAACTAATTAATGTTATCTATTTGAAAAATTAAAGTTTGTTTGTTTTTTGTTATCTTCAAATTTAAACAAAATTTTGTTCCAAACAATGGTTTCAAGAAGAGTTAAAATTCTATAAATAAGATAAGTAACAATTGTTAAAAATTTCAAGTGTGACTCTAGCATTAGTTGAAGCCTTAACTTTGATTAAAGGAGTTGGAAGAAAATTAATTTTTTCTTAACTTGAAATATTTTTTATATTACTAATAATTAAAAAGATGTGCATAATATTTAAAAAATTGACAATTGTTTGTAATGAGAAAGAGAGAGCGCAAAAAAATAGAAATTTGTTTGAGAAAAAGATAATAATTGTTTGTTACGGGAGAAACATAACATATTAAATTGATTGGAAAAATAAAGTGTGTGAAATAAAAATTTATTAGTGGATTAAAATGAGGGTATAATACGAAGAAAATGATATTAGTATTTTGATGTTCATAGAACACAACTCGATGGAAAAATAGAGTCACGGAGAGGATGTGTGTCTAGCCGCCTCTTGAATTTGTAGCTTGTCTTCTGGCGCAAGATTGACAAGGCTGACATGAAACCAAACACTACATAAAAAGGGTGAGAAACAAATCGAATGGAATAGCTTTGTAACTTTCAGATGCGTGATTTTTGCATTAAAACAGGCAGGGAGAATAGCATAGTCATAATAATACAAAGATATGCTCTGCATCCATTGTAATGGCTCTTCAACCACACAACTTTGCAAAGAGTGTCCACACTAAACGTGCGGATTACACTTCAAAGGCCTCAACATACATCCTCCAAAGCCTCCCATTATCAAAGAAGTGATATGGAGCCCTCCTTTTGCTAATCGGATCAAATGCAACACAGATAGAGCATCAACCTCTTCAACATCAGCTTGTGGTGGAATTTTTAGAAACAACAATGCAAACTTTCTGGCATGCTTTGCAGATGACCTTGATGGAGGGTCTGCCTTTCATTCTGAAATTTATGCAGTGATTAGAGCAATTGAAATAGCTAGCCAGAGGAGGTGGAGAAACCTTTGGATTGAAACTGATTCATCCCTTGTGATCATGGCTTTCAATGCTAAATCCAGGGTGCCTTGCAACTTAAGGAACATGTGGCAAAACTGTATGTTGATGTTGCCTGAAATGAACTATGTAGTTACACACACACACACATGGAGGGTAACAAATGTGCAAATAAGTTAGCTTCCATAGGTTTAACAATCATTGAACTTACTATTTGAACTACTTTGCCAGGCTTTTTATGTAGATTGTATGTTCAAGATAGACTTGATATGCCTAACTTTAGGTTTATCAATTTTTAGGTGGTTTTGGTCTCTGTCCCCCTCCTTTTTTTGTTTGTTCTCCTTTGATATAATTCATGAGGTTGCAGTCCTTTGCAGGCTTTGTTGCACCTCTTTATTTGGTTTAAAAAAAAAAATTGCAGTGACAATAAAATCACATTCCATATGATGTATCTCATCATTTGTCAAATCGGCTATGTTTCCCCCCAAATAAGTCAGCTACCATGTTGCAAATTGACTGGTGAACCAAGGAAGAAGTTTGTTGTTACATGTAGGTATATTTATAATCAGGAGCAGAGCTGTATTTGAGGCAGGGCGAGGAGGGTGACCGTCCTAGACTTCAAAAGACAAGTTCAAAATTTGAATCCCAAAATATAAAATTAAGGGTTCTTTAAGTAAAAAAAATATAAGGAATACTAAAACCATATACATTTTAATTGAAAGCCAAATTTTTAGGATTACATCAGAAGCCAAAATCAAATATTTTTCAGACTAAGTAAGTAACCAATTTTTAGGACTAAATCTTTTCTCTACTAAAATCATGAGAAAAGTATTTTTTTTTTTACCAAATCGGCTTTCAACAAAAATCTCACAATCATAAAATCCACGCGGAAAAAGAAAGACCTGATTTCGTTTATTCTTTCTATGATCAACAACAATCTTGGTAGGAATTCCAACTTCTCTCTAAACTTTCTTTCTAGTTTTTCTATTAGAAAATGTGAGTGTTTTTCTAGTTTTCAAGTGAGAGAAACTTCAACTTCTCTCTAAACTTTCTTTCTCCTTTGTTCATCGAGGAGCGGTGGTTTTAGGTCATTTTTTGACCTAGAATCACCCCTCGACATCTTTTTCCCTTTTTTTTTTCCAATCTAAATAAGTGGTTTTCACATATATCAAGTTTCTTTTATTGTATTTTTTTTGTGATTTCGTCGTCTAAGTGCGGCGTTGTGTTGTTCGTCGTCTTGTGTCACGTTTGATTTCGCGTCTTGTCACGGTGTTCGTTTATTTTCTATTGAAAGATCGGCATCAGCCAATTACAAATTCTACCAATGACTTGGGTGTCAACGTTGAAGATCCAGAAGCATCTGAATTTCGGTGACTTAGGTTTTATCATATTATTTGTAGGCATTTTGCCGTTTTATGCTATTAACTTGGGTGTTGTGAGTTTGTTCGCAAATTCACCCTTTACGTTTTTAGCGATGTTTGTATCTGATGTAATCTATCGATTTGAATGAATGAATATCGTTTTATTTTTGTAAAAAAAAAAAAATCTTGGTAGGAATTCCATGATCTCCAATTTTCCATCAACTAACCCCAATTATTGTTGTGTAAACCTGATGTGTATTTTAATAGAATGAAATTTTATTTGGATTGACTTATTAACTTATTGCAAGGTTCCATCTATTAAAAAAAAAAGGTTTCAATCTATCAGCGGGGTCTAGGGATGACAATTAGATCTTGGCCCGATGGATATTCATAAAAATACCAGCAATAGATAGGGTAAAACTCCACTTTCATGGATCCGGGTGATTACCCGCAAATTTAGATGGGAGCGCGAGTAACAGTACTATATTGCCCAACCTCGCAACCCGCACATACATATTTATATAATATGATAAATAACTTATTTATTTTTTATGTATAATTAATATATTTATTTAGCTATTTAAGCACAAACCTAAATCTAAAAACTATTTAATATAGTAACGGCTCCCTCCTGCTGGTGCACAACTTTTGAAGGATATTTTGAATGTTTTTTATTTGGCTAAATACTACAATTTGTATTATTTTATGAGTTGTTTTAAAGTATTTTGGACCATAGTTTTATTTGAATTGTGATGTTTTTATTGTCTTTCATAGTTAAAGTGCGAGTAATGGGTGCAAGTATGGACACTTAGGTGCCTATAGAGTATGGAGAAGGACACTAAAGTTGTTGCCCACGAGAATACATGTTCGGATACAAGTATTTTTTTACAAACATGGGTATGAGGATGAGCGATGTAGTACCCAACCCATAGGATACCCATTGTCATCCCTAGCGGAGATCCTATTTGATTTTCAATGAATCCTCAATTTTCAATACAAATAACACATGTAACAAATAGATAAGAATAAATTTAAATATTAAAAAAAATGTAACAAACATGATATGAATATATATGTGATTTTTTCCTTTATCATTTAAAAAATGTAACAAACTAGATGATTATATTTATACTTACTTTTTTACTATCCCAATTATACATTTAAACAACATTTTCTATAATAAAGATTGTTGTTGGTATCATTAAAAAAAAAGAATTTAGATTATATCTTTTTTGTTATAGTGTTATTGTCATTGAAATAAATAATCATGATTAGTTTGGTTTGTTATAACTTGAAAGCAACAAATATTTATATTTTTAGTGTCAATGACTTTTATAATCTTAGTCAGTATTTATTTTGTATAACGGAGTTAACTTATAGGACTCTTGATTTCAATGCAGGAAAAATTGAGAAATCAATTGGTACCGAGTCTGACCTTTTAGCGGTTCAAACGAAAGACAGGTCTTCTTTATACTTCCCAATGACCGATGCCGAAAACTTTGATGTCTCAACAAGCCTTGGTCCCAACCAAGATAACTCAGACTTTTATGATTGGTGTTGTGAGTTCTTTTCGGAAAATGTGCAGTGAAGTTATATGTCAATATCACATTGGCTATGCATATATGCAATGTCTAATTTTTTTTCGTGTTTCGAAGTTTATCTTATTGATACATGTTTCAAAATTTATTTTAGTGATACAATGGTGCTTTTATGAACCTAAGGAATGGGTTGCACAAGTTGAGCCTGGTGTGCTTATTACTTTTGTTTCATATGCAATGTCTAATTTTCTGTCTTTTGTTTCATTGCCTTTTGAACATGGTTTCTCTGTATCGGGAAATAAGGTATCGACAACACACTGTCGTAGTTTATGTCTCTTTCTATAGAAGATGTCTCCATCCTCATACTGGTTTCCTTCATGTGAAAATCCCCGGGGTTTGATGGTGTCACCACGACCTTGAGAGTTTTTCAGCATGTTGCTCATAAAGTACATGTCTGACTTATTCAAAGCTCCAGTAGAAGGTGAAAGAAACAAGTCCGTTGACACATCCTGATTGATCCTTGAAGAGTTGTTGCCCTTCTTAGTGCCAACCCTTACATCATCAGTCCTCTCTTTGGAACAAACATCAAATTCAGGCTTCTTGGATGATAATGAATCATCATCCTTTTTTTCTGGACCAGAAGAAAATTGGAGTGGTAGCCATGGCTGTTTTCGACACACAAGATTTTGCGCTAAATTCTTCACTTCTGTTCTATGAGGAGTCTTTTTAAATTTGTTTGAAATAAAAATAATGGAACCATTGTGTTTATCTGCATGGAGTCTTTTTAGTTGAAATGGAAATTATTTTATGTTTATCTGCAAGATGTTAAATACTTCTTCATATGTTACATAATTGTTTGTTATTCCCATGTTTGTTTTGCAGGTTAGAGTTATGGGAATTAAAAAAGCGTGGACTTTACAAGAGGACAATCTGTTGAAAGGTTTTGTAGAGAAAAACAAAGGGAAGAATTGGAAATTCCTTCAGCTGGACACGGGCCTACAGCGTACTGAAGAATGTGGCTGGGGGCGTTGGCACGATTATCTTCGCCCAGGTTTGAAGACAGGGCCCTTCGATGCCAACGAGGAAATACTGATCTGTAAACAACACGCAACTCTAGGAAACCACTGGACAAAAATAGCAAAAATGGTAAACATTTTTAATGAGTTTCTAATGACTAGTGCATGCCATTTAAAAACACCAGTAATTCTGTTTATTTTGATATGCAGCTTCCAGGCCGATCAGGTAATTCCATTAAAAAATATTGGAATACACGGAAAAAAAGGTGTAAGCGGGATAATGTTCCGCTGTATCCTTCTCATATGCAGCAGCAGCCACAAGAGCACCCTTCAATCCATAGTTTTGAAAGTCAGTGACTTTTATAACTTAAGTTTGTATGTATTTTATTTGGTAAATAAAAAAAGACACTATATATTTTGTACAACTGAGTTAACTATCTGGACGCTTTAAAATGCAGGAAACATTGAAAAATCACTTGGTATTGACTACGACTTATTAGTAGGTCAATCAACAGAGGGATCGTCTTTCTCAATTGATGAAACCTTCACAATTGTTGAAGGGGAAACCTTGCTAACAGCCGAAGAGGAAAATCATCATTTCCTTTACCTTCCCAATCAACAGGAAATGCATGAAACATTGAAAAATCACTTGGTATTGACTACAACTTATTAGTAGGTCAATCAACAGAGGGATCATCTTTCTCAATTGATCAAACCTTCCCAACCGGTGAAGGGGAAAACTTGGCAATAATTGAAGTGGTGAACCCTGACCAGACAAATGCGACCCGAGGTCAGTGATTTTTTGTTTAGGGAGGGTTGATGTAGTATTTTTACCTCGATCAAAAGTAAGTATTTTATATTGTCTCCTCAAGGATTAGTGCGATATCACGGACCGTTCGACACCAAATATCATTTTAAGTTTAAAATAGTAGTTTGTTTGTTTGTTTAGAACCAAGTTAACTATGTTGCGAAAATAAAAGTTGAGATTAATAAGGCATGAAACTTGTTAAGATTAGAGTTCCGTCACACATAACCTAATGATCATATACAGATTCTAGCTTTTCTTTGATATTATCACATATCCCTCGACAATACCATTCGTGTCCAAATAATATTGTGAGATTAATTGTATCATTCAATCGTCGATGTCTCAAACTATTGAACGATCCAACAGTCGATCTTATCATTTAATCGACGATTTCTCAATCTATTCAATGATAAGAAAGATTTAAGTTTGGATACAAAAGGTGATTATCAAAACATCAATTCCATGTCTAGAATTCATGTTGTGATAGATGATTATTCTAAACCTAGATTCAAGAGTATTTTTCAATCACAATTAAATCAAACATAA
>Ga0315915_1000560_pt1 | contig 39326 bp, 31 predicted proteins | sample MpolbnodulesMG_FD_207738 | JGI IMG/M metagenome (GOLD analysis project Ga0315915, IMG submission 207738) | Medicago polymorpha root nodule microbial communities from Los Angeles, California, United States - branched nodules | ecosystem: Host-associated > Plants > Roots > Nodule | place: USA...
TCCGAATCGGAACAAAAATGAGGTATTTTAAAATACCTCTCTGCCGAATTTTTATTCTGAAAAGTCAGATAATATTCCAGATCAGAGGGTATATGAATGTAAGACCTTAGGTCAAAAATTGGGGTATAACACCCAACATAACCGCAAAAAGATGAAGAACGGCTCGCATGGCCCGGACATTTGCCCAACTCCTTTCTTGTTATCAACGATTGTAATTTATTCATTTTATCTTGTATGTTATGCATGTGATTAAATCATAAAATTTTAGGTCATGTCTTTAGTTGGTAAAAAATTTAATATGGTTAAAGCTTAAATTTATGTAATATATTTTATTCTATATAACAATTGAAAATATATTAATTATGTTTTTTTATTAATTACAATATAAAAATTAATCCAAGAAGTAAACAATAAATTACATGACAAAAAAAAAATGCAAGAGCATAGAATGATATTGTAAGAGTTCTTTTTAAGCTTTTCCACCCAAGGCATTCCTACCCGGCTCGAATGTTTAGTTACTAATTTATGTTTATCCTTCTTTTAGGTCCTAAAATACTTTCATGCACACGGTTTATGTCCCTTCTAAAGTCAAATTTGTTTAATTAACCTTACACTCTTCAATTTTTTAATTAATTTTCGTAAAAATGTTTAGAAGATTATAAAATTGCATTTACTAATATTTTATAATCTCTTAGTATGACATGATTAAACATGAATTTTTTCAACCTCAAAAGTTCAAGATAAAAGTATACAAAATCAGAACATAAAAATCAAATTTTAAGCTTGTTTTTTTGTGTAGAATGTTTTTATAATGTTCTAAACATGAATGGAGTTAAATAATTAATTAATACATTTTTAGAATAAATGAGGGACTTAAACTATGTGCAGGATTTTTTTGTTGACTAAAAAGAATAAAAATAAAATACATAATATACTTTTTTTTTGAAGAAAAATACATAACATACTTAATGGGTTATATTTTGTAAGGTATAAAAACATATTTAACAAATAAAATTATTAATAAATACAACACTAATGCTCAATTTACAACTATATTGAACTATTTACCAAGATGTTACAAATACAAGAAGAAAATAGTTAAACGGAATGAACATCCAAGGTACATTTTTGCTTTTGTTATGAAGTGGTACATTGTGATCCATTCAAGATGATTTTGGTTATCTTTTTTGTTTTTTGGCGCTCTAAATAAGCATTCATGGATACACGAGTTCAAGAATGATTTGAACTAGTTGATAGCATTTCTTCTCCAAAAGATATTATCAATGCTCTATTCATCAATGCCCGTCATATGCGAAGAAATATATCAAAAGAGAGAGGAACAACACGATAATGGGATGCCACTGGAATAGGTGGCCCAAGTACTACAATTACATATTTTATAATAAGTAGTTTTAACAACTCACATTTAATCAAAGAAATCACACTCGTAGTATTGAGATTTTTTTTAATCTTTGTTGTAATGAACAATAGACCCAATAAAACAAAGAAGACAAACATATATAACATCGGTAATGACTTCCAATGTATCATCCCTATAAAAATGATGCAAAAATTCAGGAGTTTTTCTTCCATGGCAATGGATCCAGGGAGACAAAATGGCAATGTTTTAGATGATTAAGAGAATAAACAAAAACAAAAAAAAATTGTTTGAAATTATGAATAATAGATAATAAAGAAGTTTTATATGTACATAAAGACATAGCCAAATGACAGGGAATTAGTGAAGCAACAATCTCACAATTTTTTGCAAGATCAAATTTGTGCAAATAGATAAATATTCAAAGGTTTGAAGAAATTGAATTTGTCATTATAAGTCGTGTTAAAGATGAGAATGAACTCATATATTTATAACGAGTTTAAAGTTATCTTTTTCTGATAGAGAAAAGGACACGTGTTGGTGAGGTGTCTCAATAGATAAGAATTTGTGTATTATGTATAATAAAGTAAAATAATAAAGTTTGTAATTTCAGTCAAAAAGATAAGTTAAAATGACTAATTTTAAATAAATAAAAAGTTTCAATTAATATTGTACATAAATATAAAATAAATAAATAAATAATGAATACATGTTCTCATGGATCTAGTCATCAAATATTATATTTTTATTTATTTTATTCTCTATACTAAGAATGTGATCATATCTTAAATTTTTTGGTCTTATCTTTTAATTTGTAGAAATTTTAATATGGTCAAAGCTTAAATTTTTTGTTATATGTTTAATTAGTATAAAATTATGTTTATATTTTGTATATATAATTATTAAAATATATTATTAATTACAAATATGTAAACGCTTAAACCAAAAAGCCAACAATAAACTACATGACAAAGGCCGAATAACACTTGAATGAGTTGATAAAGGTTCTTTTTAAGTTTTATTAGAGATCATGTGTTCGAATCCATCATTTAGAATGCTATATTGTTAAACCTCTTGAGGGAGATTTTTGGCATCCGATGCATTCCTACCTCACTCGAACGATTAGTTTTTACCGTTGCTCGAAGAAGATATTGGATCACACCAAAAAATTACAAGACAAAGTTGAAAAAAAAACATTTATATTCTTTGAAACAAAATATTTATATTAGAAATAAAAAAATAAATAATATCCATTTATTCAAAATATGGACTAAATTTATAATCTTAATATAATTAAGAAATAAAATTGTTGTGTTTATATTTTGAGACTAGTTGTTATACACTTATGCTGCAAAGCTTTTTGTATACGTGGATCCAATGAAAACATATTATAATGTCACTTTGTTACGTTAAGTATCTTCATAAATATATTTATATGGTAAATATTGAAAGGATGCACGTTAAAAAAGTTTTATACTTACATTGTATGCAAATCAAATCATAATGTGCTTAAATAGGTTTTTCAAACCTACAAAATGGTGTCTTTTTTTTTTTTTTTTTGAATAACCAAAATTGTGACATTTTAAGTTTAGTTATTACTTAATTTTTATCGTTGTTTTAGGCTCTAAAAGGTTTTCGTGCATGTTTTTTAAAATATCCTTACACTCTTCAATTATTGATATTTTTTGAAAATGTTTACAAGATTATAAAAAGTTTATTTAATAAAATTTATAATCTTTTAACATGACATGTATTAACCATTAATTTTTTAAACATATGAAGTTTAAGATAAGAGTAAAGTACACAATATCTCTTGAATGATTCATGGGCTAATATTTCTTAGAATAAAGAGATCGATGATTTGACTGATCGTTAATTTCAGTTGGTGGTTGGAAGAAAAAAGAAGAAGTCAAATGATCTAACTAAGGCTAGAAAAGGGTTCAAGGTTGGTGCTTCCAACCGCTCGCCTCACTAGTTTTTGTTGTAAAAATTAGTCATGATAATTATCTCTAAATAATATTCAAAGTAAATATATACACATGAATTAAATATAAGCAAAAAGGAGATAAATAAACTTAGTTGTGAAATTTTGTATAGCTATACACTGATACAACTCTATCAACATCTTCTGTCAACAACTCATATGTAAACTGCAAAACAATAAACCATTATCTAACCTGAGGCGTGAAATAGCCACTATCCTTGAGGATTTTATCCGCCTCATAAGCGCATATCCTCCTAGGATACAACAGGTCCCTCCCCAATATGAAACATAACAGGAGGTAACATAACAACTCAAATTTATCTCAAAAATAACATGAGATGTAACCCAAGAATTAGCTTTTACTATTGTGAGTAGGCTTTGTAATTTTGTTAGGAAAGAATAGTTGTTTTTGTTTCTACTAATCAAGGGCTAGCAGGAAGAAAAGAGCTTTTCTCCTCATCTTTTTTTGTTCACGTCAAAAACTATTTTATATGGCAACAAATAATGGCTCAATCATGCAAGAATAAAGCCACAATAATAGCTAATAAATTTTAAACGTTGTGAAAGAAAAAGTAACTGCCTTGACTCAGTAAACAAGTTAAGTGTGCTAAAATAAGTTATAATTGTATTAACTTTTGAAATATATTATATAAAAATACAACAGTTTTTAGGGACAACGATGCCTCTTGCTTTTAGTTCGTTTTATCTATTTTGATCTTTCTTTTTCCAGCTTCTTGGATGGTTTTGGTTTATATCCCTCTTATTTTGTATGTTTATCTTTCTATTAATATGATTAGGGTGATGCAGTAGGAGATCTCTCTATTCCCCATTACTTTAGCTTTAAAAATTTAAGTAAATTCAAGAATATATCTGAAATACCTATTTAAGTGAAGTATTTTACAATGTTCTAAACATGATTGAAGTGAAATAATTCAGGAATACATTTTTAAATAAAAGGATGAATAAAACTTTGTGTGGGAAATTTTTTGGGGACTAAAAAAACAATAAGAATTACGTAAATAATATAATAGAAAATTTACTTTATCGTATTAATTGGTGCTTTCATTGTGAGAGGATCCCATGCCATACCTGTATCACCCATCCTACACTCCATCTCATTCGACCATGGCTACAATTTTACCTTCATCACCATCACATGACCCACCCACGAATGAATTGTTACAAACTTGTCAAAAAATCTTAAGAGATTTAACCGAGTTAAACAAAGTTTCCCAACAATCTCTCAAAATAGCATGCTCAAAAATATTCCAGAAGCTTGAAAAATTGAAAGAAAATTTGAAAGAAGAGAGTCTTGAGGAAAAAGAAGTTGAACCACATGAAGAAGAAAGTCAGTGTCTAAGAGTAGCGTCTCTTAAGAAACCACATGTCAACACCACTTCAGCACCACCGCCGAGGGCACCACCGCACAACACAACTCTGATGTCACTACCGCAATCGAAGTCACTGAATCCACCATTGAATCAACTAAATCTGCTCAAAACTCAGCCACCATCATCGTCGATCTCTTATCTTTCAAGATGATTTTTTTTACATGTCTTTCTCTTTGTGCTCTAATTAAGCTTTCACATATACACGGATTTAAGAATGATTTAAACTAATTGATAGAATTTCCTCTCCAATCTTCTGATAGTTATTATCGATGCTCGAGTCATCGATGCCTTATAAAAATTCAACAAAACGTCATTATTACGAGAGAGGTACAACATGATAATGACACCCCATTGGAAGAGGAGTTCCTCATAATATATGACTAATTTTTTTTTGAGCAAGTAATTTTATCAATCCGTATTTAGTCGAATAAGAATTCACAGTCACTTTGGGATTTATTTTAATTTTCGTCATATAAAACAATAGACCAGATATAATAAAGAATCCGAACAAAAATGACATCATCAATGACCTCTATAGTATCAGTCATATTTGAAAATGATGCAAAAATTTGGGAGTTTTTCTCCCTTGACAATGGATTCAGGGAGACAAAATCGCAATCGTTCAGAAAGTTGAGAGAATACAAAAATGTTTAAAATTGATAACAACATAGGATAACAAATCTTTATGTGTACATAAAGACAAACACAAATTATAGAGAACCAATAAAGGACCAACTTTACAATTTTTTGCAAGCTCAAATTTGTGCAAATGGATAAAAATTCAGAGGTTTCAAGAAGTTGGATTTTTCATTTGAAGTGATGTCAAAATTGAGAATGAACATATATATATTTATAAGAAGTTCAGAGTAATAATCTTTTTTATGATAGGGGGAAAGACACGTGTTGATAAGATGATTTAATAGATAAGAATTTGTTATCATGTATAATAAAGTAAAATAAATTATTTTTAAAATTCAGTCAAAAAGAGAATTTAAAATGACTAATTTTAACAAAAAACTATTTCAATTAATATTGTACATAAATATAAAATAAAATTAATAAACAACGAATACATGTTCTCATTAATATTATTTTAATCAATATGATATATATAACGAACAATAAACTATCTTTCCGACACAAGATGTACCACAGAAGATACCCAAAAATTACAACAAACATTTTGCATAAAGAATCAAAATTAGCCAATAACCGCTCATAAGAAAGGGTTTTGGCATCAATTATGAAAGTTATATGGAAAGATAACAAATTTAGCTTTAAACCACCAAAAGGAGAGAAGCTTAACATTCTTCAGAAGCTGAGCAGGTGAATTCTCTTGACCAGGGAATAATCTCTCATATCTTTCCTTCCATATCACCCACGGTCTAGCAAACCAGGTCAATTGCATGAGAGAGCATCTTGAATTTACAAAACCTGAAGAGGTATCAAACTGATAAAAATGATCCAAATGTAAAATGGATCCCCCAAATAAACACCAAGCCAATGCCGAACATGCTGCCAAATATGACAAAAAAGACGACATGATAAAAACAAAGGGGACTCTGGTTTATGTTGACCGCAACCACTAACACACAGCTGAGCCTCGGGAGGAAAAATGCCTCTACGAAACAAGTTTGTCTTAGAAGGCAATCTATTCCGAAAAAGATGACAAGCAAACACCGAGACCTTCAACGGGACATCCTTCCTCCATAAGAGTGTCGTAGGGACATGATCGGTCGAAGGCGTGTGCGATAGGCCCCACTGACTATATACCCCTCAACAGGATCATGAGTCCACCTCCATACATCTTTAGTATCAACCTTCATCATAATTGTTAGCAAAAAAATCCTACACTCCTCTACCATATCCTCCTCCCACACCCATAACCTCCTCCGCCAATTCCAAGCCTTCAGTCTTGCATCCCACCCCCAAGCAAACACTTGCGCCACAATAGCCATTTTATTTTTTGATAAATCATACAAACGACAAAACTCATCACAAAGAGGGACATCACTAACACACCTATCCAACCAAAAAAGAGTACTAGCACTGTTACCGACATTTAGATGTAAATTGTCAAGAAACCAACTACCCAACACTGAACCACCACCATCACATATGCTAATTGTCTCCCTCCACCACACCGACCCCTCCTGACCACCAGCCTGCAACCGCCCCTTAGATTGTATCTAGCGGCCAAAATTCTAAACCAAAGACCCTCTCTATCCACCACCATCCTCCAACACTATTTGTCTAGCAACACAAAATTAAACTCCCTAATTCTGCTTACCCCCAAGCCACCAACCTCCTTATGCAAACAGATACACTCCCAATCAATCCAAGTAATTTTCCTATTATGCTCACCAAAAAAAAAAATGAATTAAAAGAGATTCAATAGAGACAATGATACCTAAGGGAGTTTTGAAGAAAGAAAGAGCATAAACATGAAGCGAAATCAGGATAGACTTAAGAAGAACAAGACGACAACCAAACGAAAGATGTCTGCTTTTCCAACCGGACATGCGAGACTTAATACAATTAACAACAGAGTCCCAATAATTCAACCACGAGGATCGCCACCAACAGGAAGGACCATGTACAAAATAGGCAAACTTCCAACACCAACAAGCTTCAAGTAACCAAGACCGGAAAACTTTAACACCAACAAGCTCACTTTAGTGAAAATTCACTTTTAAACCCAACATAGCCGCAAAAAGATGAAAAACAGCTCGCATGGCCCGGACATTTGCCCGACTCCTTTCTTGTTATCAACGATTATAATTTATTTTTATTTTATCCTCTATGCTATGCATGTGATCAAATCATAAAGTTTTAGGTCATGTCTGTAGTTGGTAGAAATTTTAATATGGTTAAAGCCTAAATTTATGTAATATATTTTATTCTATATATCAATTGAAAATATATCAATTATGTTTTTTTTATTAATTACAAATAAAAAAACTTAATCCAAGAAGAAAAAAATAAATTACTTGACAAAAAAATCCAAGAGCATAGAATAAGATTGTGAGAGTTCTTTTTAAGCTTTATCAGAGATCATCATGTGTTTGAATTTGGTGTTACAATTTTTAAGGGAGATCGTTTCCACCCAATGCATTCCTACCTGGCTCGAATGTTTAGTTACTAATTTTTATTTTATTCTTCTTGTAGGTCCTAAAATACTTTCATGCACGCAGTTTATGTTCCTTCTAAAGTCAAATTTGTTTATTTAACCTTACACTCTTCAATTTTTTAATTAATTTTCGCAAAATTGTTTAGAAGATTATAAAATTTCATTTACTAATATTTGTAATCTCTTAATATGACATGAATTAAACATGAATTTTTTAAACCTCAAAAGTTCAAGATAAAAGTATACAAAATCAGAACATGGAAATCAAATTTTAAGCTTGTTTTTTGTGTAGAACTTTTTTTATAATGTTCTCAACATATATTGAGTTAAATAATTAATTAATACATTTTTACGATAAATTTGGGACTTATACTATGTGCAGGAATTTTTTTGTTGACTAAAAAGAATAAAAATAAAATACATAATATACCTTTTTTTAAGAAAAATACATAACATACTTAATGGGCTATATGTTGTAGGGTATAAAAACATATTTAACCAATAAAAGCAACACTAATTCTCAATTTACAACTATAATATATGAGATTTGAACTATTTACCAAGATATTACAAATACAAGAAGAAAATAGTTAAACGGAATGAATGTCCAAGGTACATTGTGGATCCTTTCAAGATGATTTTGGTTATCTTTCTTTCTTTTCGTGCTCTAAATTAGCATTCATGGAGCAACACTAGTGCTCAATTTACAACTATAATATATGAGATTTGAACTATTTACCAAGATGTTACAAATACAATAAGAAAATAGTTAAACAGAATGAACATCCAAGGTACATTTTTGCTTTTGTTATGAAGTGGTACATTGTGGATCTTTTAAGATGATTTTGGTTATCTTTCTTTCTTTTTGTGCTCTAAATAAGCATTCATGGATATACTAATTCAAGAATGATTTGAACTAGTTGATAGCATTTCTTCTCCAAAAGATATTATTGATGCTTGATTCATCAATGTCCCGTCATATGTGAAGAAATATCACAAAAGGGAGAGGAACAACACGATAATGAGATGCCGCGGGAAGAGGTGACCCAAGTACTACAACTACATATTTTATAATAAGTAGTTTTAACAATCCATATTTAATCAAAGAAATCACACTCGTAGTATTAAGATTTTTTTTAATCTTTATTATAATGAACAATAGACCCAATAAAACAAAGAAGACAAACAAATATGACATCATTAATGACTTTCAATGTATTATCCCAATAAAAATGATGCAAGAATTCAAGAGTTTTTCTCCCATGGCAATGGACCCAGGGAGGCAAAATGGCAATGCTTTAGATGATTAGAGAATAAACAAAAAAAAAAAAAAAAATTGTTTGAAATTATGAATAATAGATAATAAAGAAGCTTTATATGTACATAAAGACATAGACAAATGACAAGGAATTAGTGAAGCAACAATCTCACAATTTTTTGCAAGATCAAATTTGTGCAAATAGATAAATTTTCAAAGGTTTGAAGAAATTGGATTTGTAATTATAAGTGGTGTTAAAGATGAGAATGAACTCATATATTTATAACGAGTTCAGAGTTATCTTTTTCTGATAGAGAAAAGGACACGTGTTGGTGAGGTGTCTCAATAGATAAGAATTTGTGTATTATGTATAATAAAGTAAAATAATAAAGTTTGTAATTTTAGTCAAAAAGATAATTTAAAATGACTAATTTTAAATAAATAAAAAGTTTCAATTAATATTTTACTAATAAAGTAAAATAATAAAGTTTGTAATTTAAGTCAAAAAGATAATTTAAAATGACTAATTTTAAATAAAGAAAAAGTTTCAATCAATATTTTACATAAATATAAATAAATTAATAAATAATGAATACTCTCATGGATCTTGTCATCAAATATTATATTTTTATTTATTTTATTCTCTATACTAAGAATGTGATCATATCTTAAATTTTTTGGTCATATCTTTTAATTGGTAGAAATTTTAGTATGGTCAAAGCTTAATTTTTCTTATATCTTCAATTAGTATAAAATTATATTTTTATTTATTTTATCCTCTATACTAAGAATGTGATCATATCTTAAATTTTTTGGTCATATATTTTAATTGGTAGAAATTTAATATGGTCAAAGCTTAAATTTTTTTAATTAGTATAAAATTATGTTTAAATTTTATCTATATACTTGTTAAAATATATTATTCAATTGTTTTATTAATTACAAATATGTAAACTTAAACCAAAAGTCAACAATAAATTACGTGACAAAGACCAAATAACACTTGAATGAGATATCCTTAAAAAAAACACTTGAATGAGATAGTAAAGGTTCTTTTAAGTTTTATCAGATATCATGTGTTCAAATCTGCTCAGAATGCAATATTGCTAAATCTTTTGAGGGAGATATTTGGCACCCTATGCATTCCTACCTCACTCGAACGATTAGTTTAAGATATTGGATCACACCAAAAAATTAGAAGACAAAGTTGAAAGAAAACATTTATATTCTCTGAAACAAAATATTTATATTTGAAATAAAAAATAAATTATATCGATTTATTCAAAATATGGATTAAATTTATAATCTTAATAATATAATTAAGAAATAAAATTATTTTGTGTTTATATTTTGAGACTAGTTGTTATGCACTCATATTGCAAAGCTATTTGTATATGTGGATCCAATGAACACATATTACCTGTGACTCTGTTGTGTGAGGGGATGCACCTGCATCCCCTGGTTTTCTAAATTCACTTGCACTAATATGGTCTGTTTATATTTTTACGCACTCTGAATATGTAATCTTGCACTTGTTTACCTACTAACTTTTGTTTTGTATTTAATATTGATAGTTTGTTGAATAACTACTATTCAATATTGGTGATTAGTTTTCATTCTGAAACTTTTTTCTACAAAATATATATAAAAAAACCACAGGGACCTAGACTTAATTCATGTTTTGAACTAATACGTGAATCGTAATCCTTAATCAATTGAATAAAGCCACTATACTATTCGATTGTCTTTTAATTAATTTCAATAAATATTTAGAATTTCCTTTTTCAAGTCTCTACAAAATAAAATCAAACTTTTTAGTCTTTGTAACATTTTTCTTTAGCTTTTTAGGGACAAAAAGTGATGACAAATTTTTGTATAGCGGCTAAAAATGTTGATGAAGAATTTTTACTGGGACTAAAATAATGAAGAAAAATATTACAAGGACTAAAAAGTGCAATTTTATTTTATAAAGATTAAAAAATAATTTATGAATATCTATAGGGACCATTTAATTAATAAACTTTTTTTTTTTAAGAAACTAAACTAGCACATTAAAATTGACATAAGGTAGATTTGAACGTGAGACTTAAGAGAAGATACTGCAAGGTATCAAGCTAACACCATCAAGTCAACCCAACTGAGATTCTAATTTATTGTTTGTTAAATTAATTCCTATACAATTTATAGAGTTAAATAACTTTTTCATTCAAAAAAATATTACAAATTTTTATTTTAGTTTTAAAAAAATGAAATATTTTAGTTGTTTCATTTATGGTCTTTAATGAAATAATTTTAACATGTCATTGACATTTTTAACATGTGGATATATATCTTGAACATAAAAAGGTCATAACCTTGATGTTAATATGAATATGTAAGTTTGCCCCACACACATATACTATCATAGGTATCATAGCCGTGATTTTAATATGAATATATAAGTTTTCCCCACACACGTGTGTATACAGATATACTCCACAATTGAAGTTTAGAAGTTTGCATCCCCTAAGCTAGAGTCTTGGCTCCGCCACTGCATATTATAATGTCATTTTGTTACGCTAGTTTCTAAAGTATCTTAACAAATATACCTTTATGGTAAATATTGAAAGGATGCACATTAAAAAAGTTTTATAATGACATTGCATGCAAATCAAATCATAATGTGCTTAAATAGGTTTTTTCATCCCCACAAATGGTGTCATTTTTATTTTTGAATAATCAAAATGTTGGCATTTTAAGTTTAGTTATTACTTAATTTTTATCGTTGTTTTAGCCCCTGAAAGATTTTCATGCATGCACGTTTTGTCCCTTTCTAGAACAATGTTTTTTAAAATACCCTTACACTCTTTAATTTTTTAATGAAATTTTGTGAAAATGTTTACAAGATTATAAAAAATTCATTTAATAAAATTTATAATCTTTTAACATGACATGTATTAACCATGAATTTTTTAAACATATGAAGTTTAAGATAAGAGTAAAGTAAGCAAAATCTCTTGAGTGATTCTTTTGCTAATATGTCTCAAAATGAAGAGATCGATGATTTGGCTGATCATTAATTTCAGTTGGTAAGGCTAGTAAAGTGTTCAAGATTGGTGTTTCCAATCGCTCGCCTCACTAATTTTTAGGGGACAACGGTCCCTCTTGCTTTTAGTTCGTTTTATTTATTTTGGTGTTTCTTTTTTCTATATCTTGGAGGGTTTTGGTTTATGTCTCCCTCTTATTTTGTACGTTTATCTTTCTATTAAAATGATTAGCATGATGCAGTAGGAGACCCCTCTGCTCCCCATAATTTTAGCTTAAAAAAAGTAAACAAATTCAAGAATATATCAGGAATACCTATTTAAGTGAAGTATTTTATAATGTTCTAAAAATGATTGAAGTAAAATAATTCAGGAATACATTTTTAACTAAAAGGAGGAATAAAACTATGTGTAGGAAATTTTTCGGGAACTGAAAAAACAATAAGAATTACATAAAGAATATACTTAAAACGGCTACATTTTGTAGCGTCTAAAAACATAATTAACTAAAAAAATTATTAATAAAAGTGACAATAATGGTCATTTGTAATAGTCCTTTATGATATATGAACTATTTACATATAGGTTACAATTATAAGAAGATAGCAATTAAAAGAAATGCAAATCATCCTTAAAAAAAAAAAATGCAAATCTAAGGTACGTGTTTGATTTTGTTATGAAGTGATACACTGTGGATCCTTTTAAGATGATTTTGATTATCTTTCTTTATTTATCTATATGCTCTAAATTATAGTTAAGCATTCATGGATACACGAATTCAAAAAAACTAATTGATTGCATTTCCTCTCCAATTTACTGGAAGTTATTATCGATGCTGGAGTCATCAATGCCCCATCAAAATTCAACAAATATCACAACTAAGAGAGAGAAACAACACGATAATGACATGGCGTTGGAAGAGGTGACCAAAATAACACAACTATATATTTTATAATAAGTAATTTTACCAACTCATATTTAATCAAAGAAATCATAGTTGCATTAAGATTTTTCTTAATCTTTGTCATAGCGAACAATAGATCAAATATAACAACAAACAAATATGACATCATCAATGACTTTCATAGTAACATCCGTCTAACAATGATGCAATTTTTTTTGGAGTTTTTCTCTCATGACAATTTTTTTCTGGAGGCTCAAATTGATTTTACAAAGGATAATAATAATATAGAAGGATGGCTTGAAAGGCTCAATGTACCAAAGGAAAAATGTGTCGTGTGTATTATAACTCAACCGATTGTCCGTAAAGAACGACCGCAAATTCGAGCAAAAATAGCATTCATATAGAACACTCATAATAGAAAAAATTTAAGTATCTAACAACCTAGACTGGATTGGAAATATTTGGCTATAAATCTCACTGGTTATGCTATTCAGAAAAGAGATAGTGATCCTATAAGTACCTTCAGTAGCAAGCCCCATAAAGTATCATGTTTGATGACATCTCGTCATTACGTAATTTTATATATAAATTCATCACATTTTGGAGTTCACTAGGCAATTTAAGCAGCAAGAAAAGCAGAAAAACGGAAGAAAATACAAAGAAGGAAAACATGTCACGATTTCATAAAAACGTGACACGATTTGGCAAAGCAAAAACATGCTCTCGCCATTGAGCAAAATGTGTCACGATGACCAAAACGTGACATGATTTGAGGAAACCCTAATTCAGCTATTTCTTATTCAATATGAAAACGTGTCACGATTTACTTAAAACATGACACAATTTTGGGTGAATTTCTGGGCCTATTTAAGCTGAAGTCTATTCTGAAGACAGGGGTTACAAATTCTTCTGGAGAGAAAAAGTGCGATTTGCAGACCTAGAGACTGAAGAACGAGGTGATTTCCTCCATTCTTTACCAGTATATGTATGTTTTAATTCTTTCATTGATTATGCTATTTGTAAACTCAATTATGAGTAGTTAAATTTCTTAGAGATTAGGCCTGAGATGATTTTTTGTAACCCTAATTGAAACATGTTGCTGTTAAACTCTATTTATTGTGAATGAATATCTAATTTTTATTCAATTTAATTGTTCTTAATGCTTTTTATATCTTGATCAAATATAAACATGATTTAGTGAGAATGATGACTACTGACCATAGCTTTCAACTTAGACCTAATTGAATTGTTCTAATAAACATGATTAGTCTAGGAATGGATAATCGTTTATTAGTGATAATAGGTTAACATTCGTAAAACCTTCGAAGAATATTAGACCACTTAAGGAATTAGGGTATGTAATCGGAGAAGAGAGTCATAAGTCAAGGGATTGATTAAGGCTATTTTATTAACCATCGCGGAACTATAAAATCATTCAGGAGAAATAGGTGCAGTATACCAATTAGGGGAACATAGATGATTCGAAAGACCTGATCTCATCTCTCTCTTATTCTTTAAAACCAATCTTTACTTTATGTTAAGTACTTTTATGCAATCAAACCAATCAACTGCCTAGTGACAACAAATATAAACTTTTACACATCCTAAATATTAACAATATTACTGAATTGAAATTAACACATTCCTTGTGGGAACAATCTTATTTTATTACTTTGATAGTTTTTGGTACACCTTTCAATTGTCTAGCAGTGCTCTTGAATGTAAGTGTAAACTAGCCTTCACTGTAAACGCTTTGAAACGACTTCCTAAGACTAAAACATAATTTAAGCATAAAAGAAAAGGTTGTAAAGGTTAATTCAAAGAAACAACATTTTTCATAATGCTTGAGGATCAGTACATTTTAAGATTTGAGACCACTCCGAGAGGCCACATCAGCTTAACAAAATAAAATAAAAAATGCAGAAAAATAAAATGATAGGTTGTCTTCCATCCAGCGTGTGTTTAACGTCTCCGTAACGACAATCACATAAATGCAATAAAAGTGGGTTGCCTCCCACCATGCGCTTATTTTATGTTCTTAGCTTGACAATAACATCATACTCAACCACTCCCCGGAGTAGAACCAGGAAATAATGTCGGATCAAACTCGACCCTTCTCAAGAAATCCAATACGGCTTCGCTTTCCCTTTCTTTCCTTTCTAGCATCTCAAACTCCCTTTTCTCATTCTCTTGCCTAGCTTTAAAAACGACTTTCTCTTGGTATTGAATGTATTCCAACATCCACCTATTTCCTCCAAAACGCTCAAAGATGTTTTTAGGCTCCAACTTAGCTTTCTTCATTGCCTCTTCCAATTCTTTACTTCCTTCAAATTGCACACAAGGGAGATGGAGAAAAGTGCTCAAATCAACCACCGCACTAGCCATCCTTAAGGTTAAGTCATCATATAAAACATTAGCCGCCCTAGGTTCCTCATCTTCAATTCTTGCCTGTTTTCCATTAGGGCGAACAGATGCCTTAATTGGTGCCTCACTTACTTTAGCAAGCCACTTCGAATCCAACACACACCCTTTATTTAACTTAAGATCATTTCATGTTCTTCCAACCTCCGCCGCTTCACATAATGCATTAATCAATCCACAATGTCCATAAAAAAAGCTTTCTTCTTTTCATTCGCAATTCTTTTCATGTCCTCCGCGATGATTCTTCCTATATTAATTTCATCACCCTTCATGGTTGCTTGCACTATAACCGCTCTCACCAACCGAAATTCCGAAGAGTTTCCATAACTCTCAATGGGTTGTACCACAAATGTAGCCCATTATTTAGCAATCGACTACTTATCTTTCATACTAAACTTTGTTGGCACCAACCCTTTGATTTTCTTAAGCCAAGGCACACAATCTCCACAAAGCTCCTCTTTGATCTCTTCCAAAATCCCCATATCTTCCACATCCTTGACATCTTCAATTATAGCTCTTCTAGTCTCTATTCTGCATAAAAGAGATGCCAGAATGCCAAGTAACTCATTAGTCGTATTCTCATCGAACCAAATATCTTTCCCACGAACATATGACTTGAAAATATCTTTTTCCTTTCTCTTTTGGTACTCATTCGAATCAAGTTCAATGGCAGGTGAACAATTGCACTCCTTTGCTAACCCATTAAATTTTAACCAATTCCTCTTCTCAAGTGCTTCCTTACTTCCCTCGACGAGATTTTTCTCAAGAGAGAATGATCTCTCTTCAACAAAGTCTAGATGTTTATGTTGGAACAAAGGGTGTTTCGCAAAATCACCTTTTAAGTTTTGATGATAACAAGGTATTAAAAATTGTCAATTGGATATGCTAAACTTTGTTCAAGTGTACATAACCATAATCAAAGTCTTATTCATAGAGGTTCTGGTTGGACAAGTCAAAGAGCAAAGGAATTTATATTGAAGCTTAAAGCATCTGAAAAAATGCGTCTGAAGAAAATGCTCCTGAAGAAAAGCGCTCCAGAAGATGATGTCATCAGAATCAAGGTAATCAGAAGCAAGATCATCAGAAGCATCTCATCATAAGCCACTTCACCAGAAGCTTAAGAGAGTTGACAAAGTACAGTGTACGAAGTGTACATCCACTAACTCTGCGCCTGCCTCTGCAACCACGATTTCTGCATCGTGTCTATACATCAAGACAAGGATAACAGTAATGTTTGCAGACATTGTTCCTTCTCTATTGGAATGGATTTGAAATTGGTTCTTCATATGACAATTATCAAATCAGGCAAAAGATCAATGGTGAAGAATCAAAGCTTCAGTCAAGACAAGTTGATGTACCGGCTAATTCTCAACGTCTCTCAAATCCTTTATAAATAGGGATGAAGACTTGAAGAAATATATCAAGAATACAACAAGACCAACACATATTATCTGAGCCAAAACGCTGCAAAATTTCACATCAACAACTTAGAGAATTCTTACAAAAGTTCATATCTTAGAATTCTTAAGTGTCTAGAAAAACAGAGTCTGTTCTGTTTGCATTGTTTTGTGAATACCTCTGATTGTATATCAAGTATTCAAAACCCTTTTTTCAATTCTTTTTAATTGGTTAGAGAAGTCTCTTTCTTTTGTGATTGAGCATAGAAGTCTCTTTCAGTTGTGATTGAGTAAAGGAAGTCTCTTGGAGTTTTCCTTGAGCATTAAGAAATCAAGAATGGGGAAAAAGGGTTTAAGGAAACGAGTTACTAATTTTGAAAGTAAAAAGAGATGATTAAAGAGGTTTTAAGGAATGAGTTTTTGAGTGAAAAATTGCTAAAAAAAAGGGTGTTTGGAATCATAAGCCTTAAGCGAAAAAGTGATTATGAAGAGTAGAGAAAAAGGATCAAGTTTATGAAAAGTAATTTTTTGCTATGATTTCCTATTGCTAATTTTCCTAATTTAATTTTCCTATTTGGATTATTAATACTAAAGAAAAAATAGGTATCATAGTATTCCTCGGTGCCTTTTCCTACTAGATTGTTGCTATTAGTTTCCTTTGCATTCCTCTTAGTTGTGTTAATGCTATATCTATTATTAGTAGGGTTAGAAGATTGACTAGTATTAATTGTCATAACAGAGACTGGTTTGACAATTACTACCTGCTCTGTCTCTTCAGGTTTAGGAGTTTAATCCTCATTGGGATAAATCTCCTTCTCTTTCACCGATGAGCTCTTACTAAGGTTTCCTAGTTCGTGAATTTTCCTAGTCGTAGTGTTATAAGGCTCTTGATAATAAGGATAAGAATTGCTAGAGTTTGTTTCTCGTGAAATTTCACATTGTAAAACCTTAGCTTTCATATCACTAATCTCTTGAGCCTCATCAAGTTTCTTAGAAATATCATTTATCCAAAATAGTTGTTCCTCTCCTGTTTTCCTAATAGTTTCAGCTTATTGGTCAAGGTGCCACTAAGTCTTAGATAAAATTGCTTGAAAGGCTCTAGTCATCCATGCGATTCTTTCTTGCTCGTACTCCTAGAAAGGATCAGGTTCCTCCCTTCCTGGCGTTGTATAGGTGAATTCCGCGCTCATAACAACAGTAAAAATAAATGAAAAATAAGCAATTTGAATAACTTATTTGGAAATATCAACAATCCCCAGCAACAGCGCCAAAAAATTGATGGTTGGATTAGGCAAGTAGAGTATCGTATCCATAAGGATTGTCGTTTCGTCCAAACAATTCACGTTACTTATTTTAAGTAGACTATACAAGTGATGAGTTCGTTAGGACGTTCTAACCGAGTCAGTTGTCAAGCTGCACCTACTAATCGCACGGTGATCCTTACGTGCGGGGTTTATACTATCTCGGTTGATCAGGGTCTATCCCTTCGATGACTAACTGCACCCTCTAATCACATGGTGGTCTTTACGTGTGTGATATTGCTAATTCAAAGGTAATTGGAACATATACTTAAATTGGTGTTCCTAGGTTTCTAAAGGCAATGAAGACCAATGATCCCGAAGGTCTTCCTATATATGAATCATAACACACCCTCCTTCTCCCCTTGGTAGTTCAACAAACGGGAAGCCTTATAAGTGTCTACCTCACCAAGAGGACGAGGATAATGGTCATACTAGGACCGGTTCACTTCCCTTGGTACTTGTTTCCCTAATTAATAACTAGTTACATCCTAGTTTCAACAAATTTTACTCAATATTAGTAAGGTTACCTCCTAAGTACTAACTACTAGGGTAAACTCGCTTTCGATATCTTTCGTCTAGTTATTAACTCCTTACTTCCTAAATAGGTAGATATAAATATCAAGATATAAGAATCAATATTAGGCCCCGTCACAAAAGTACCTAATCTAGGGTTGCACTTCGTTGGATAAACTAATCCTGCTAAACTTAGTAGCGAACTGAAAATATACTAAAATAAAGGACATTAATTTAAATAATTATCCAACAAAACAAATAGAGGTTCATCTTAGAACCCTTGCCTATAAACATCTAGTTACACATGATAACTAAGACAAAATACAAAAAGATAAAAATATACCCTAGAAAACATAAGGAGAAGATAGAACTCCTCTTGAAGCTCCTAGAATCGCCTTCCTCTTGAACTGCTCCAGTTCTGAACGATGAATGAGGAAGGTGGAATTCATAGGGAAAGTTTCCACCTAACTTGAGCTAAAAAACATAGGCTTATAGGGGCAAGAAAGTCACAAAAAGTGACTTTTTTCACAAGTCACGGGACGCCTAGCGCCCCAGACCATGCACCAGGCGCATGTGCCTTGAAGATCTGGGCACTTTGTGAACCCTGCATGAGCCTGTGTGCTTTTGATTCACTTCTCAGCGCCTAGCTTCCCTTCTGGTGTGCCTGCGCGATTTAGTGCTTTTTCGATGCTGAAATGCCTGTGTTCTTCGCCTCTTGAGGTGTTTTCTTCAATGTAAAATGTTTTGGATCTTGGGAACATAATTCCTCCCTTTGCAAAGTCTTACGAGGCCTCTTGAATCTTCATTCTTCATCTTCCCAAGGACCACATAAATCTTCAGATGTCTTGCTTTCCCTGATTTGCTTGATTTCTTCGTGAATTACATGAAGAACACCCTAAAATTGCTATATTTCGGGAAGAATAAAACTACAAACTCAAATATATATAAAAAAATACATCCCAAAATCATAGACAATTCATAACTTCCGCCAAATGCCTTGCTAAAACTTTGGTGAATAATTTGTATAAACAGCCTAGCAATGGAATAAGGTGGTAATCCTTCATTGCCAATGGAGATGAAACTTTCGGTATCAATGCAACCAAATATGCCAACATTCCTTTTGGTATAACCTCATTAGCATGAAATATATCGAACAAAATCCTCACCTCATCCTTAATAAATACCAAAACTCCGCAAAAGCAAAATTAGAACCATCCGACTCCGGACTTTTGTTCCCATCATTATCCCTAAACACTGCCTCAATTTCCAACATAGAAAAAGGTGCAATCAAGGCATCATTTTCCTCATTGGAAAGCCTATCAAACAGAACCTCATCCAACTTAGGCCTCTCCCATGTATTAGCTTCCACGTGATTATTAAGAAACTCCACGACCGCCTTCCGGAAATCAAACAATGATGTAACCCACCCATCATTCACCCTTAGAGTCTTCAAAGAGTTTCTTGAACCTCTTGATTTAACACAATTATTTATGATTTTTTTTTTATAATTTGCATCCCCTTCCTTAAGCCATTTAGATCGTAACATTTGCACCACCTTTGCAACTTTAGCCTTAAAAAGCCTCCATAGCTAGGGGTGTAACGGTTCGGTTTGGATTGATTTTCAGTCAAAAAAATATCCGAACCGATGAAACCTTCATCAGTTTGGATTGGTTTGGTTGATCGGTTTGTTTAATAATACAATTAAAAAAAATCATCATATTCTCACAAAATATTTCATAGAACTTCGTATAATTGTATTTCATATTTTGTTTTTTCATGTTATCTATTTTTCAAACAACTTTTTATCCTTCATTCATTCATCTATCATTCTTCAAAAAAACATTGGTTTTGTCCATGAGGTAGGATAATATTAGTAAAATAAGGAGTGTGGTTATCATCGGATTGGTTCATCGGTTTCACGGATCTCGAAATGAAAAACCATGAACCAAACCAAACTAGATTGGTTCGGATTGATTTCAAACCGAACCAAACAAGGTCGGATATTTTTTCGGTTTGGTTCGGTTTGGACTTTCGATTTCGTTCGTTTTGTCCGAACCACTTACACCCCTATCCATAGCTCACAAAACTTATCTTTACGACCTAGAATTTCCAAGTCAGTAAACCCACTTTCCTCCCCCTTTTCATCAAGTCCCTTAATATCCTCCATCAACTTCTCCACCCTCTCTTCCATCCCTCTCTAAACCTCCTTATTCCAATCTTTGATCTTGAGCTCTTTTAATTTTTCTTTCAATACCAAATTCATCCAACCACTCACATTTTGCCCCCTCCAAGCCTCTTCCACCTAGGGGTCTTCATGGTGCATAAACTGCATTGGAACTGAACCACATTAATGGTTCGGTTCAGTTTTTAAAACCACTTTAAAAAAAACAGATTTATTTTTAAAAACAATTCAATTCAATTTTAAAACCGGTTCAAAACCGGTTTAATATGTTTGAACCTTATTTTATATTAAAGCAGTTTTGAGTTTTTTATCGAGAGATTTTTACGTATCATATATATTTTTTGTGCATTTTTTTCCTCCAGATTTTTATAGTGGGGTGGTGGCTATCACTTATCAATTAATTTAAATAGTCTTTTAAATGAAAACTTATCTAACAAAGTGTTGAACCCTGGCCGCTATGGGGTGGCGGTTGTCACTCATCAATTAATTTAAATTGTCTTTTAAATAAAAAATTATCTAACAAAGTGTTGAACCCATGACCTTTAACATTATGCAACATCAAATTACCACTGTACCAATATGAGTTGCAACATCAAATTACCACCGTACCAATATGAGTTACATGTACATATTTATTTCTATATATTTAAATATGTTTTATCTATAAATTTTTTTATTTTTATTTTTTATTTTTTTTACAAGAAATTTATAATTTTTCTTTTAATTAAATTTTGGTTAAACATTTGTAAAAGAAAATAATAAAGAGTTAAAAAATAAGTTAAGACTGGTTTTTAAATGAAGTTTGGTAACTGAATTGGTTTAAATTTATGGTTCAGTTCATAAACCATTTAATATAGTTCTGTTTTTTTTTTTTTGTCCAGTTTGGTTCAGTTTATGGATAGAATTTAGTTAACCACATTTTTCCAGCACCCCTTTCAACTCACCGTTTTTAAGCCAAAAATTAATGAAACTAAACGGTTTTGGCCCCCAAAGGACAATGATCCGAAACATCTCTAGAAAGAACCCAACGAGATGTCTCTCCCAACAATTGGGACCACTCCGCCGAGAGAAGGACTCTATCTATACGACTCATCAATCACCAATTAGGATGATACCAAGTAAACCTTCGGCTAAGAAAATTTTAATCTTCCAACTCTGTCTCCCCCAAAATATTATTTAAAATGAGCATTCTAAAACATGAGTCAAAGACACCTCCTCATTAACACCTCTTCTTTTATCCCTCCTTAAAACCGAATCAAAATCCCCTAAGTTACACCAAGCACCTCTACCTCCCGTCTTCCGTTCCTCCACCATACTATCCTACATTTTTCTCTTGACCGCCAAATCACATTTAGCATAAATGTTTATCAAAATACATATATGCTTCAAGACTTCCCACTCTAAACAAACACCCACAAAGCCTTCCCCTTGGAAAGTAAAGAGAGTACTAGCACTCGACTTACTCCATAAGGAAAGAACTCCCCCACTATTTCCCATCGATGGACAAAAAGCCCACGCACAATCTTCACTCCCCCAAAGATTATAACAAAGGGACGGTGTTATAACCTCTAGCTTGGTCTCTTGAATTTCCAAAAAGCTCCACCTTATTTTGCCTAATCAAATTTCAGATTTTGTTTTTCTTCACCCTCCCGTCCAAACCTCTAGCATTGAATGTCGAAACAATCATCGATGAACATTAGCTCTCTCCCTTGTGACTTTATTCTTCACATCCACACATTCCAAAACTAAGTGTTTCTTCGAAATTGACCCATTTTTCCATAGTAAAAGAGTACCCTGCTTAATTCTGAATCCAATAGACTTTATCTGCCGATAGCTCCTCCAATAACTCACCTTTCGCTAACACCTAACTCACCTTTCGTCGTTAGCGTTGTTTCAGATTAATGAGCTTCTCATGATCAACAAAATCTTCTATAGAATCACTACAATCTGAAAATCTGACTCCTCAAACACAAAATGAATGTGACTGTTAGCTCCCTACACGTCCTCCGAACCCCCCACCTTCACATATCAGATCCGACCAAGAACTCTATGAATAAAGCCACCCGTACCAAAAACCTCAAAATCCTGGTTGAAAGAAATATTCGGATGGAAGACCTTTGACCCGACTAAATGGGCCTCCACTACACCGTCCCATCTTCCAATCACCTAATTTAATATTTTCTCCCTGTCCAACTGGCATCTCACTCACCTTCTTAACATGCGTGTGAGTCTCCTCTCCCCCCATTCCAACAACTCTATCAGGCATACACATGTCCTAACCCCCTAACCTCAACACCCGATCTCCCTCTAGCTTTGCCACTTGTCTCTCAATCCCTTGTTGATTCAAAAAAAACTTCCCCTCCCTCCATACCTTTATGTTGAGATCCTAAAAAGGTCTCGTCCGATCCTTCCTTTTGTCCCTTTGTCCCATCCACTGACTTTTGCCTAGGACAACCCTTTTCGATCCCTAGGTCTGCTGACTGATGCATCCTAGGGTTGATGTTATCTTCTTCTGAAAACCCATCCTCCTGGCCCCTTTCGCCTCCCCATCACGTGACTCCCCATCAAATGATTCATTTTCTTATTATCACAAAGTTCCATTGACATTAGTTTTTCTTCTAGTATTTTCACAACAAATTATTATACGATATATAAATTTATTTATCTTGTTTTGTCACTTAGTCTTTATAGTAAAATACACAGAACTTTGTTGATAACAAAAATTATTAAAATAATATTTGTGTTTAACTACTCCTATAATATTATTTAATTTTTTTCTATATATTTGATCCCTTGTAAAAAATTTGGCTAATTTCACCGTTGTGTATCAATAAAGCATGGATTGTTTATCCACGTGAACTTAGCTCAATTGGTAGGGATATTGCATTTTATATGTAGGGGCTGGAGTTCGAACCCCGGACACCCCCACTTCTCCAAAATTAAATTGTGTGAGCTCTAATTACTAGGCTACTTGACAAAAAAAAACATGGAATGTTTAATATCTACTCCCTCCGTCCCAAATTATAACAAAAAAAAACCATTTTATTTGTCCCAAATTACAAGCAAAAAAGACCAACTTTTATCATATGTAATTATGTTTTTTCAAAAAATTATCTTTTCCAAAGGAAAATTAAATGCAAAGTGCATTCAATTTGCTCTTTTTTTTTATTTTCTCTATAATCAACTACCAATGAAAATTGTTTTTACATCTTCCTGTAAAACTTATTTCAAAGATAACACAAAAAACTATGTTACAAACTACTATGTTTTAGTTTTCTTAATAAGTGTGATTTTTTTTCCTTATAATATGGGACGGAATGATTACTTCAGAATGGGTATGATCGATTATGAAATGGAGGACCATTAAATATCAAATCAAAGTTTTTATATAAAAGTTGAATAACAAAATAAATGATACCGATGTGATCTCTCTTTTGTTTACACACGTTTCAATTATTTACCTCTATTGTCTTATACCAATCATCCAGATATTAATAACAGGTGGAAAAAATATGATTGCGTGAATTATTCCTTGGAAAAATTTGGTTTTAATTGTATCATTTCAACAATTTCATTATTTTCCCCAAGCAAATACCAACCATCCAATTGTTAAATAAGACACCCAAATCTTACAATAATAAAACTCCCATTATTAGCTGGTCCAGGGTGCTTTAGTAATAAAAATCACATAAAATATTTAGCATAGTGCACATAAAACAAAATATGAATAACTAATGTCAATAAATAAATAAAAAAACTAATGTGAATAAAAGATTGTTCAGATGATAAATAGTTGAACACATATCTCGTTCTCGCATGAACCTAAGTTAACTTTGGTTATCGCCGTGTGAACCTTTTTGATGGCGGATTCATAAATTTTTATATAAAGACTCTTAAAATTTAACGCATGTTTTAACTATGATAAATTTCAAACCCAACTCACCTAAACTTTTTTATATCAATAGAAAATATGAATAACTAACACGAGGGGAATATATTTCGCTGGTAAAGTAAATTAAACATTTAGAAGGAATCATAAAAAGAGAGTAAAAAATTTGATTCAATGTGGTGCATGTGTGCAGTGTGAACCTTGTTTTACAAGATGGGAATTGAGAATTTTTTAGTATAATTATTAACTATTGGTCAATTGATTAATTATGTAACACTATTTCTACACGATGAATACACGGAGTAATCTAGGGCCTTTTGTCAAAATATTGCAATGGCTGACCCTAGCAAAAGTTAGGTAACAACTTATGATTATTCCCTAAAAAAAAAAAAACTTATGATTATGATCAAGCTTGATTTATTTGACAAATTTGCCTTTTAATTACTCACTTACTCTTATTTGCAAAGGACACTTTGACCATTCGAGGTTTCAATCAATTATTACACGATTTTTTTACCTTAAATAACTTTTCGTAATTTGGTATAAGCTATTATAATTTTACTAAAGATATTATCTTTAAGGAGTAATTTTATTAAAAAAAGATTTTTTTAATAAAAAGTTATTCAAATTTTTGTTAATGAAAAAGTGGTGAAATTTATGTTAATGTTTTATAATTCAAGATAACATATTAAGGACGCAAAGTATGCTATTGCTAAGTGCTAGCCAAATGATTCACATCATCATTCGCACCTATGGCCCCCCTTCTCTTTGTGTTATATAAAAGGACTAAAGTTCCACAACAAACAAAATAAAAATGATATAGTAAACACATAAAAGGACATATATGCCCAAATTAGTAAATAAATTTTCAATTAGTCAACAAAGAAAAAGTGTAATTAATCACAAAATTGACAACTTAATTATCTTTTTTAAAGGTATTATACCAAGCTTAAAACCTCTGACTCATTTCATGATAAATTAAAAATAATTAAACATAATGGTAGTTGGATATGTATTCTTTATTCAATCATTCAATGTCATGTCCAATAAAAGAAAAATCATTTTTGACATAAAATTCATTTAATATTATGTTATTTTTGGATTAGGATTTTATTTTATAACTGCATCACAACTCTCAATTGTTCGATCTTGATCGTCTGATCTCAAATCAACGATCAAAATCAATACTTCCTCAAGATCTCAATTTTTCTCTCTTATCTCTTCTCCTCGTTAGATCCCTGGGTCTAAAATTTCACCTATCAACAATTCACATATAGGGCAAATCCATACATCGATTAAACCATCGCTAATGAATGATATAATTGATCCTCCAAATTAGTCGATTATTGAACCAAATATCCGATTAAACAAAAACTACATTCAACTATATCATCACAAAACTAATACCAAACCATCAATTTGTCACTTTTTTGGGTGAAAATTTTATGACCCCCTCTCTCTCCTTAACTATAATGCCAACAAACTACTCATTATCCCTAAACACTCATCACATAGAAGTTAGAATCAATACCCAATAAGAGTATATATGTAGCATCCAATAGTCACCACCTCATCACAAACAACATTGTTGACATAACATAGCTTCCTTTTCAAGACCAATCCTCTTTAAACTTTCCTTCTTTCTCTCTCCAATTCCTCAATTTTGTCACAAACCCTTTTGCATAATTCCAAAAACTCACACACCCTTTTTCTCATTCTTCAATTTTCTCTCTCTACTTTCACTTTCTCTCTCTTTAAAGTAAGAGAAAAAACAGAGCAAAAACTGTCTTTGTGACTGTGATGATCATAAAGATATCATCTTTTTGATTAATGGGTTCTTGTTCTTCAGTTCAAAGAAAAACCAACAACAAAGAAAACAATAACATGAAGCTAAAAGTTGCATTTTTTGGTTCCAAAACTGAGAAACTTGTGATTCCTCCATCACCCATTAAGGAACAACCTAAAAATGGTGACTTGAAGTTGTCACCTTCAAGGTCAACGACCAACTTCAATGATTTTGGTATGGTCCTTTTGTTTGCTGTTGTTTTGTTCTTTTAAGGTTTTTGTGTTTTTTGTTGTAACACTTTCATAGGTTGTTTTTTTTTCTTCTTCTGGGATCTAAGTTTGAGTTTTACTTTTTCTGATTGGTGTTTTTATATAAAAGAATGTTTTTTTAATAAATGATTTGTTTTTTGGAGAATTCATTTGAAGTTTGATCTAAGTTGTTCTTGTGGGGTCTCTTAATATGAGGAATTATTAATTAATCTCTTGATTAAAATTGAAGAAGTTCATTATTTTTCTGAGTATTTTTATTTATAATTTATTTTTGAAAATTGATGTCTATATTAGTATATGTGATGTTATTTGTGCATGTTTGGATTGACGATGAATTTGTTGTTATTTGTTACCGTAATTTTGTTGAAGCTATGAATTTTAGTTTAAGTTAAACCCGTCGTGATTCTGTCAAACTCACTTTCAATTCGAACATGCAATTAAATTGTACTGTTTCTACTTTTATGTGAGGAATATTTTATGTTGATCATGTTTCTTTAGGATTGATATGGTTGATTAATTTATTTAATTTATGTTATATTAATTCACCTATGATTAGGTTATAATACTTTGTAAAGAAAAAAGACAATAATACCAAACAAGTAGAAATTTATCATGTGGAATGAACATGTCTTTGCTGATATGATGTAGTTGGTTCACCAGTTTCATGCTTTTAATAATTTGCAATTATTAATTGCACATGTGAATATGAAGATTGGTTTTTCTTTATTTATTTAATTGAATTTATGTTGTATTTACCTTTTTTCTTTTCTTTTATTGAATATATGAATATGAAAATGAAGATTGAATTATATCCAGATGCAGGGTCTATTCAATTATTACAGTTCATATGTTACTGTTGACATTAAAATGAAAGTGATTGAAATGTAACTTCCTACTTAATTGAACTGATAGGCCTTAATTCTGATTAATTTGTTGGTCCATACTGACAGCTTTACCTTTGATTAATTTGTGGTACTGTACTTATAGCTTTATTTCTGATTAATTAGTTGAACTGTACTTATATCATGAAAAAATAATTGAGATAATTTTGTCCTTTTGTTTGTTTTGAATTTTGATTTTGATACAAGTAATTTTTCCCCGTAATGAAATACTGATGAATTGTAGAAATGCTTAAGAACTCTGTTGCACGGACACTTCTGATTGAAGGCGTGTCCGACACTGACACGTATCGTGTCCGATACCGACACGACACCGACACTTGTGATTACATTGAATTATGTCATTTTCTTAAAATTTTATCCGTGTCGACGTGTCTGTGTCGTGTCTGGTATCTGTGTCTGTGTCCGTACTTCATAGCTTAAGAACAAGAGTTTGTGTCTTTCACCATTTCTTGTAACATTTCAAACTCAAGAATCAATCATGTTTACTCACATTTTTCTTTCTTTCTTTCTGTATTAGGTAGCAAAGAGGAAGCATTTTTTGATTCCAAAGCTTGGATAGACTCAGATTGTGAAGATGATTTCTATAGTGTCAATGGTGGTAAGCATTTCTGGCATTTCTCTTTTTATGCTATTTTTTTTAGCAGAGGATTCAAATTTGTTCATTTGTCCATTTTCTATACTGAAATTATAAATTTATAATGAGTATGAGAGACTTTATAGATAATAATATTTGAAGAAAAACATTAGTATAGGAAACATAATATTGTACATTTTCTATACTGACATTGTATCATTCTCAAGCCTCTTCGTAATGTCAATTTATGAAGAAAGCATTACTCATTTTCAAAAAAATTAGATATATTTTTTCAAGTTTAATAGCTATACAATGATGATAGTGTAAAGTATTTTACACAGATGTTCAATCATATTTTACTGTATTTTCACATTATAACATTGTTTCGTAAAACATCTGCACAAACACCCTACTGTTGTGAAACATAATTGGGCGCATGTGCAAAACTTGACATGATATGTGTATAATTTTTACATTTATTTTTAAAGGATATAAATTGACAGTATAAAGTAAATTTACAATGACATTCAATGAAAATCTTTTCTTTAGCTGCATCACATGTCCTTTGTAACTGTCTTCTAAAATCAATATTATGACATAGAAAAATGGAAGACTCCTATTGAATATTAGTGTAAAACTAATTTACAATGTCAGTGTATGCTTATTAAACTCCAATTATATGGATTTAAAGGATATACACAATCAGCATAAACACACTGACATTGATTGAGACTGTTTTGCCACATCTATGAAGCACAGTCACTCCTCGGATTAGTGTCCCAGTGTCGGACACATAATTATGTGATTTTCTCAAATTATTTGCGGTTTCGGCGTGTCAGTGTCTGTGTCGTGTCTGGTGTCCGTGTCTGTATCCATGCTTCATAGTCACATCACATTCTTTTGTAACTCTGCCTTTTCAAATTGATGTTCCGAAATGAAAGAAATGAAGGGCTCTTATTTAATATCACACTGTAAAACTGATATACACCGACAGTGCATGAGACGGTGCATTAAACTCTAATCATATTGTTTATTTCTTGTATTGCAGATTTTACACCATCTCGCGGTAACACCCCAATTCACCATGCTTTTGGCACACCTGGTATGAACAAAGCCTCTTCTCAAAACAGAACTTCACCTTCTCGATCCGAATCATCACCAGATAAGAAAAAGAAACTTTTAGAGCTTTTCAAAGACAGTGTAAAAGACAACCAAGATGATGATGGTAAAGAAAAGAAACAAGCGAAACCAACCATCCAAGATGTTTTACCTAAATCCTCAAACTCAACTCCTTATCGCTCGGGCGCTAACTCTGCTTGCAGTAGTGAAAGAATCATGAGTGAAGATCACACATCTGTTAGAGAGAAATCGCCTAAATCGTCGCTGTTTTGCATTCCGAGTTTGACTTCGTGTCGTAGCTTTAGAGAGCGGAGGAGGAAGACAAGTCCTGCAATTGCAGTAGATGAAAAACATTGAGTTCTGCTACTGCAATGTGTTGAAACTTGAAACAATGTTTGTTTGGTTTTTTCCTTTAAGGTCAAAGACTCAAAGTGGTTGAAATGAATATGATAGTGTACATCAATATCCCTATGTAAAGAACCATAAGCTATATGAATTTGAAAAGTATGTAAACATAAACGGAAGAGATGTTTTATATCATCAATATGATAAATGTTGTGAGATTTTTTCTGTCAGCAATTCAATCTCAAGGATAAGTGCTTCTTGATAATTGGTAGTGTTATCATATATGAAGCAATGATACAGACACAAACACCAGACACAATACTAGCACATAGACACGTGTCAGACAAGAAACTTAATTTGAAGTGTATGTGTTACATAGCTTATGCCTTATAATATCTAATGCATTTTGTTTTTTATTTTTACATTAGTTGTTATTGTGCTATGAAACACTAACACAGATACGAAATCAGGAGACTGAATGTAGCTTATGTCGATTCCTGTTGGTGTCAGATACTAGCATGTGTCAAACACGTAAACACATAACATGTGTTAAATTTGAAGTGTCCATGTTACATGTTGTGTACACATTCATGGAACTTGGCCTATTATTGCCTTCATTGCTTAATATTCTTATACAGTTGTGATTTGAATTATAGGGCAATTTGGTTAAGGTGGTAAACTAATGAGATTTCTGTATCAATTAGTTCCTCACTCACACATGCTCAACCATTGGATTTGATCAATTTTTCCTAGTTTTGGTCCAACATGTGTAATTGCCTCAACCACTGGATTTGATAATTTTTTTTCTTCGAGTTTTTCCATGGTTCTACAACATATGATGGTTTTGTCTGATTGATTATTACACTGCTAATCGATCATAACGTCAGATTATTAAAAATGTTTGATTTTTTTTGATGTAAAAAAAAAATTCGAACTATAAGCTCAATTGGCTTGGTTCATGAAACAAAATTCAATGAGACATATTCGACAAACTATGTTTCCAATTGACCCAGTTGATTGACAGCTAAAGATGAAAACAATCATATTCGAGATATATCAAACAATAAATCTAGATTCCCAAACATATTTCAAACATTGATTCGTCATAATGTGAGAGTCTAACATCTTCTGCTAAACTCAGTCCAGTTGAAACACCTATACTTTTATATCTCTTTTTATTTATACTTATCACACTTGCAGAATTTAAATTCTTAATTGATGATGTTAATAAATATGAAAAACACTTGATTCTCAAAATCAATCCAATAACAAATTTCATTCCCTTTATTGTTTTTGTTGATGTTGTTTTGATATATTTGAAATGAAATGTTATTTGGTTTATTATACCTTAGTGCACAAATCACTATTTTCCATATGCAAATCCACCATCAACCCTAAGATCAAGACCTGTGATAAACTCAGCCTGATCAGAAACTAAAAACAATACTGCATCTGCAACATGTTTGGGTGTGAGCACCACTCCCTCAAGCCTTGCATATTTTTGGTAAGTCTCTTGAATTTTCTCCTCAGTCATCCCCAAAAACTTACAAGTCAAAGGTGTCGCCAGTCCACTTGGTGAAACACAGTTGACTCTAATTCCATGTGCGGCCAGTTGTACACTGGCCGCACGCATTAGCCCCAACACTGCATGCTTTGACATTGTGTAGTCCGTTGACCTAGGGCCTCCTTGACTACCACTAACACTCCCTGTGCATACGATACTCCCCCTTATGCGACCCTCCACCATTGCACGCGCCGCGTGTTTCACACACAATGCCATTCCTTGAACATTGACCGCAAATAAAAGTCAAATTGGGACATGTCAAGTTCCATTACTGTTTGATCAATGGGACTAGCGATTCCAGCATTGCTGAACATTATGTCTACCTGTTGTATAGGATAACAAAATTTCATTTCTCATATAAACAAAAACTAGTCATGTTTGATAAACCCAAGTATAAGTAAATTTGACCAACTTCATCAATTTTAATATTAACATTCAAAAGATACCCTTCAAAATGTTCTCATGAACAAGTTTCCATAGACAAATAATAAATAATTAGAGAAAAAAAAAGAGAGATAGTAATAAATAAGATTACAAATATTATCAACCTGTCCATAAGTATCAACCGTTGATTGAACGAGGTTTTTGACTTGATCTTCATCGGACACATCACAGTGGATGTAAGTGCACCTTTGGCTTCCAATGGATGCAGCTACTTGATTTCCAAGCTCATCTTGGATGTCGGCGATCACAACCATGCGCGTGCCTTCGTTAGCAAAGGCACGTGCCGTGGCTTCACCGATGCCACTAGCACCTCCTGTTACGATGGCTATTTTGCCAGATAATCTTGGATTGGTGTTTGAGGATGGAGCTTCTGCCTTTTTTTGGTGAACATATAGTTGAATCTAAATGTACAACCTATTAAAATGTGATTAGTTTATAAAGATGTAATATGTAGCAAAATTTGTCTTCTTATATCGAATCGAGTTTCTTTATAAATCGTACAAGTTTTTGAGGTTGATGTAGTACCAATTGTCTTGGTATATTTTTTTTGGTTTTTATTTATACAGTATAATTTAATTTATGTTGTATTCAACTTTTTTTTCTTTTCTTTTATTGTATATTTGAATATGAAAGTGAAGATTGATTTATATCCAAATGCAGGGTCTATTAAATTATTACAGTTTATATGTTACTGTTGACATTAAAATGAAAGTGATTGAAATGTAACTTCCTACTTAATTGAACTGATAGGCCTTAATTTTGATTAATTTTTTTTTTTGCTTTCGTGCATAGAGGCATGCGCACTGACCAAACGTTGTTCCCACTGAGAATCGAATCCGGTATTCCCCAAATACGTCCTTGGAAGGAGCTCTTTGCCACTGAAACCCAAACAACTTGGTTAACTCTGATTAATTTGTTGGTCCATACTGACAGCTATACTTTTGATTAATTAGTTGGACTGTACTTATATCATAAAAAATTAATGGAGATAATTTCTATAATGTCAACTGTGGTTAGTGTTTATGGCATTTCTCTTTTTATTCTTTTTTTAGAAGGGATTTTAATTTGTTCAATTGTCAATTTTCTATACTGAAATTATAATGAGTAAGAGAGACTTTATAGATAATAGTATTTGAAGAAAAACATTAGTATAGAGACATAGTATTGTCATGATTTATTATTGCTTTAATTGCTTAATATTTTTATACAGTTGTGATTTGAATGATAGGACAATTTAGTTAAGGTGTTAAATTAATGTGGTAGTGCTCACCCATCAAGTTGTGATAATTGAGATTTCTGTATGCCTTCGTAAACTTAACTCAGTTGGTAGGAACAATGCATAATATATAGAAGGTTCGGGGTTTGAACCTCGGCCACCACCAAAAAATATTGAGATTTCTGTATCAATTATTTCCTTGCATATCACCCTTAGTTCCTCACTCGCATATGCTTCACACCCCACAGCCAGAAACTGAGAAAGCATAACAGCTTGTACCCATTGTTTGCTCCTCTATTCCTTCCCTTCATGGGTGAGTCCTATTCCATGGTTATACAACATATGATGGTTTTGTCCGATCCTATTATTACACTGTTAATCAATCATAATGTCAGATTATTAAAAATGTTTGATTTTTTTTTTTTTGAAAGAAAAATGTTTGAACTATATATAACTGAAACTCAACTTACTTGGTTTATGAAACAAAATTCAACGAATAAGTTGTCAAGTTGAGTTTCAAACTATGTTTCAATTGACTCAGTTAATTGACAGTAAAAAATGAAAATAATCCTATTCGAGACATATCAAACAATAAATACAGATTCCCAAACATTGATTCGTCACTGTGAGAGTCTAACTAAACTCAACCCGGTTGAAACACCTATACTCTTGCATCTCTTTTTATTTATACTTCTCACACTTGCAGAATTTAAGTTCTCAATATCAATCCAATAACAAATTTGATTCCCTTTACTGTTGTTGTTTTGATATATTTGAAATGAAATGTTATTTGGTTTTTTATACCTTCATGCACAAATCACTATTTTCCATATGCAAATCCACCATCAACCCTAAGATCAAGGCCTGTGATAAACTCAGCCTGATCAGAAACTAAAAACAATACTGCATCTGCAACATGTTTGGGTGTGAGCACCACTCCCTCAAGCCTTGCATATTTTTGGTAAGTCTCTTGTGCTTTCTCTTCGCTCATCCCCAACAACTTACAAGTCAATGGTGTCGCTAGTCCATTTGGCGAAACACAGTTGACTCTTATTCCATGTGCGGCCAGTTGTACACTGGCCGCACGCATTAGCCCTAATACTGCATGTTTTGACATTGTATAATCCGTTGACCTCGAGCTTCCCACGCTACCACCAACACTTCCCGTGCACACTATACTCCCCCTCACGTGACCCTCCACCATTGCACGCGCCGCGTGTTTCACACACAATGACATCCCACGAACATTGACGCCAAATAAATGGTCAAGTTGGGACATATCAAGTTCCATTACTGTTTGATCTGTGGGACTAACGATTCCGGCATTGCTGAACATTATATCTACCTGTTGCATATGATAACAAAATTTCATTTCTCATATATAACATATACTAACATTTCTTGTAAGATCTAGATTATTTCTCATTGCTGAACAAGTTAAATTAAGATCTAGATTCAAACTTTGATGAAGAAAAAATACCAACATATATAACATATACTAACATTTCATATCAAAAAGTTCTTATTAATTAGTGTTCAATTGATTATTTTGAAATCAAGAGAGAGTAATAAATAATTAGAGAAAAAAAAAAAAAAGAGTAATAAATAGGATTGCGAATATTATGAACCTGTCCATAAGTATCAACCGTTGATTGAACGAGGTTTTTGACTTGATCTTCATCTGCCACATCACAATGGATGTAAGTGCACCTTTGGCTGCCAATGGATGCAGCTACTTGATTTCCAAGCTCATCTTGGATGTCCGCGATCACAACCACGCGCGTGCCTTCGTTAGCAAAGACACGGGCCGTGGCTTCACCGATGCCACTAGCACCTCCGGTTACGATGGCTATTTTGCCAGATAATCTTAGATTGGTGTTTGTAGATGGAGCTTCTGTCATTTTTTGGTGCAAATAATATAGTTGAATCTAAATGTACAACCTATTAAAATGTTATTAGTTTATAAAGATGTAATATGGAGCCAGTTACGCGCAAAATTTGTCTTCTTATATCGAATTTCTTTACCAATTGTCTTAGTATCTTTTGTAAGTTGACCAAGATATTATTTATGGTAGGTGATGTGATGATAGTGGAAAGTGGGACATATTTTAATTTGAAAACTTTGGATGTTTGTGTTTGGATATTTGTATTTCAAATTATTGTCTCGTGTTGCTATGTTTCTCTCCACGTGGTACATGTTGAATATGACATGTCTTTGCTGTTAGGATATAGATTAAGAAGACTAATGATCACTGGGATTAATGATTCCAGCATTGCTTTGTTCTGCAATGATATTTGATTTAAATAAAATTGATTTTTATAGATTAGTCTTAATTCAAAGTAATTTGAGGGGGTTATATGTGAAGCTTCGTCATTTTAGTGTAAGTAGTTTTCACTGTTTACCAAGTTTCGTTGAATGCTTAAGCAGGTTGTTTAATAAAAATTATAGTCTCCATCTCTTTCTTAGGAAACATGTTCCTTCTTTTTGTTTTTGTTTTTTTGGAACAGAAGAAAAAAGGGCAAAGCCCAAGTAGAAAAAACAAATTACGAAATTAAAAGAACATTTTTATGCATGTAAATCTTAAAAATGTCCTCGAACAAAATAGTCTGCAGCTTTCTTGGAGGGGCCTCTAAAACAATGGAGGCCAAAGAATCTTGTGTTAGACTATATGTATCTAACCAATCCGCACATCTGTTTCCTTCACGGAAGGTGTGGTTTATCTGAACTTCCCCAGAAAGTTCAATAAGATCTTGTATTCAACGAATCAGAATAGGGGTATCCCATTAGTCTTACAATTACCCATTACCATGTTCACAAGTAGTTTGGAGTTACTTTCCACAATGAGTTGCAAAAAACCTTACTTCTGGCTATCTTTAAGCCCTCATACATGCCCCACATCTCAGCACAAAGAGCATCACATGTTCCAATCTTCCGAACATAACCTTTTAGTCAATGACCATTGGAGTCTTGAATAAGGCCCCTACTACCTGCAATGTCCAATGACTCCTTATAAGCTCAATCATAATTCAGTTTAACCCAATCTCCATGTCGTCTCCTCCAGCCGATACAGACGGTGTCAATAATTCGTGACTCTTGTGGTAAGTGAGGATGGTCCCCTTACCAATGGCTCCAACAAGTTCAAAAATCATACGAATAGGTTGGACACCGTAATTTTTTTTTGGTTTTGAAAGAAAGATGGGAACCACAAATTTTGGAAGATACAGAAACTGCAGCCACATGATTTGGAAAATAATCACAATGGTTGATAAATCACATGATTTTCATATGATTTGATTTCAACATGCTCAATCACACTTCTCACTTCTCAACAAAATATTATGATCTTTCCCTTTGGTGGAATGATGTTTCGTTGCTTGAATTTTACTTTCGATTGCTTTGTCTAATGTGTGTAAGTAAATTAGTTTTACACTAGGCATAAATTTATTTTTCATTGTTCGATCAATGAATCTCTTTCTAATTCATTTAAGACTTAGTCTAACGTGCACAAGTAAAATGGTCTTGCATCATGAGTATCTTATTTACCATCAGATCAATAAATCACATCATATATCATTTAATTTAATGGTGATATTTATTGATCCAATGGTGGAAACTAGACATGATGTAATATTTGTCGTGTATCATATAATTGACATTTATTTAATCCAATGATGATATTTATTGATCAAATAGTAGAAACAACTTTGTGCATGATGCAAGACTTATCTCACTATTTTAATTAAAAAATTAACAATTCAGCTCACATCGGCTGAATTTAAATGTCATACATAAATCACATAAATAACTTTAAATTCAATTTTAGTTAAATTATTTTATTTAAAATCAATTTATACTTTTTTTTAAGGAGAAATCAATTTATACTTATAGTGAACCAAAGGCAACATGCACGACACATTTTAACTTAAATTAAGTCTGAAAACTCTATACAATGATGGTTGTTTCTTCTATTTAGTGTCAAGTAATATAAACACCTTCATTGTAGAGTAAAAAATATAGATGATTATAGAAAAAGTAGTTACGAAAGCACTCTATCTTTTCACTTACTCTCTAACTCCACTTATATTAAATAAACATCAATGATAGGAAGACATCTTTAATGTATACATCCCTTTGTACTATTCTGAAAAATTTCAATTAACCAAATATATGGTTTGTGTGACCACATTTTTTTAATTGCATGACCACTATTTTCCCAAAATTTATTTGGTTAACTAAGTGGAAAAATAGTAGTCATGCGCATTTTAGTTGCGTGGCCACACAACAGAAAAATGTGGTCACACAGACCACATATTTAGTTGACTGAAATTTTTCAGAGTGGTACAAAGGGTATACACATTAAGGATCTCTATCAATCTTTATTCTTACATAAATGGGTCCAAAGCCCATGATATAGTTTATTTTTTATTTATGCTATTTATTTATTACATTTATTTAATATACATCACTCCATACACCTCTAACACTCCGCTCAGAAGTGTCTGGAATTTTTTATCCTTCAAATAAATTCAATAGAAATACACACATTTTTTTATTTATTTATAATAGTTCATATTTGCCATAAACATAGCTGCCATCCACACGAAGATCAAGGCCAGTGACAAAGTCAGATTCATTAGATACCAAGAACAACACAGCATCTGCCACATGTTTAGTGTTAAGAACCACTCCTTCCAACCTCTTGTTTTGTTCATAAATCAGCTCAACTGTCTTAGCACTCGCCTCTAACAATCTCATAGTCAATGGTGTTGCTAATCCATTTGGTGAGACACAATTCACCCTTATCCCGTGTTTTGCAAGTTGCACACTCGCCGAGCGCATCAACCCTATTATTGCATGTTTCGATATTGTGTAATCTGTTAACCTCAAGATACCGTGGCTACCCAGGACGCTCGCTGTGCACACAATGCTACCTCTCACACGCCCCTCCACCATCGCACGGGCCGCGTGTTTCACGCACAATGCCGTTCCCCGAATGTTAACTGCAAACACATGGTCGGCTTGAGAAATGTCGAGTTCCAAAATAGTCTGATCAGATGGACTTGCAATCCCAGCATTGCTAAACATAATATCTACCTGTTGTGGAAAAGAAAGAAAAAGTTGATATTTTTTAGGGAAATAGAAAAAGTTATTGATTTTAATCATATTTCTTTTCATTGTTTTTACATTAGAAAACTCTTGATAATGTAAACTATAAATAAAGTTTTATATAGTAAATACGGTTAAATGTGTTTTTAATCCCTATAAAATTTTATGTTTTATCTATTTTATATTTTTTCTTCAACTTTTAGTCCTTACAAAATTATACTATCTGTAATTTTAGTCTCTGCTGTTAAGTCTATTTAAATTTTTGAGTGATTATTTGTATCCGTGTTTAGCACATTATAATATAGAAATTATGGTTACTTTTATCTTGAACTTTTGAAGTTGAAATAATTTATATTTGATTCATCCCATGTTAAAAAATTTAAATTTCTGTAGATGAACTTTTTATAACGCGCTAAATATACATAGCTGTAAATAAAACATTGAAAAATCTGAAGTTATTTTGGGGAATGAAAAATTTAAACATGTTGAAACAACATTAACATAACAACGTAAGACATTTGTAAAACACAAACATATATAAGTGCTATTTTTTTCATAGAGACTAAAGACAAAATTTCATAATACACGTAAGAACAAAACATATATTTAACCCTAGTTAATTTTTACCTGTCCATAAGCATTGACTGTTGATTGAATGAGATTTTTTACTTGATCTTCATTTGCTATGTCACAATGGATGAAGGTGCTCCTGTGGCCGCCAATGGATGCAGCCACTCGATCGCCCAAATCATCTTGAACGTCAGCAATCACCACCATGCGTGCACCTTGTTTGGCAAAGAGATGCGCCGTCTCTTTGCCAATGCCGCTGGCACCTCCGGTGACGATGGCTACTTTGCCGGCTAACCTAAGACCGTTGCTAGTAGATGAAGCTTCTGCCATTTTCTTAATGTATAAAAAATGGAACAATACCTAGCCTTTTATAATCATGGGATGCATTAGATTTTCTACGAAACGTGATGGTTTAGAATAAGGCCTCTTTAACATTTTTGATTGGGTGTACGTTTTGTTCCTTTTAATAGGAGATTGGGTGCACGTTCATGAATCAACCATTCGTTTGAATCACGGAAGTTTAATTAGATGATAAATTATGTTCATTATAGATTACAAGTACATAAAAAGAAGTATAATGCTAGATACAGCGAACGTGATTTCATGAGTGCCTTTCTGAATGAGTTGGCAGCTTTTTAGCCCTTTGATGTTATATAATT
>Ga0315915_1000562_pt1 | contig 39256 bp, 22 predicted proteins | sample MpolbnodulesMG_FD_207738 | JGI IMG/M metagenome (GOLD analysis project Ga0315915, IMG submission 207738) | Medicago polymorpha root nodule microbial communities from Los Angeles, California, United States - branched nodules | ecosystem: Host-associated > Plants > Roots > Nodule | place: USA...
ATATTTTCCACAACAAGACATGAACCGGTGAATTAACATTAAAAAAAAAAGGATCAACAAGCAATAATAAGTTGAATTAAAATAAGATAATAATAATAAGGTCGTTGACATCAACAAAGTAGTAGTAGAAGTGGGTTTAGATGTAACAAATAAGAGCTATAGATAATATAATAATAAAAGTTGTTAAAAAAAATATAACAAAATAATAATAATAATTGTTATAAGAATAATATAACCTAATAATAATAAATAATAATAAAAGTTGTTACAAGGTTAATATTGAGATTTTAAATTAATTTAAGGATAATTATGGCAATGCAATCAAATTTTAAAAAGATCTGCTCCCCTCCCCTTCTAAAAAATGAACCAAACACTTCAAATTAAAAATCTCCCCTCCCCTCCCCGCCCCGCCCCTCCCCTCCAAAACTCTCGAACCAAACGGACCCTCAGAGTCAGTTCATCACATTACCAACTACACTAACGATACTTTTTTGTTATCTTAGGATTTTTATTTTAATTAATGTTTATGACTAGTTTTGAATTTGAACATTTAATTCATTTTTGTTATCGGTTTTTATATAGACCAAGTCTTAAATAGACACAAGCCTAAATAAATTTTATACGACCACGCTTACATAAATGATAAATTTAATGGTTAAATATGCTTTTGATCCCAATAAATATACAAACTTTTCGTTTTATTCTCTCTAAAATTTTCGTTCAACTTTTAATCCCAATAAAATTTTCAATCACTACTTTTGGTCCCTATTTTAAAGTTAATTTTTGTATTTTTTTAAATAAAATTATGCAGAAATGTGTAGAGTTTTGTAAAAAAAATCCCACAAAAAAATAGAATTTTTTAACAAAACACAAATTAAATATGAATTTTTAAGTGTCAAAAATTTATATTAAATTCATATTTTGTTAAAAAATTCTAATTTTTATTTCTAGAGATTCTTATTATATTATGAATTTTTCTTCAAAATTTTATATAAATTTTTTACACTTAAAAATTCATTTTGAACGGTTGGATTGATTGTACCTGTTGGCGTTCAGATTGTAGGCACGTTCAAGTCCCAGTGGTAAATTAGTTCCTAAGTTGACTAGTTTCTAAGGGGATAGTTCGTCCGGATGACTTATCTCCGGGATTCCGATCTGGGAAATTCGAGTTTCTATATCCTTTTGGGTCTAATAAGGTCATTTTGAACGGTTGGATCGAGTGTACCTGTTGCCGTTCAGATTGTAGCCATGTTTAGGTCCCCGGAGTAAACTAGTTCCTAAGTTGACCAGTTTTTGAGGGGATAGTTCGTCCGAAAGACTTACCTTCGGGAACCCGGTCTGAGAAATTTGAGTTTCTGCATCCTTTTAGGTCTAATAAGGTCACTTTGAACGGTTGGATCGAGTCTATCTGTTGTCGTTCATATTGTAGGCAAGTTTAGGTCCCCGTAGTAAACTAGTTCCTAAGTTGACTAGTTTCTGAAGGGATAGTTCGTCCGGATGACTTACCTCCGGGATTCCGATCTGAGAAATTATAGTTTCTATATCCTTTTAGGTCTAATAAGGTCCTTTTGAACGGTTGGATCGAGTCTACATGTTGTCGTTCATATTGTAGGCACGTCTGGGTCCTCGTAGTAAACTAGTTCCTAAGTTTACTAGTTTTTGAGGGGATAGTTCGTCCGGATTGAAGGGATTCTAAGAGGGGTTTTTCAAAATTTTAATCCTCTTTGCGGAAGAAATCCCATTAAATCGGATCTTGATTAAATCATTAATCACAGATCAAACAGAAGCTTAAACACTTTAAGATTCATGTGTTTACCTCTTGAAGAGAAGAACCTTTGTAGCAGAAATATTTCTGATCGCGAGCAAAGCAAAGCAGCGATGCCTCTACTTAGTCCACACGAACAGAATTTCTCCGATGACCGGTGCTAGCCAATTCCAACGGAGATTCAAAGAGAACAAGGTTTAGAGAGCGGCGGCTAGGGTTTCACAACTTTTGTGAATTAGGTTAAACACTCACAAAAAGTTAGTAATGCTTGAACACAAGGGTTCTATTTATAGAATCACTTGTGTTGTCGGCAAGACAACACTTAAGTACATTGTACCTTACGGTGGACCACGTTTCTCTATTTTTCGTAAATTAAATAATAAAGTCATATTTTAATTATTTAATTACTAATAAGTCATACTTATTATTTTATAAATAAGTCTTACTTGTTATTTTATAAATAAGTCTTACTTATTTATTTCTCTCATTTATCTGTCATTTGTGTGTGACCCTATAGGTTCCCATAACGTTGGCAATAATATTAAATCACATATTTAATATTATAAACAGTGAGCGGTATCTAGCAACACATCACTGCTACCCAAGCGACGAGAATGTCATGTGATCTGACGAAACCTTCATGTGATAATGTTCATGTATATAATTACCCTTTTGCCCTCATGTCTATATTGAACACAAGGCATAGTATGTCATCCCTGTCCAGTTCAATATTGGGCCTGTAGACATTTCTCCTGTTATGTAGGAGGGGCAAATTCCATCTAGGTCACTCATGTCCCTCAGCATGATTCATAGAGTACCCATCAACCAACTTTATAGTCATCTTGTTACAAACAACGTTTGAATGGTGACAAAGCACTCGACTCCAACATTTAGGGTACATAGTGGTTTTAGGTCAAAGGGTGGAATACACCACTATCACTATGAGAATATCTTATGACATTTTTCATAACTTTTAATATGTAGTATTCTCATAGTGGGTCAATCCAATATAAATATTACTCCTAATATTTATATCTATGTGTAGACTTGATAACTCTTTATCCATGATCTGTGAGGATGTGATCATCAGTCTATCCACATAATAGTCTCTATGCTTTAATGATATCCCACTTCTCAATAAAACTTGACCACAGATACTTTAAGAATAGTTTCCTTATGTTTAACGGGGTCTCACAGTTAAGTTACACTTAATGTTACATTAAACAAACTAACTATTCTAGGGACTTTATTATTTTGAAACAAAACAAAATCAATAAAGAAACGTCTTATTATTTATATATTCACAATATATATTTATATCAATATCATGATACAAAGCCAAATCCAATCAATATAGATTGGCTATTAGGGCTTACTCCAACACGGATGACTTACCTCCGGGAACCCGATCTTAGAAATTTGAGTTTCTGCATCCTTTTAGGTCTAATAAGGTCATTTTGAATGGTCAGATTGAGTGTACTTGTTGTCGTTCAGATTGTAGGCATGTTTAGGTCCCCGGAGTAAACTAGTTCCTAAGTTGACTAGTTTCTAAGGGGATAGTTCGTCCGGATGACTTACCTCCAGGAACCCGATCTGAGAAATTCGAGTTTCTGCATCCTTTTAGGTCTAATAAGGTCATTTTGAACGGTCGAATCGAGTGAACCTGTTGGCATTCAGATTGTAGGCACGTTTAGTTCCCGAAGTAAACTAGTTCTTAAGTTGACTAGTTTCTGAGAGGATAGTCACGAATGTCATTTATTCTCTTATCTTGTCTATTTGTGCTAAGTTCATCACTTTGCGGTACAATGTAGGACATAAAATTTGCAGTTCATGCACATCCAACTCTGCCTGAGGTTCTTGATGAGCTATTTAAATCAGCAAAGGTCAGTGAGATAATCCTTAATATACTTTCAACATCTTATTGAGTATAACTATTATGGCCTAATTTTACACCCACAGAGTCGGTCCTCTGTAACACCTGCATTAATTTGCGCCCTCTTAATGTAGGTTAAAGAACACGCGTCTATCCCAGTAAGTGAACCCGTTGCAGTCTAATCTTCCCAAACAAAAGTATAGATTTTTGAAGAAATTTGTTTGTATCTGGGACTTTCAAAATATTACGCATCTTCAGGCGGAAGAGACGAGCACATTTAGAATCTTGCAAAAGAAGGGAACCGTTTGAAGGAGATCGCCACTGACCTGATAATGGATACCCGACGAATGTTACTTGTATTGATATATTTGATTCTTGATATTCTGAGTGTCTGTCAAAGATACTTATATTTATTACTGTTTTTTTTTAACTTAGTTTGGTTTTCCTAGTTCTAGTTATCGATAAGGCCTTTGAAAGTGGCCTAGGTTATAACTGGTTTAGTTTTGCACTCAATACACATGTACCACAACGTTTTTCTGAAAATTAGAATGATATATAGAGTAGAGATCCTCTTCATTTCTTAAAATAAATGGACATCTCAATTACTACAGTCTTAGCAACTCATTTTTTCTTTCAACTTAATAGTTAATCGTTTATTAAATACTACTCTTTCCATCTTAACTTAAGTGAGCCATTTACACACGTAGAACGAGCAACGATTTTTTTTCCAACTATTCTCATAAAAAGAAAATGCCCCAGACAACAAATGATATCAAACAAAATCATTATAACTGTTGAATATGACCCCAATATGACCCAATCGAATTATGAGTGATCCAGGAAGATGAATTTCAGCGATTTGAATCTTAGAGATAAGTCAATTTGACAAACAATCTCTTTGGAGACCAAGTCAACATGAAATTACACTTATCCGCCGATTGAAATTATCCAAATTATAGTTTTAAAAACCGGACCGATGATCGACTCGGCAGGGGTACTGGATCACTGGGTCATTGGTCGAACCATTGAGTCAGTGGTCAAACCGAATGACTAAATCGGTTTGAATCGGATGACTCGGTTGTGTGACTCGATCCTTATAATTTTTTGTATAAATATTAAACTTGATTAAATTATATGTTTTAGTCTCTAAATAATTAATCACACCCATAAAATTTCAAAAATAAAAATAACCATATAAATTAACATAACTTTTATTTTTTAAAGTCATAGAATATCAAGAAATAAATTATGCGTATCTTAAAAAAATTAATGTGACATAGTTGTTATACGCTTTTTAATTGTTAAAACTTAAAAGAGTAACAACATAAGCTTTGTAATTGCTAGTTAGTCTTGTTAGGTCATGAAACATTAGAATTGAGCTTATTTCACAAGCCCATCAACCAAAAGCTTAAACCCTAAATAACCTAATAGCTGTAACAACATCATTCAGCACAACAGCCGCCGCACAATTCAATTATCTCTTTTCTTTCTCTGCTACTTTTTATGTTCTTCTTGTTGGAGTCTTCAATAGAGCTTCAATCAAAAGTATACTGATTCTGCTCTTCTCCAGACCTTTCTTCTTCCTTATTTTGTTTTTTTTTTCAAAGCCAATCATTGGACCGGACGGTTCTGTAAACTGGCCGAGTCACCGGTTTTGGCCGGTTTTGACCGAGCCAGTCCGGTTTGCACCGGTCCAACTACATAACCGATCCAATAGATAGCTCGAACCGGATACACCACCGGTTCATGGTCCAACCGGTCCGACCGGCCGGTCCGGTCCGAGTTTTAAAACTATGATGCAAATGACAAACGGTATCAAACAGAATCATCACTATTGTTGGATATGTCTTAATTGAATTTAGAATGAACTAAAAACTTGAATTTTGACGAAGGGATTGTTTGTCGAATTGACTTACAAGAAAGCTTTCGATCGCCAAAATTCGAGTTTGTACTTCATCCTTAGTCCACTTAGGTCTTATTCAACGGTCAAATTAATTAATTATATAGAAGATAAATTTTTAGTTGGACACAACTGCAAATCAATAAATTTGGACACAAAAAAATGATAAAATTTAAAAGAGAAATAATTTAATCACTACACTTAATATAGTTTCTCTTTTAAATTTTATCATTCATGTATGTATGCATGTCAATATAATTTTTATTTATGCTTGTGAATTAATTTATTGATTACTTGATCACTTTTAAAAATTGTTAACATCAAGTAAATAAAATCATAATCCAAAAGTTTCACGTGTCCATGCCTGGTTCCTTCGGTAATATTTAGTGCTTCATAAGTTATAGGTCTATGGTTCGATTCCTGGTTTGTTCTAAGTTGGTTTTTTTTGCTATTTTTTTTAACAATCATCTTCTTCGCCTGCGAGTTTAATACGGGTTGTTTCGACCCGTGATCCGAATCCGATCGGATCTCCCTCGATATACAATGAAATGCAACGATTTTTACCTAGTTTTGATCGGAATTGAAAGACAAGGAGAAAGCACATACTTATTTGGCAAATCCGCTAGTCAATCACAACTAATTTTGTTATGGTTTTGCAAAAACAAACATGGTTAAAATCTTGATTTTTCATGGAAGTTACAACATTCTATACTTTAATTTCATATGGTTTTCGATTCAACATTCGATAAAAAGTTACCATATCAATTTGAGAAATAAATCTGACTTAAATCGTAAAACAAAAAATGGATTTCTCGAAAAACTGAATCTCGGAACGGTGGAGGCATCTTGTACGGCGGCGGCGAACTGATCGAGGTGGAGTGAAGGGCGTGTGATTCTAAACAGTATGACTGTTTTTGAATTGGTGGAGGCATGTTTGACGGCGGAAATCTGCCGGACAGTGGTGGCGCGGCGAGATAACCGACGGGTAGTTTAGCATCTGGATTGGGCTGTGAGATGAGAAAATGATTTTTGGTAGTGGAGATGAGATGAGAAAAGGATTCACTCTATGTTATGGTGTCTGAGATTGATCTAACGGGTGAGGGACCTATTCGCTCCCTCGTCCTAGCCGTCACCGAGAAACAAAGAAGAGAAAGAAAACCTATGAGTCCTACTGCTTTTTGGTTTCTTCGCTGGAATGACGAGAGAGTTGTTTCCTATCACTTTACATAAATACCCTCATCCTTTTGTTTTTTTAGTTTTTAATCTGCCAAACTCACATCAATCAACTCATCATACGATTCCTCAAACCTTTTTTTGTTGATAAAATAACAAATAAAAAAACAAAAAAAAACTTTTATTTACTCTAATTATTTTTTCATTTTCCAAACAAATATTTTTTTTCGTCAAGTATCTGAGTGTTAGAGCTCATACATTTTAAATATGAAAAAATAGGGTGTTCGGAGTTCAAACTCTAACCCATGCATATAATATGCAATACCTTTGCTGTGCTAAGTTCATTGAGATAACACTGAACAACATCTTAACTCAGACTTTTCTTTTCCTAGTTTTAATATTACTAAAAATATACTCATGCATTCACACCAGTTTGTGGCCTTGGACGTTAAATACTTTATACACTTTATATCTTTTATTATATAATAATTTTGAAAACTAAATTAAAATTTTAAATGTCACTTTACACTTTATTTGTAGAGTTAAATTTTAATCCACTATTAATAAAATGGTTTCACACCATCAATTATATATAAAAAAATCACCAATCATATTTTTTTATTATATAAGTAATGAGTAATTATGATTACTCTCCAACAGTGGTGGAGTCAAGATTTTTTTTATGAAGGAACAATATTTTTAAGATATAAATATATATTGTGACAAAAATAATTATAATTAAAGTTGTAGTTAGGTGGTTTGTTTGTTTTTATGTTACTCCTCTAACCATGGTTTGATATTTGCAGTTTACAATGTTTTCATTGCATTTTTTGTTTAAAAAATACAAAAAATACGAGTCAAAGCTAAACCTGAAGGTGAGACGTTTAACCGCTTTTTTAGAGTGTAAAGAAATAATCTGTAATGCAAATGTTAATATATATAGCATAACATTTAGTTAAAAATGTATATATACCTATTAAAAATGAAATTTTTAAACTTTGGGGAGGCCACGACACCACCTTATACCCTTGGCTCCACCCTTGCTCTCCAAAAAAAGGAAGTAATTATAATTAAAATCAAATAGTGTTTATGTTGGTAAACAAGAGAGTTTTATAACATAAGCTCGGAACAACCACACAAATTTAATAACGGATAGAGTCAATTAAATTAAGAGTGATTTACAAAAACATGAACAAATTTAACGGATTACTCTATAAATAAACAACTCTATATAAACAAAAATTATTTATTTTTTTTAACATAAGTTTTTTTCTTTTAAGGAACATAAGGTTGTTTTCTCTCTTTAAAAAGAGAGTTGAACACGCCCCGACTCACTACTCTTCCATTGCACAACCGTTTGGGCGCCAAAAAGGTTTCTAGGTTATTATGTTTCGCTTTCGCTCTTCAAATTTTGCTTCCGTGTATTCAATTCCACTAACTTCTCTCACATCACGTTACAGTTTCCACACACCGCGAGTGAAATCAACGCTCACAATTCTCGAGAAAATGTCTGGAACTGGAAAGGGGAAGAAGAGGGAAGAACTCGACCACGCTTCCGAGGACGATACTGAATCTCACGCGCCTCCCAAGAAGACCGCCAAGAAAGACACCGAAGATGACTCTGGTGACATCGTCTTTGAGGCAGGTTCCTCAAAAACCCCCAACTCCATTACTAGGTTTTTTTTTTTTTTTTTTTTTGTTGTTGTTGGAATTTAGGGTTTTGTATTTTTTTTTACTATCTTTATTGATTGATTTCGTTTCACACAGATTGGGAAGAACAGGAGGGTTTCCATCAGGACCTGGAATAAACAGCTTTGGGTCGACATTCGTGAATTTTACACCAAAGATGGCAAGCAGTTGCCTGGCAAAAAAGGTATCAGATTCATTTTCTCATTCTGTCATGAATCTGTGAACATGCCCGCTTTCGTTGTTTATGAAATCTTATAATGGCTTATTTGCTTATTGATTAGGTTTTGAAATGGAATGGTATTTTATATCGTGGTTGCCTAATTTGTTATTTGAAGAGACTCTTGAAATGTTGAATAGATGATTTTCAAGTTGATGATAACTTCTGTTTTTACTTCCATATATTTTGTAATTAGAAACTAGTTACTCCTTCAACATGCTCTAACATGTTGTAGTACAGTAGTAGTCTATGCTGTCAATCACGTGCTATAGCGGTGTAGCGTGACCTTCGAGAGCAGCGGCATTTCTGCCATCTGCTATACCATTTTTTTGGGGTTGTGCTACTTGCCGCTATCTGAGATTAACAACATAGATAGTAGTGGTGCATGATGTTCTTATTGCTCTATCCATTTGTATTGTGTGTGCTGATCTGATTTGTGTTGCCAGCGAATTCAACTGGTGACTGTGCAATTGTGTTATGTTGTATTGGATAGAAAACCTGTGAACCTAATTTTCAGCAATATTCTTTGATTCTGTTGATTGAAAGTGGTGGCCAACTTATGTTGGAGCTTGTTATGTTAATTATGTTTCATAATGAGATCTTATTAGGCTTAAATCATTTCAAATTCTAGCATTTTGTGAGAAAAATTTAGGACTTCTGCTGATTGCAAGCGTGCGTGTTTTTTGTAAGCATTTAAGTTGGGAAAGTTTGGAACTAGTTTTAGGAAGTTGAAAATACTGTAGTTGGTATAATCAAGTGACGGACACTGGATCTAGACCTGATTTTGTTTATCAGTTTTGAAAATTGTCTCCAATTCAATTCAATTTTGTGGAAATTTTGGTTATCACAACATTTGTTGCATCATGTTGATGAAATCCAAAATCCCAGTGAAGGCAAATGTTTTTAAGAAAAGCTTGGAGTATGTTGGCTTTGTGAACTGCATTTGTGTTGGAAATTTATGCGTGCTTGCTTCCCTTTCTCTTTCCTACCAAACCTTGATTGCCTCTATCTTATTGTTGAAAACATAAGTTATCTTGCATGGTTGTTTGTTTGTCTTTTGACCCAATTTACTTTTGTGTTTCCTTCGGCGTTTTAGACAAAATTAAAGTTTTGGGATTGATATGACCTTGGATTTTAGATTGCATGAAAATTTGTCAGTTTTGATCAAATAGAGTACTTGCATAAATTTTGTTTTCTTCTATTCATTTACTGAAGTTTTAGTTTTGATATAGTTCGCTGAAATTGATTGATCTATATACTCATTCCCACCAAGTTGGATGATGCTTGGTGGTGGCTGTTGAATTTATGTAAAGAATTTGTAATGACATTTGTATACTTGTTTTCAGGTATCTCATTGAACATGGAACAGGTACTTCCTGAAACTATTGTTGTATACTTACAATTTACAAGCTCCTTTTCTATTCATGTTTCAGATTTGTTGGTCGGTTAACAAGTCTAGAATATAAGATTTGGACCCATTATTCATTGATTAATTGTCTCTCTCCTGTGTGTGTGCAGTGGATTGTGCTTCGTGATCACATTGAAGAAATCGACAATGCAGTCAAAGAGAAATCTTAGGAATTTGTGCACTAAGTGGAATTACAATCCAAACACTATCTGTGGGTTTCTTTAGGTATTTTTTAATCATTAGAAGTACTAGACATGGATCCAAACATAGGCTCAAAGATTTGAGATTTGAACATGTGGTTATTAGTGCATGTAAAGAAAGTGTTGATTGGTTAGCGTATAGTTCCGTTATTTGCTAATGCTTATATCTTGAAACTTGAAAGTTTTGAATTTTGGGTTTAGGTGTGTGTTGAGATATTTTTGTTTTTTAACCTTTCATTTTAAATTGCTTTTTTAATGATTAATTTTTTTTGGCTATACATATTGAAAGTAGATAACAAAATGAATATTTCTTGAACTACAAACTAAAATTGAAAATGTTCTCTTGGAGCTTGTTTGATTCTGTTTTAACTCCTTAGTTTTTGAAAATTATCTGGTAAAATCATTCTAAAACTATTTTCTAATAATATGATTAATTTTGGTCTCCTCAGATTAGTCGATCTTTGGATAAGATACCGAGTTTTCAAAAAAAATAAAAAATGATTGATTAATTTTATTTTTTAACTTCAATGACAGAATAGAAGGCACGGTTTTGTTAATTTGTTTTATAATTATTTTAACTGTACATTTTTAATATAAAAATACAGGTACGTTTAAACAAGAAAAATAAGCAAATCTGTATTTGTGTATTAATCGTTAATATTTTTAAATTTTAATTGCCATGTGAGTTTAAATCATATGCTAACAATATATGTTAAAGCGATGAAAGCATGTGCAAGTTTTGATCTTCATATACGTATGTTTCCCCTAATTTCTTCTAATAAAAAAAGTGTGTGTGGCTAAAACTCCTTACCGCAGGCGCAGGTTACTGCAGTTGAGACTGTGTTATCTTAATCCATTTTAGACGAGAGCTATCTTGATTTTATGAACAAACCTCTAAAATAATCTAAGTAGGACTTGCGATTTCATACACCAAGTTGCATATAGTATAGCTAATAGGACAATCAAACTAATGTCCACTTATTGGTCAAATAATTCAAATTCAAATGAAATATGATCAAGGCACCTCATAACTCAATATTGTTTATAAGTGATCCATACAACAATTAGAGTTACTTTGCGGACGCAAGACATCATATCAATTTTTTAATTTTTTTCATAAAAGAAAGACTATTCATTCAAATTAATTGAATACATCAGAGACAATAACATGATCAATATCGCTAAAAATGTAAAGGGTAAATCTCCGAACAAACTCACAACACCCAAGTTTATAGCATACAACGGCAAAATGCCTATAAATAATATGATAAAATCCAAATCACCAGAATATTCATGTTTCAGGATGTACAACGTTGACGCTCAAATAATTGATTGAATTTGTGATTGTCTGAAGTTGATCTTTCAATAAGAACCAAACGAATACCGCACAACAAGATATGAAATCAAACAACTTTGCAAAAGATGACGAACAACACAACGCTGCACTCAAACGACGAAATCACGAAAAAACACAGAAAAAACTTGATATATGTGACAATCACTTATTTAGATTGAAAGAAAACGTAAAAAGATTCAGAGGGGTGATTCTAGGTCAAAAAATGATCTAAAATCACTCCTCCTCGACGAATGAAAGAGAAAGCGAGCTTAGAAAAAAGGTAAAGTTTCTCTCATAAAAAACTAGGGCCAACTTTGCATCATATCATATAACATTAAAACAACAAATTTCATATTTTCACAAATTCATTACTTTTAGAAAAGTTCACTACAACTAACTACAAGTATGTTAAACGTAGTAGCAAGACAGATAAACAGGGTGTTCACAATGGAGTTTGAATCGATTGTGAGAAAAAAAAATTATCCGATCCAAAAATAAAATTATATGAGATCCTTTTTTATTTTTGGATGATAAACATATAATTTCTGATTCGGTCCAAATTAATGTGGTTTAATTTGAACCCACTTGGATTGGTCCCATGATGTTGGTTTGAGACCTTGAAGTGTGCTTCTATCAAGGTCTTAAGTTTGATTTTCCTCGGTATCAATTTCGACATGCTAGTTTACCTTCTTAAAAAAACGTGGTTTAATTTGGATCGGTTTTTGGAGGGATCCGACTCCTCTAAAGTGAACAACTCATGTTAGAGTATAAAGTGAATAATATCATCCGTTAATTAACAAATTACGAGTTTGTTAAAATAACCACCCTTTATTATTTTACTTTACACTTCACTCACTTTAGAGGATTCAAATTCAATTTTTCGATATCCAAATTACTAATTGCAAATTTATTTAATATAAATACTAATATTATAAAGACACAGACGGTGAAATAATAGATTTGATGAAAAATATAACATACAATAAGATATTAAAATTTAATATAATAAAACGACAAAGATCAATTTTGTTTAAAACATGTGAAATAGTAAAAATCTCGATTAAATTAAACTAAAAAGTAGGATTAAAAATATTAAACACCAACAAATGATAGATTAATGCAATATTTTATACTAATTAAAAAGTAAATAAGTATTAAATATGTATAGAGTTTGGTTCAAGCTTAGGGCTGAGCAGTTGGAGATCTTGAATTCGAACCCGAACGAATGAGTAAATATTTATCAACATTCAGTAATTACTAACATATGTAATTAAAAATAATAGTTACTAACATATGTAATTGAAATAAATACAATAATTGTCACACTAACTGGCCTTGTTGTAAGGCCCGAATCATCAAGAAAGCTGCAGAGTTTTGTGAATCCTTCACTCGAGACTTTTCTTCCCCTAACATTTTGAGTGTACCATCTGGAGTGGTTATCTGAACAGAAGTGACAAATATCTTGTTCTGAGGAAGACCTTCGTCTCTCTCAATGCTGTGAAACATTACAGAGAAGTAAGAAATCAGTTTACAAGGAGGGTCAAACTCCTGACACATGCAAATCAATTGAAAGAACAGCTTGAAAATAGCAATGAAGATCAATTAGCTACTAGAAAATATCAACACTCCAAATACTCAGAGTAGAGAACAAGGTTGCACAGATAATCTATTACAAGTAGAAAAAGGAAAATAAAATATAGCATCTGTTATATGATATCTGTTATAGTTGTATTTGTATCTCCTGTATATAGCTAGTGACATCTTAAGTTTCTTATTTCCGTTTGAATACTTAGAAATTGCCCAAACTTATGTTATGCAGAATCACTGATAGATCCTATAATCTAGAATTTCCCCAAACTTAAGTCTGCTTTTTCTTCTAATTGAGGCAGACTTAATAATAAATGTAAATCATTCACCGGAAGGAATCAATTATCATCCAAATTTGATTATAGTAACTTTGTAAGACCCTGTCGTGGACGAGTTTTCTGTTCTATCCTGCAAGCAGGTTTCTTGTGTCTAGACCAGTAACTAGGTATGAAGGCACTTAACAAATGCAAGTTATAACTTAAAACTGTTCCGGTCAACAAAAATGGTATCCTCAACAAAAACAAAAAAACAAATAATATTTCATCCATCCTCATCATTTTTTGGTTTCTCAAAGCCGCCATATATTTCCAAATTATTCTACCACAGGAAACCAGAAGACAAGAATATGCGCTTTTTATATACAGAAATCAGGACTATAAATGAATATTTTTCTCTCAATATGCCATTGCAAATTACAATGGCAGGCTAGCAGTGTTTACCTGTATACTGGAGTAGGCCATTTTTTCCTCCCACAAAGTGCGTATAACTTCTGCTTGGCTGTTTCAATCTCAAAGGTACCATCTAGGCCTTTACAATTGTTGGGCGTCATGGTAGTGATAGGCAGTACACGTTCTAGTTTATGCACAGCACTCTTGGCAGCATCAAGCCTTGCAATGTCCTTTTGATCAGAGGAAGCCACAGCAAATAACTCTCCATCAACATAGACACTGGCAGTGCTTTTGTCACCATTCCTCGAATGTCTTATGTCAACCTTTTTCCCATTCTTATGACAGATCTCATAGAGCATTGTCACCGGTTGCGGCTTTTGTTCCAGATCATTCAGTGTTACTATCGGCTCCAAAAGACCTCTTATTACCTGTCAACAAATTTACAAGCATTTATCATGTCGTGACAAATTTGTTGGGTCAAAGCAACTAAATGATTTCAAATCCAACATATGCAAGAATAGTTTAAGAGTTTAGACAGCATGGATAATACACAAGCTCGTTGTGTACAACTTTTATTAAGCTAGCCCATGTCTCAGCATCCACCCTTTTTAACTTCAATGTACCAAACACTGAATACAACATCCCTTATATACCATCTAACCTATTTACCAAATGTTGTCTAAAAAATTGGTCATAAACTTTTACCTCAAACGCAACAAACATAAAACATCCCCTACTATCCCATTCTACCCGATTTACCAAAAGTTGCGTAAAAAACATGGTTACATTGATACACAACATGGTAAATCAGCCATCCAAAGACAAAGTGCGCTCCCACATCATGAACTCTAATCCGTTGTTTATGGGAAGCAACATATCTTTGGTGGTCTACAAACTGATAGTTGAGTCAAAACACATGAGTTGTTTTTGTGTTAAGCTGAACCGAATGCAACGAAACCCATGTACAACCTATAATAACCATTTGTAAATGTAGTCATTGATTCATTAGAATTATAATAGGCTATGAAATATGAACTCTAACACGACGAGTGTCAATACAAGTAACGCAACGCCTAATCCTACAAGTGTCCGTGTTTGAGAGCATATATGTCTAATCGTAAAATTGCTTAAAGAAAAGCATACATACCACCCATAATTTCTTAAGATCAAAATCAAGATCAATGTAAATAGCAGCAGCAACAGACTCAACAACATCAGCAAGAATCTTAGGCGCTTTAACCGCTCCACCATACAAAACCATAGCACAACCCTTCTCTCGCTCAACCGCGTCAGCAAACTCTCTAATCTGTTCAGCAAGAGAATGCGTTTTAAGACGAATGTAACGGTGGATACCATTACTCACAGCGGCACGAGCAAGTTTCTCGGTGCTGACATTGGCAGAACGGAGGAGAGAGAGTTGACGAGAGTCAACGTTAGTGTAAACGAGGAAGATATGGTTGCTGATAGCATGGCCTAATACGGCGTCGCCGATGAACTCGAGACGTTCATAGGAAACGGATTCGGGGTAAGAAGAGTGGGTTAGAGCTTCTTCTAGAAGTTTCTTGTTTCTGAAGGTGTACCCGATTATCTTCTCCACTGCCGCAACAGAATCTTCGATCTTCATATTCTGTGACTGTGTCAGTATGACTCTGATTTGGTACGGTCTCAGACAGTGATAACGCCAAATTCAATGGATATATATGAAAGATATGATAACAAAATAAACCATCAATTTATTCATATATATATATATATAAGATTATTTTAAATATATAAAGTGATTTTTTTTTCTTCCAGTCAAATAACTTGGTGGTCAAAGATATATTTCTTTTAATATTTTAAATGATTTTTATATATAATTAAAAATTACAAAAATATGAATACTAACTTAAATGTATGTATAGCAAATTTAATAATTTTTTGTAAGGGTAATTCTGTCATGTCTGCCATAATAGATTTATTGTTTTTCAAATTATGTTTGTTGAGCACACACTTCAGGAAATTGCATGTCAAAATAATTATGCCGTATGCAATATTATAATTATTGGGTTCGAAAATATGTGTGGTAAGACAAATCAAGATTGAGCATAATTTTTATATCTTGCTGTGGAAATATTTAGTTCAAAAATATATTTGAAGATTTAAGTGATTATTGAGTTCGAAAATATGCTTGGTATGGAGAAGGGTCTGGTATTCGAGGATTGCTTGCTTATAAGGTGACATTTAGCCTAGGAATGGGGGGAGTTTTTTAGTCCCCTTTTTTAGGACAATTGGCAACTTGTTAGAGAAAAGGAAGAAAAAAAATGAAAATTGATTTTTAATGTTTTTTTTTTCCCTTCTTAGTGGCACCAACTCCATTTATTCTTTCTCCTCTTTTTACTCTCTCCACGCACACTTCTTTCTTCTTAGTTCATACGCTCTGCTCTTCTTCTTCCCAGTTGTTAAATTTCATCTTAAAATCCTAGTGAAAACAACAAAATCAAATTCCTTTAATAAAGTAGGTATGTTATTGGTACTAATAAAAACAGTGAAATCAAATTCCATCATCAAGTTGTTATGAACTGATGTTATTACTCACTGTGAATCATCAAATTCTATCTTCTTCTCCACTTATTCAAATTCCTTCAACAAATAGATGTTATTACTTATTGTGAATCATCATGAAAGTGAATTGTTGAAAAGTTTTAAACTTTCAGAATTAACAAAAAGAGGAATACTTGTTGATGCTGAAAATGAAATCAAGCTATCTTGAAAAACATTTTACATATGGCTGTGATTTACTGTGAAATGTTGAAATTCTCTTGAAAGATCTAAAACTCAATCCGTTTAATCCAACTTTTTTGGGTTGTTGATTCTAAATCGGTTTCAATCGGAAAGGAATGAATGATTTGGTGTTTGAGTCAATTTCGGAATTAGAAAGAATTGAGAATGGTAAAGGGTTTCGGAATTAGAAGAAGATTTAGGTTGGGGGTGATGAAGGTTTGAAGGATGGTTTTGAGTTCAAAGGTTTGATGGATGAAGCTGATGTTGGTAGGGATGATGTAACTATTTAGTAAAACATATTTTATTTTTTTTAATAACCGTCTAAATAAAAATTCAGCTGGAAAAAAATTAAATAAAAAATAATTATAAAATAATTGTTGTTTAATAGATCGGTGGGGTCCAATACTGTGGTTCACAATACCAAACAACAAGTTACAACATAAATCTTAGCCATCTAAATAAAAAAGTATTAAATCTATGGTTGTGGTTCAACTTTCCCATGATGGAAAATAACTTCCCTTTCCCATGCTAAACCTCACCTGCTTATAAATAGCAACGGAGTTCAGTCAAGGATTCACAGTTGCAAAAAGCAAAAACTCCAATTATGAAACAATTTTTATCCTTTTAAATTGAGAAACATCACGTAAGCCATATTTTCCAACTTTCATTTGCAAGACCAAACAGTAGACACATGCGATCAGAAATAATAAGTGGATGAAACCTACTAAACATATTTCTTGAGACCTAAGTAAGCCGCCTTCTTATGAGTAACCCAGCCGAAACAAACCATCAAAATTTAGTTTTTACAACTAACATCCGCCAAGAATTATTATGTCTCATCTAAGTTTTAAATCTTTCCGCGTGACAACATATTAGATCTTTTCAATATCATAAATTTGATAAAAAAAAAATTCAATTCATAAATCCGCTATACTATAGCACAATGTTACATATTAGCGTTAAATTAAATTTGTAAGTATGTTAACTAACAGTTACTAAATGAGTCTAAATTTGATCATGTTTCAAGAAGGCTGTGAATATGTTCGGAGTGTTTCAAAAACTTGCATCTACATATCTGTAGTCGTGCACCAAAACAAAAAGGGAAAATTTAATGAAAACAGTACCAACAAGCATCTCTTGCAGATATTATTTCTGAAAGCTTAGCATGTTTCTCCAGATTCTGAAAGCATAACTTCATGAATATTGAAGTTGACATTCCTACCTACACGCTGGCATATTCTCATTTGAAGGTGATTATGGTCGGAAAGTTACATTCCTATACTACCTGAACAACACACAGGGTTCAAATACTTGTACATCTTGTCATCTATTATCATTACACAGCAGGTACGCTGATGGATCCCATGTCAAGTACTCTTGGCAATATCTGCACAATGCAACAGTTTGTTCAAATTTGGGTAGTAACTAATCAGTAAACATGCAGTATTCAGAATTTCCAGATCATTTTTCAAGCCATACCTCACCCAATCGTGCATTGATTTTCAAGGGCACAAAATCATCAGCACGTGTTACACCTATATTGACAATTGCAGTAGCTGCACCGGCCTCATGAGCTGCCCTGTGAAAATACAATTTAGAAATGAAATGATACCAAATATGCAGTTAGTCATTTCATCACTAACAGTAAAAATATTTCATAACTTTAAGTTCGAGAATTAATTCTTTCCATATCTCTCGTTCATCCGAACACTGTCAGTAAAGGGCCTATGTAATTTTGTAAATACCTGACAAGTCGAAAAGCAGACATGGTCATCACAGACGACCCTAGTACAAGAAAAGCATCACAACTTCTAGATGCTTCCATTGCCATGTCGGCTCTTTCCTTGGGAACATTATCACCGAAGAAGACAACCTTCATAATTATTTACAATAAAAACATACATTGAGAACACATTGTAAACAATTCACGATTAATTTACTCAAACTAGAGTCCATGTGTTGCTATCATAATAATTTACTCAAACTAGTAATATACTATTCATAAAATAACTTAATTTGTTCAGAAAGCACCTGTAGTCTGTTTCTTCAGGCTAAATCATGAAATATCACAAGTCCAATAACACACCATGTATTTATGTCAGAAAAGATAGGTCAGCATCAAGGAACTAAGAAAAAGATGCAGCAGAGCGCACATCAATGTTTTCACATAAAACCAAATCAAGCAGATGAATGCACAGCATAAATGGTGATCATAGTCGGAACTTTGGTCTAGCTAAAGCAAAACAGGAAAAATAGTTGTCTAGGAAGGGTACTCCTATAACCTAATATATTCTCAACCAGTTATCAGAACAATCAGAATGCTGGAACAAACAGGTCCATTCAGATGCACTACATTTCAAGAAAACATTTTTCAAGATAGTTCTGATAGAAACCGGTACCAATATACAGTTTAATTGTAGAAACTGACTTTTATTGATGGCAGAAACGTTTGCAACAAACAGAAATACACACACTATAGATAATGTAGAATTCACAGATAAACTAAGAAAAGAGATATTATATACAATTAATATGATACCGTCCAAGAAATTCGAGCTTGGTCTCTCCCTCCCAAAACCATTCAAAAACTATCCCATAATCATGTTCTCCTTTCTTTTCTATATTTGTTATAAAACAGAAACACACATAACCCATAACTGCTATACATAACTGACACCAAGAAAAAAATAACTACCATAACTGCCATAATAAGAAGTCTAACAAGTTCTTCCTTTCTTTTTACCCTTCATATTTTTGTGCATGAGAGATGCAGTCAGGGGCTCATATATTCTCTACTCTATCAGATTTATAAACTATAAGTTGAGCTTATGTTTCTCTTGTCCCCGGTTATTACAAGATAATTATGAAGAACAATAATTTGGTACAAAATAAACAGGTTCGAGTATCCACTCAACACAAATAACCGACATATATTTCAACCGAAAGAAGCAAGATGACCTACATCAGGTTTGAGAACGCCGTTGCACTTCTGGCAGGTTGGAATGGTAAAATCCTCCTCCCAAAATTTTTCGTCAATCTCAATATCACCATCAGGTCTTTGTTTCATTCCAAAGCTTTTGTCTGACCCAGCATTTCCATGGTCCAAATTTTCAATTGCTTCTGCCCACTGGTTTATGTCACAATGTTTCAAAAATTAGACTCAGCAGAAAAAGCAAAAATCAGAAGAAACTTTTGCAGTCTTATAGTTTGAGACAAAAGCTCCAACTATTACATTAAAGGATTGATAAAATGAAGCATTAATAAAGGATGAAGCAATTTTTATCCTTTTAAAATGGCAATCATGACATGAGTCATATTTTCCAACTTTCAATTGAAAGACCACATATTAGACGCATGTGATCAGAAATGATAAGTGGTTGAAACCTATTAAACATATTTCTTGAGGAACTTAAGAGACTGTTTCAGTATAAGCTTTACAAATTTTAGTATTGCTTACATGATTGAAGATGGTACACACTCACTCAATTTTTGTTTTATCTCTATTCTTTCTGGTTAAGCAGAAGAAGTTTCATAGCCAGCAGTAATATTACCTGAAGTCCAAACCATCTGGAAGCTTTCACTGGATATACTTGCCTTTTCCTATATATTTCTTTCTACTTTTTAATTTATTTATTTTTCCCAACAATCAAGTTTAAATTCATAATGCACCTGTAAAGTATAAACCATTTCACGGGATCATCGTTCTCCCCAAGTAATGCAGCAGATAGATGAGACCCAACAGTTTTCATGGTTTTCATTCTAAGACTTCAATTTCAGCAGATTTAAGAGAACATAAAAGAAGAGGTAAACCTTTTTATTGAGCAAACCCAACCCAAACAAACATCAACAATTAGTTTTTACACACATGCTATGATGCAAACCCAATTCGCAAAGTAGTAATTAACAAAGAAATTAGATCACTAATGGAAAAACAACAGTATATTATTGATGAAAGTAAATGATAGATGCAAAAGGATGAATATTCCAATGCCCACAGAGCCAAGATCCAACAGAGAACCATACTCTATGTCCGTAACTAACACAAAATGATAATTCCAAAAAATATTCTTTCCTCTCTCGCCTCAGTCCCTATATAACTGACTCCCACTACACTGTTTAACTTCTCTCTCACTCTCTGCCACATGGATAATCCCAACAAACCCACTCTACTCTTCCCTATTCCATCTAGTTCTAGCATAAACCCGTTGGATACTGGACTATAGGGGGGTTGCTGCTGTTCTAACAGCCCATTTGACCCACTTCCCTCATATGGGGTCCTAAAATACTGCAGCTATCATCCACCAAGAATAATTATGTCTCATCTAAGTTTTAAATCTTTCTACATGACAACATATTAGATCTTTCGAATATCATGACTTTGATCGTCAGACCACTTCATCAACATTTTTTAAATTTAGAAATCACTTCTTAAGCATTTGTTCGTTCACCACACAAATTTCCAATAAAATAAACCCAAATTGCTGACCTTTGGATTAAGGGACTTCAACTGGTCCTGAAATAAGCTTCGGCAAAGGGAATATCCACAATCTATACAAATTACAGTATATACAGTCCCATGTAATTCTAATGGGTTGCTACCAGCTCGGTGATGCAGCCTGAAAACAAGATATAACAAAACTATAGGACAGGCTTGCATGAAAACGTAATATCTCAAGTATCCTAAGCAGGCTTAATTGATAGTGATAAATAACTAGATACCTGTCAACATTTTGGGTAACCATAAAATCAACTCGGCCAGCATTCTCGAAAGCTGCCAAAGCACAATGAGCAGCAGATGGCTGTGCTGCAGTAAATTGCCTCCACCCAGCATAGCTCCTAGCCCAATATCTCCTCCTGGCTCGGCTTGAACGAAGAAACTCCTTTAAATTATATCAAAAGAAAGGAGAGCTTAAACTCAAATAGTAAGATGGAATTGAAAAAATAAGTTTGAGATTATGTAGTCAATCCTTGAATTCCTTAGTTTTCATAACTATGTTTGGCATGAATCACCAGTTGAGTTTTTCCCTCCTTCACCGAATTGCTATAAATCTTCAATATAAATGTGCTAATGCCAAATTCTAAATCACTTATTATATTTGAAGTCTTTTTCTGTTTTTGTAGATGAAGAGAATTTTATTTCCCTATGTTTTCTTGCTTGACTTTCCTTCTGTCAAGATACAAATATCGTATTCAATTAATCCAAACAGCAACTTTTATTCTTTTCAAAAAATCTTGATCAAAGATACTATTATATATTGCAGATATTTTTCATTTGATCATAATATTTAAGAAATTTTACGCCATTAAAAAACCAATTGTAGCAAGGTATCTAAATGCGAGAGATCTACGTTTTCCTATCATTAACTATCAATTCATTTTGTTGGTGATATTTTCCAACTGTTGCTTTAGCTCACCTGGTGGGTTATTGGTCTGAAACCAGAACTATAAGCACCATTAGGGCTGAAATAAATAATAAATTGCAATCAGTGAAATGGAAGAAGAATAAATTTTAGTAATTCATTCCATATTCTCACAATATGAAACTCCATAAGGATGAGCATATGTTAGAGATACAAACAAAAAAAGGCCATGCAATCTTCACTTTTAGAGCTTAAGATGTTGGCATAATTTGTTCATGACAGCATTTATAAATTTCATACACAACAAGAAAGGCACATCTCTTTGACTCAGCCACTAAATGACAGTGGCTTTTGATCAGAGTTAGCACTGGTAAACAGTCTATGATAGATGGTGACCCCCTTCAACAGCTACCTCATGCATGCGTATGGTTTCAGATATTTAAATCGTTGGCCACTATATCATCCCCCCACCACATATACATACTGATGGAGCACATTACTATTAAATGTAAAGGTTGAAATCCCAAAAGTACAAAATACCAATTTTCAAAATGTCATAGCACCTACATGGCAAACAAAGTGTGAAAAAACTGAGAAAACTCTGGGGCCTGTATACATATCAGATCACGCAAAATACGCTCTTATACCATGCACAGAATCAAAATAGAAAACAAGTGAACCATTCAATCCTCTCTAGTTGCCATCAGTTTATGAATGCTAATATTAACAACCTTTATAAGATCCTACAAATATAGTGATAGTGGGAATAGCAAGTAGCAATTCTGAGCATAAGTTCATGGTCTAGTGTTGCTAAATAAAATTTTCGGTTAACCTAATAATTGATACTAGAAAGAAAAAGCGAGAACCTTCTATAGTCAGGGATACCACATTCTGTACTGATTCCAGCTCCAGTCAATACCACGAGCTTGATACTGTACATTAAAACTGAAACTCAGTTAGGGATCCGTCTTATTTTGAAAATGTAGTATACATGAAAATATATTTTTAACCAAAAATATGATGGGAAATTGAAAAATAACCTTTTTTCAAAAAATTGATACAAAAGGTTGACATCTTTGGTAGTAGGAGGATCTGCATCAGGAACTACCTTCTTATCCCTTAACTGTGGTTTTCCATCATTTACTGGGAATGTTCCAGGTGCGGAGATTCGACATGATGTTTGGATGAACCTTGCACAGCCCTTAAACAATATGAGTCGTCCTCCTTTTGTTGATAAGTTACAGCTTTGAGTTGTTGGACTCGGACGAAGAGCAATGTCTATGAGATTGAAATAGAGTTAGTGAAATAAAGCACAAAATATGAGCAATAGGTAAGGGTTAATGTGGAAAGAAGGAAAGGAACATGCCTGTTATAATAGTCCCTAGCACTTTCCTAGCAAATACAAGGGACTGCAGTGTTGATTTATAGTTACAGGTTAATTGACAGGACAGAGTAGAGATAAACACAATTTGCAGATTAAAGCAAGAGATGACAATATAGGGCATGTTTGGATTTTGACGTATTTAAGCTTGTGATTATTTAGAACTTATTTGTGAGAGATGTTCACAAGCTCTCCAAGATGGCTAAACAGCTTATACATAGATTAGTGTTTTATTTTTGTTATATAAATAAATAGCTTATACATGAGTGTGTTTATCATAATAATAAGTTGTTATAGTGTAATGGTAATGGTTGATTAAATTAGGAATTGCATACATGGAGAGAAAGAGAGAAGAGAGAACTTACGGTGAAAGAGGAAGAGGGAGACATTGAAAATGATAACATTATGACTCTGCGGAGCGCTCTCATTGGTAAAATCGTCGCCTCTCCTCTTTGCTTTTTTCTTTATCACCGACTCCTCCACGTTACATACTTCTCTACCGCCTATTACATCCTTTCTTTCACCTAACTCTATGTTACTTCATATTTTTGTGGTTACTTCAGACAAAACTAAATTTTTATGTTATAAAATTCCTCAAAAAAGAAATTTTTTTTGACAAAAAAACATTTGTCAATGTATAAATACTATGAACCACTTGACCAAAAAAAATAAAAAATACGATGAACCGGGGACAAGGTGTCATATTTTTGTCAATAACTTGTGTTAAATAGTTGTACCAGAAAAAAATGTATCAAATAGCATAGTTGTTTTTAAAATATTATCTTTTTATAATTTTTGTTGATGTATAATTAAATATATATTTTTTAAAGGAAGATGATTAAAGAATTAAAAATTAAAATCGTGCATTCACATATGTGAAACAAAAATTTTGTTAGGGTATTTTGTCAATGAAAAATTATTTTATATATATATCTAATGATGTTTGTCACGTCAAATTTGTCATCTTTATTAATTGACGTGACAACACATCATTAAATGTATGTGTAAATTAGTTATACACTAACATAATATAGTAACTAAACTCGCGAAACAATGTCATGTTATGATTGAGAACACAGTGGTTAATACATGTAAGGGTAATTCTTAGGTTAATACATTTAAGGTTTTTAATAAATAGAAAATATTTATTGATAAAAAATAATTTTTTAACTTTTTGAGCAATAAATCAGAACAATTTCCAAGACAAATTTTTTAAATTGAGTTCTATAACACGTGTTATTGGGGAACATGTTAACTTCTCCCTCTGTCCTAAATTGTACGTCGTTTTGGACATTTCACACGTATTAAGAATTTTGTGTGAGAAAGATATATTGTGAGTTGTTTTACAAAATTGTCCTTAATAAATGGTAAGAGAAAGGTAAATTAAAGAATCGAAAGAAGAGAAAGTAATAAATAATTAAAGATATAATAGAAAAAATAACATTAATGTTTCATTGGTATTATAAAGCGATATATAATTTAGGATAATTTTTTGTTTTGCCAAAACAACATACAAAATTGAATGTCAAATTATTTTCGCGAGCTTAAGTTAGTTGATAGAATATTGTATCATCCATGTAAGAGTCGGAGTTCAAATGCCAACCACTTCAATTATTCAAACAAGTGAATTTTTAGCATTAGGCTATTTTAAAAAATTGGTGTCAAATTTGTATGGTATATTTTGAAGCATGTTTAAAATTAGGGTCATGTTAATTTGTGTCCTTAGGGCACAAGATAAAGAACTCAAAAGTAGAAATATTCTCTCAAATTTTGTGTATTTTATTTACTATGAATTTAAAAATTAAATTGAATGCACACATTTCAACAAAAAATTATTATGTTGGAATTCTTTATCTTGTGTCTTAAGGGCACAAGTTAAATTTCCTTTAAAGAGTTGAAGTGAGGTGGGTTTGGAAAGTGAGAGTAAAATATGGATAACGATTAAACGAACACCCACCAATGTTGTCATCTCTTCTGGTTACCAAACCCAACTCTACAAAGCTCAAAGGTCTAACCAAAATGGCTTTGAAAAGTTTCTCCAGCCTTTCACACAACACCCTCTTCCACAAACTCATTCATGCTTCTTCTTCCTCCCCAATCATATTACCCAAATCAACTTCACCTAGCTGCATTCATAAACAAACACCATGTTTTACTAAGAGGGAACTCAACCTTACCCTTCTCCTTACACCCTTTCTCTGGAGCGTCTTCCCTAATGCACTCTTGTCAGCTCAAGAATTAATAATGGAGCTTCAGAGATACACAGATTCCAATGAAGGTTTCACTCTTCAAATACCCTCTTCTTGGACCAAGGTTTGTCAACAATTGAGTATTTTTTTTTTCTCCATAAAAGAACAGTGTTTGATAATAATACATGCTGTTATCTAAGTAACAGGTTGATAAAGCTGGGGCCACAGCGTTGTTTCAAGAGCCAAATATGGGAAGTAACAATATTGGTGTTGTGGTAAACCCTGTTCGACTCACAACTCTTGGAGACTTTGGGACTCCTCAATTTGTAGCTGATAAGCTTTTACAAGCCGAGAGACGTAAGGTAAACTCAGTGATCTTTGTGAAATGCGTGCCTACAGTAATGATGCTGACTAGAACAATTCCTTTATATTAGGAAAAACTAGTCATACACATAGAATAAAGATAAGGTCTGTAAAGTGACACACCCCGCCTTACGAGCCGGTTTTGTAAGCATGAGTTAGATATAATATAAAAACCTAATATCGTATCAGAATCTATCGATCTTGGCCAGTTACCATTCACCAAACCCAATAGTTTTGGGCATGAGAGGATGTATTGGGAAAAAGCCAGGTCCATGCACCATTTAGAATCCTTTTTGATTTTAAACCCAAGTCCACGCACCGTTTGCATGTACTTGGAAAATGCAAGTTCAACATATGATAAAAACAAGGCGTGGAATGAGTTTGTAAATGAGAAATGATATTTGTAGAACCGTTTTATGACAACTTTCTCTCTCATACTCACATATTGTTATTTTCCTCTCTCCATTGTTTTTGACCAATAAGATGAGAGAAACACAAAGTTGTCATCAAAGTTGTCTTTAAATAGATGTACATATATCACTACTCTTAATAAAAGAGGAATGATATGTGAACAACTAAATTGTACAACGAACAACTTATTTGTTATTTTTTATAATATTTTGCCTGATTTCGATTTCTGTGCTCCTCACAAAGTGAAAGGTTGTTGTATTGGTTGTCCAATTTTAGATGTACAAATAACATAGCTCTATTCTTATATCATTTAATATTGAGGTTGAGAAGTAAGAATAGGAAACACGAGAAGATCTATTTGTCCCAAACTCTACCTCATATGCATATAGTTCTATATGTTTTTGTGGGTTAAGAAATCGTGGATTGATAAACATGCCTTATATCTATGTGATTGTGTATCAAATTTAATTTAGTTTTAACTTCTGTTAGTTATTGCCTCCATGTTCAGGAAAGTACAAAGGAAGCCGAGGTGGTCACAGTTGCAGAAAGATCAGGGAAGGGAGGTTTGCAAGTTTATGAATTTGAATACAAGGTTGATAGTAGTAGGGGAGGGCTGAAGAGGATCTTTTCTGCAGCATTTGTGGCCTCAAAGAAGATCTATTTTCTAAATATTGTTCACTCTGATAATCCAGAGAGCCCTCTTGATCAACATAAAAGAATGATGTTAGAGCGAGTTCTTCATTCCTTTGATTCAACTAGCTAAACTCTTATTAATTTTTGATTCTTTAGTTATTGCTACTGACTTATGTTCAAATGCTACTCTTGAAAGTCATCATAAACAAGCTAACTAAAAGATTAAAGTGCAGGTTGAACTATTTGAATCTGTAGTTGCACATGACTTCAACACAAAATTTGAGATGTACTATGCATACACAAATAAATGTTTCATGCATGTATACAACATGAATTAGAATATAATATGAATTCATCCAATTGTGGTTAAAAAAGTCACAAATTTCTATATGGGGCTTTCGCAAGGCACCAGCTTGTAAGATTTGGCTTATCTTAAGTGAACAGAGAGGAAAGTAAGAGAATCAAATGTTCTTATATCAACAGATTCATGATTCGTTATGACATACTTATAAATTATAATATAAGTATTGATTTATTTAATTATGAAACATCTTTAGTCCAAAAACACACCATGTATTTATGTCAGAACAGAAGAGATAGGTCAGCATCAAGGAACTAAGAAAAAGATGCAGCAGAGCGCACATCAATGTTTTCACATAAAACCAAATCAGGCAGATGAATGCACAACATAAATGGCGATCATAGTCGAAACTTTAGTGTAGCCAATGCCAAACAGGAAAAATAGTTGCCTAGGAAGGATAATCTTGTAACCTAGTATATTCTCAATCAGTTATCAGAACATCCAAAATGCAACAGAACAAACAGGTCCATTCAGCTGCACTACATTTTCAAGAAGACAATTTTCAAGATAAATCTGATAGAAACCGGTACTAAAATACAATTTAATTGTAGAAACTGACGTTTATTGATGACAGAAACGTTTGCAACAAAAAGAATTACACACACTGTGACCTATAATGATGGAGAAATAGTCAACCGTGGTTCATTAATGAAATCACAACATGGCCAGGCACGTCCCTTTGAAACTAAGAAAGAAATTAATTAAAAAGCATGAGAACATGATGAATAATTAGATGGCGTGCATATTATTCTTTGATACAAAATATTTAAATTACAAAAGTCACGGCCCATAATAGTTGGTCAGATAGAACAACCAATCTAATATACTAAAACTATGAATTTGGAGCAAAGCTAAATGACAATTAAAAATGTGTCAAAGTGAATGAGAGTATAGTTTTCTTCCTGACATGTCAAAAATATCCTCACTTATACCGCAGTTTTATTAAATTCCGTCTTCATCTTATTATGTGTCCACATTCAACTGAATTTGTCAGCCAAGAAAAGTCAAGCACAAAATTAAAATACACTTGAAAATAGATGCAAGCAATCCATCACTCTAAAATCATATAGTAATGCATATTATATGATATAGTAATTGACAAATTAAGCGACAAAATGTGTTGGTTGTTTTGAAAGATTATTATTTTTTTTAATGTGTTCTTATTGTTAAAGGTTTTACGTTGAAGCATTCAAGCTGCAAGTGAAACCAAACCAGAAAAGGAGCAAGTATGAAATCAGTTTTTCTTTCATTGTTTGATAGAAAATAGTGAGTGACGCATTCATGTGTGGAAAAATAGTTCTGAGAAAATACTGCCTCAGATAACTATTCAAATATTGCAACTTGTTTGAAAGCAGTACTAACTGCCAACTTTGAATCTTTCAACTGAAACATATATTGGGGTTAGTCACATCTTTCTTCTTCTTGTATGAATTATGAGATTTCTGAATTCTGCTGTTATAATTAGTTAACTTTTTTTCTTTCTTTTTTTTGTTTTAAGATTGCGTGAGAACTTCTCAAGAGAATCCTTGTAATTACATGGGGACTGAAACCAGTTATGCTCCGGAAGTGACAGAAAACATAGCTATGGATTCAGCAGAGAAGAGACTCAATGAGCTTGGTTACAAGCAAGAACTAAGAAGAGAAATGGTTTTTGTTCTTTTGCCATCTTGATCTAAATTTTCTCAAAAATAAAGTAACATTTTTTCTTGTACTAAATCTGTTAATTTTTTCTATTTATTGTGCAGACTATGTTCAAAACTCTTGCGATAGCATTTTCAACAATGACGCTTTTCACTGGAATCACACCTCTGTATGGTTCTAGCCTTCTATATGCAGGCCCTGCAAGTCTTGTTTGGGGATGGATAGTTGTTTGTTTCTTCACTTGGTTTGTTGGGATTGCAATGGCTGAAATATGTTCATCTTTTCCGGTTTGTCTCTTCTCATTAAGTTTATGTATGTAATTTATTTTATAATTTATATAGAGGTAGTACTTTTGTTCGGTTCCTGAGAATGGAACCCTGATAATGCGAAGTTTGATCATGAGGTAAATGATTGTTCTAGTCAGGATTCGAACTCAAATAGTAGTAGTACTTTATGGCTTAAATATTAATCTATATAAACTTAAATCTACTTAATCTTCCAAATATTTACTGTCTACACTCTACATATCAAGCTATTCACAAATTTCAATTTTGAAATCTGAACAAACAAAACATGTCTTATTATCCTTTTCAATTATAAAATAAAGAGTCAAGAATAGCTTTTCATTTAGGGAAACTTCTACATCGTAAAAATACTTTGTTCCTGCTGCACATGAATCAGTGAAAGTTTAAAAAACTAATTTCCACTTTTGATTCAACCTAACAGACAACCGGTTCTCTGTACTTTTGGGCTGCACATTTAGCTGGTCCGAAATGGGGACCATTTTCTTCATGGTGTTGTGCTTGGCTTGAGACTGTAGGTCTTATTGCTGGAATTGGTACTCAGGTAAGTGGACTTTGGTTAAACTTCGTGTATGTTTGGATTGGTGGTGGGTTTGATAAAAATCACGGTGGCACTGTGATTTTATATATTGAAGTTATGAAATTTAGTTTTTGCAAAATCCTGGTGGTTCATCGTGATTCTGTCAATCCAAACATCTACTCAGTGTTTTCATAGAATGTGTGTGCATTACAAGTAACTCATGATTTTTCATGGTTGGGAAGGCATATGCAGGATCACAAACATTGCAGAGTATAATCCTACTCTCAACAGGCACAAATAAAGGTGGAGGGTACTTTGCTCCAAAATGGCTATTCTTATGTATGTACATTGGCCTCACTGTTATATGGGCAGCATTGAACACATTTGCATTAGAAGTTATTGCCTTCATCGATATAATTTCAATATGGTGGCAGGTACTTTTATTTCCATGTATATCCATAACTGCCATAAGATTGCTCCATATTCTTTATTCACTTAAATACCATACGGTCACCACCGTCACTCAATCAGAACTGTTGAACCAAGACCAGATGACTTATATTATGAGTTGTTTATAAAATTTTGCTTATCGAACTTAAAGTATGAATTGTCCGATCTTTATCTAATTGCTCCCACTTGCTGATAACAGTGAATGTGTGGTATCGTGACTGCAGGCAAACATTTCATTGTTCTTTCTACCAAAAAATATTCTAAGATGTACTTCAAAATTTGCTCAAGTTTTTTTAGCTTTTATTAGGAAGTAACACACTCAATTTTCTGTGTCAGGTTATTGGTGGAGCAGTGATAGTGATACTGTTACCTCTGGTGGCACTAACTAAACAATCAGCTTCATATGTATTCACAAACTTTGAATTAGCATCTGATACAACAGGAGTATCAAGCAAACCATATGCAGTGATTCTATCATTTCTTGTGAGCCAGTATTCCCTCTATGGATATGATGCTGCAGCACATTTAACTGAAGAAACTAAAGGTGCAGACAAGAATGGACCCATAGCAATACTTGGTAGTATCGGCATCATTTCGGTATTTGGATGGGCTTACATCTTGGCACTTACATTCAGCATTCAGGTAATCATGTCTGAGATGTATTAGCAATAAATAAATATCTTGAAGATATAGTCAAGGAATGAACACTTAGTCCCATATGGGATGAGACATGACCTGAAAATAAGTTTTGAAGTATGAGACATGCTCACCATACAAGATCATTGAGCCACCTACCATTGAGTCACTGGCCATTAGGCCAACCAAAATCCTAAGATTGTATCAAAGCCTTGTTGTTTTTTTAGGAAAATTAGAACTCAGTGCATTTCTTTGATAAGTAAACAGTGAAAACTCCTAACATAGTTGATTTTTTTTTACTTAAACTAAACAATTTGTGGCAGACGGGTGACAATTAACACCATTTTTCAACTCCGATTCAGGATTTTGGTTACCTTTATGATCCAAACAATGAGACAGCTGGAGCATTTGTGCCAGCACAAATACTCTATGATGCATTCCATGGAAGATATCACAATTCTGCTGGAGCAATAGTTCTCCTATTTATCATTTGGGGTTCATTCTTCTTTGGTGGACTTTCAATCACTACAAGTGCCGCCAGAGTGGTAAGTACTAAACATGCTTGGGTTGATTTGTTCGAGCTTATCTACTGACATAAATAGCTGCGAAACTATTTCTGAGAATTTATGACATCATAACCATAAGCTATTTTCAGCTTATTTCTATAAGCTCTCCAGGATAGCTTAAAACAGTTTGACTTTATTTTATCTTTTGTTATAAAAATAGCTTATACATTAGCACTTATATGATAATCACTTATGGTATTGTATGCGGCGAAAAATTCCTCCTAACCAGTGTAGTGTATCTCAAATGAAACAATTTTCAGGTTTATGCCCTGTCAAGGGACAAGGGAGTTCCTTTTTCATTCTTATGGAGGAAACTGCATCCAAAGCACAAGGTTCCTACAAATGCTGTATGGCTTTGTGCAGCAATCTGCATTCTTCTTGGTCTACCAATTTTGAAGGTCAATGTAGTTTTCACTGCAATAACTTCAATAGCCACCATTGGATGGGTTGGTGGTTATGCAGTTCCAATCTTTGCAAGAATGGTGATGCCTGAGAAGAACTTCAAGCCTGGACCTTTTTATTTGGGCAAGGCAAGCAGACCAATTTGCTTGATAGCATTTATATGGATTTGTTACACATGTTCTGTATTCCTTTTGCCAACTCTTTATCCTATTACTTGGGATACTTTCAATTATGCACCTGTTGCTTTAGGGGTTGGTTTGGGTCTAATAATGCTTTGGTGGGTATTAGATGCAAGAAAATGGTTTAAGGGGCCAGTTAGGAACATTGATGCTCAAAATGGCAAAGTATAATTCTTGTAAAGTTTGAGGAATAATTGATGGAATATTCTTTATCTCATGCTTGTTGCTTTTGACTTGTACATTCTATGGTCAACAATATTGTTTAAATTTTCATGTCAATATTCAGTCTTATAGTTCGAAGAGGTTAGTAAGAAAAATAATTCACTTGCTTTTGTTATACTTCTTATACTTTCTTAATTAAAATATAGATGCCGCCGATTTTAGTTCATACATACTATGCAGCACAAGCACTTCAAATTGAAGGTGTGTCCGATAATTGACAAGCATACTAGTGTCACTCTCACTTGTAACACTCCTCAACCAATCCTTTGCTTCCTGCACCTTAGCCCAAAAACATGCAAAAGTGCTCCTCAAATTATGTTCTTCTGATGTGGCCATACCGATGCTATCTTTCCACCACATATCAAAAATCTCATATCTCCTCTCTCTACCATGTTGTATGTAACGGCCCTGGATTTTTTGCATCCCCTTCCCATAATATTCAGCAATATCTAATGGCTCGACAAGGAGTTTATGGAAATGTGAAGCATTGATCCATTTACCTCTAATTACAAAGTCATTAGGTAGCTCATTTCTCTCCAACGTGTTAATTACATTGTTCCAAAACATCAAAAACTAAGCTACTTGACAAGAAACTAGCCACTAGAACCCTTTTAAGTTGTAATGTTTATTATATTAGTTTCTTGTGATATATTTGCATATAGAAAAATATATTTAAACCTACTTCTAATTAAGATATCAACAAGTAACAATGAAGGATGTCATGTTTGGTTTCTCTAATACCGAAATATGAAGTATCTAATGTTTTAGGATCTTGATAAGGTTAGCAATATATAGTGGATATCAATATGATACGGTTTTCTCTGTAGTGTTTGATATGCTCTTCTATCATATTTGGTTTTGTTGTCCATATGGGATGCTGACTGATTTATTTATTGAATAAAAGGGGCCTAAGCCTCAAAGAGAAAACTAAAAGCCTCTAGAAAAATTGATTCCAGATACATCAGCCAACAACACATTATTAAACTTTATGTGACTGATTTGTGTAGTTTTTTTTTTTTTTGAGAGGACTGATTTGTGTAGTTGTATATCACATGTGTGCCATTAATCTTTCAATAATTCAATGTCAAAACACAAAACCATCAATCAAGACCACGTTCAAAATCAATATGCAACTTCAAGAGTTTCTAGTACTTTTTTTTTGTGGTGTAGAGTTTCTAGTACTTAGATAGTTGATAAATTTTTTTAAGGGTGTTGCTAATTTGTATCTCATGAGTATATTTCCAAAAATTGGAAAATATAAATTTTGTAAAAAAAAAAAAATCATTTTTTAAACTTTTAATAAATTGAATGATTGACTTTTAAGTTAGCATTAGCCTAAATTTAATGAAAAATGATAGGTGTACAAACTCTAAGTTGTACACACTTCGTACCACTACTATGTGACAGGGGCTGTTTAGTAATTCCACTTCACCATCACTCTTTCTTATTTGTTTAAGAGTTCACATCACACAAAAAAGAAGATCATGTGTCAAACACTTGTGTGGAGGTCAAAAGGATGGTATAAATAAATGGTGTAAATGTATAAGTGCTCAAATTTTTAATTTGTGAAGCACATGGTCAAATCCACAGCATGCCCAGGTCCCCGGCTGTGTATTGCAACAATAATTTGACACGTACACAGACTTATGGGGCAATGTAATGTATGGGACACATTTGGACATTTAGGGGTCAAAAGTCAAAACTTGGACAATTATGTATGTTATTTCAAAAACATTTTTTGTCACGTAGTATTTGATTCGAATGTAACCCCTAAATATTCATCGTTCGTGTCAAGCATTTATTCACATGCATTTGAGCTGTATTTTCTATTCATTGATGTATCCCTTGATAACTTTTGTAGTGGGGTTTTGAGTAAAAAAAAAAACTTTTGTGGTGAGGTTTGTCATGTTTCATAATGTCTCTGAAATTTCACGGTAGCCAACTTTTCTTTTGTTCCTAAGTAATTAAGGAATGGTAGATAAGTTTATTACTATCTAATTATTGTTTTTGACAAGCGTGGTTGGAAGCACTTAATTTTCATAGACGTTCAGAGCAGGCTAGCACCGATTGAAGAAGGCAAGACTTGATTTTAGGTGTTTGAGCAGATATAAATAAGGGATAATCATATGATGAAAGTTATAGGATTTAAATGTATAGTTATTATCCAAATTCACGTACCGATACAATACAATGATACTAGTACAATGTTAGAAGCATCTAGTAATTAAAAAGAGCAAGGACAAGGCATAAGCCATGCCAGGCCACAAGAAAAAACATACAGACAGTGGCAATAAACACAAAAAGCAAGACTTCCAAAACCACACCAACACCTCCACATGCAGCATGAATAGTTGAAACTTTGCAACTCCAATTATGACAATCTTCGGGCCCCCAAAGTACAACTTAATGACCTTAAGACAAATTGATCCAATCTAATCGGCAATCATTCAATAAAAATAAGAGAAAATAAATAACTCTGTCCCTGATTATAAGATCTTTTTGAAAAATAATTTGTCCATTTTTATAAGACTTTTTTGGTATTTTCAAGTATATTAATTATTTCTTTACCAACATACCTTTATTTATTTTGCATCTTTTTCTTCAATCAACATTAAATATTACGTTGAAAACATAAATTAACTCTCTCTCTTGAGGATAAAATTGTAAAAACAATAGTAATTATATACACAAATTTAATACTACAACCAACTTTCTTAATCTCTGTAATTTTGACAAAATGCTCTTATATTTAGGAACGGATGTAGTATATTTATAGTAACTCAAAACTCAATTCATATTTCTTTGTGTCAAACCAACACTCATCATGTCAGCGTCAAGTAAGAATAAAAAGAAGGAGACGTAACTTTTAACTTCTTAAAAAAAAGTTATACTTTAAGATTTAATATGAACTTTTAAATAGTCTAACTTTCCATAAAATGTCAAAAATACTTTACGGTTTATGATTATTAAATACAAAGTAAAAATGTAATAGAATAATAATATTAACAAAAGTTATTTATTTATTTATTTTGACAAAAGTTATTTATATTTACTTATGTAAGCCATAAAATACAATTTTCCATGAGAAGGAAAATAACATAGCTTTTTTAACTAGCTAAAGTAACTTCAAAAAAACCTTGATAATGTCTATTTAAAAACTATGGTTAAATATGTTTTTAGTTCCTCTAAAATTAGAAACTTTTAAGTACAATCCTTGCTTATTTTTAATAGCTTTATAAGTCCGTATAAAAAGATTTACATGTAATTTCAGTCCCTAGCAAAAAAAAACTCGTTTAATTGTCATTAAACTCTTAAATTTTTAACGATTTTTTAGGCAAATTTAGAATATCACGAAAGGTTCATTTGCTAAAATTTATAATATTTTAATGTGAAATGAATTAAATATTTTTTTTTCAAACGACGAAAGTTCAAGATAAAAGTAACGAAAATCTGGACGTAGAAATCAAATTTTAAGATAATTTTTTATGGAGGAACTTTTAGTAATGTTCTTAACACGTCTGCCAAAAGTTGTTCAAAAACTCAAGAGTGTGTTTGGACGAGGTAATTAGGAAACTTTGAAAATTTTGGAATTTTAGGCAATTTAAGGCAATTCAAATGATTCAACTAAATTGCCTTCATTTCTAAATATTTTTGTTTGGATGGAGAAATAAAAAATTTCACTGTCGTCATTTTTGGACAACTTTTATAAATTTTAATTTTTTTTTGGGCAAAATTTGGAAATTGAAATTAGGGGTCAATTTTAAATTTCAGAAAAAATAGGGGTAAATTTGTAATTTTACAAAAAAAATAGGGCTCAATTTGCAACTTTTTGGAATTTTATTGGGATCAATTTGAAAATTTTGTAAACTATGAGGATCAAAATGCAAAATTTGAAACATTATAAGAACTGCAGAATTTGAAATTTTTAGCTTTTAGGTGTCATTTGAAATTATCTAAATTTAACTTGAACAAAATACTTCATAAATTTTCATTATTTTAAACATTCTCCAAATTATCATCCAAACAATGTAATTCGTTCAAAAGTATTTGAATTCCATCAAAACATTACATTACCTCAACATTCATCCATCCAAGCACACTATAAGCGTTTAAGCATAATTAGACAAATTTGAATTTAGTAGGGAGTAAAATTGAATGCAGAATTTTTTTCTAAGGACTAAGAAAACTATTAAAATTAAGTAAAGACTAAACTTATACAGTCCCAATTTTATAGGAACCAAAACCATATTTAACCCTAAAAACTATGACTTAGTATGTAGACTAGACCGTAGATCATAGCTCGTGGAATGGGTCAAGGAGTACTTAAATTGTGTTTCACATCATGTCAAACTGTGCCCCGATTTTCCTATTTGTACAAAGTATAGCTGAACGTTATTTAAAATCGTGCCCCGATTTCTACAAATCATGACCCGATTTCTGTCGAACCAAAATTTCAATTTATGAACCAAAACTGTGTCACGATTTTGCTGAAACACAAACATAAAATTTTGAGTCAACGCAACAGTTAGGAAGTGCATCTCTCTTCCGTGGTTGGTTTCTTTGAATCATACTTTAAGACAAAGACAACGATTGTGTTGATTGGTTGACTAATTTTGGTATAAAGGATGTTGACATTACGAAGTTGTGGAATTTTCTTCCCATTTATCTCTATTCTCATTTTCTATTCTTGCCAAACAAGACAAGTCTCCAACTTCTCTCCTATTTTTCTCTTCTCTATCTCTCTCCTTTATTTCTCCGAACCAATCAGACAAAGGCCAAGACAATCTAATTTGCAAATCTCCTCTATTTCTCACAAACCAAACAAACAAAGGCTAAGAGATTTTCAAATTTACAAAAGGGTGTGCTAACTTGTGTTCTTAGAACACATGTCGAAGATTTCATAAATTTATATTACAAAATATTAATTTTCAATTTTCAGAAGAATAAATTAGCACAATTTTCTAAACAAAATTTCTTTAACATGTCCTCTAAAACACAAGTTAAAATTTTCCTTCTAAAAAATAACATTTGAATTGTTATATCTGTCGAAAGGACAATAATTGAACTGTGATAGTAAATAACAGACAACCAATTATACTGTTATGTAAGAACAGAAAAGTGGACAATTTCCGTAGTGAAAAGGAAAGATTATAACTGTGGTGGTGAGAAATTGGTTAGAAGAGATGAAGAAGAAGGAAAAAAAAAATGGTTGGTGATGATGTTTGGCATGGGTCCCCCCACGCATTGAATGCACATTGTTTCTGCATTATTATCTCTTTTTCTCATTGGAGAAAATCTCTTTCTTGTCTAGTCTCTTCCCAAACCTATGATCAATTCAGCATTCTCTTCCTTCCACCTGTCAACATCTAAATCTATCTTTCCCAAACTCTTCTTGTCGTTTCTCCCATTACTGTTCTCTCTGTATCTCTCTGACATCATAATTCATTCATATAATTCACTATCTCAAGTCTCAACTCTCAACAACATCACCAACTGATTGTATAGATAGAGAGAGACATACTGTTTTTGAAGTGTGAAACTGTTCACTGTGAAGAACAATCATGCAGGAGGTTGAAGCCACCACTGCTTCTCCACCTCCACCCCGCCGTGTTCTTCTTATATCTGCTGGTGGTAGCCATTCTGTTGCTCTTATCTGTAAGCTCAATACCATAAAAAGCTTAACTTTTTTTGTTTTATTTTATATTACTAACATGCCCTTTTGATTTTTTTTGCTTGATTCTGAAAATCTGCCATTTGGGTTGTGAAAAGTTTGAATTTTTAATGGAATGGTGCCCTTTTGATTTATTTGCTGTGATTCTGAAAATCTGCTATCTGGGTTGTGAAAAGTTTGAATTTTTAGTGGAATGGATAGGTTTTTGATAGTTTTTAAGTTTGTGTGGTTATGGATTGATGTTGATCTTTTTGCAGCTGGAAATGTTGTTTGCTCCTGGGGTAGAGGAGAGGATGGGCAATTAGGTCATGGTGATACTGATGATAGACTTTTGCCTACTCAACTCAGTGCATTGGATGCTCAGCAAATTGTATCTGTTGTTTGTGGAGCTGATCATACTCTTGCTTATTCAGAGTCAAAAGTAGAAGTATATAGTTGGGGATGGTATGCATCCTTTTCTTTTTGACTGCTATAACATTATATAGAATGGGTTATGGATGGTCTAAAGTAGTATTGCTGTATTAGATTTAGCTTTAAGATAGTGTTTTTGTTATACTTGCACCTTTATCTTGGATATCTGTAAAAATGTCAGTTCATTCGATCTAGATCGAGTTAGCAATTCGCCTTTATTCATACTCAAGATAAACTGAAGTTTGATTTGGGGGGCAGAAAGAGACCGGATATTATATTAGATTGTACGAAAACTCATTACGCAGATCGGGTTTCTATTCGGGTCATACTATGTTTCAAGTTGTTTTCATGAGCCATTCAATATCTGATCCATTATTGTTCACATCAAAAATAGTGTTATGAAATATATTATGATTATGACAATATTCTTAAATTTTCAAGTAGATCTTATTTTGATTTTTTCAGGGGTGACTTTGGACGGTTGGGTCATGGTAATTCTAGTGATTTGTTCATTCCTCAGCCTATTAGAGCATTACAAGGATTAAGGATAAAGCAAATTGCTTGCGGTGATAGCCACTGTTTGGCAGTTACCATGGAAGGCGAGGTTCAGAGGTTTGTAGTTCTTGACCGAATTTTTATCTGTCTCTGTTCTTACTTTTTCTTATCAATTACTACAATTCCTGCATCAGTTAATTTTTTTTTTCTTTTTTCTTTCATTGAGTGCATATATAAAAACTGACAGTGCAAGCTTATAGGGCCATTTTCTACTGCAAGCTATAGGCCCCATTTTAATTTCCTTTTCTTGTCTATTTACTGAAAGAAGGGTTTAAGAGAATTTGATACTGATACTGAAAAAAGTTGCTCTGAATCAACCTACTTGATTTTTGTGACAGACTCTTGTTATATTCTCATTACTTATATAACTGATACTCCCTTTATGAATTAGATTTGTTTCCTTGCACACGATACATGCATCTAA
>Ga0315915_1000563_pt1 | contig 39249 bp, 44 predicted proteins | sample MpolbnodulesMG_FD_207738 | JGI IMG/M metagenome (GOLD analysis project Ga0315915, IMG submission 207738) | Medicago polymorpha root nodule microbial communities from Los Angeles, California, United States - branched nodules | ecosystem: Host-associated > Plants > Roots > Nodule | place: USA...
CGGGCCAGCATCCCTCAGAGTCCCGTGGCCCTCGGCAGTGCACGCTTCTCGCGGCGGCCTTGGACAGAGGCTGGATGTTCATCGCTCCGCGATATTTTGCGACCGTGCGCCCGCCGATATCGACACTTGAGGACGTCGACGATGTCGTCGTCCGAGAGCACCGCTGAGTTCCAGATGACCTATCTGAAGCAGCTGGATTGACTGCATCAGCTGCGGCGTCATAGTCAGCGACTGCGACTGTCTTAAATGAAGGCTGGGGGAAAGGCCATGCTAACGCGATGCTCTCGTCAATATTGCCGAAGCCGTGTCCGGTTACGGCGAGTGCATTTTGGAGATTGTGGACTTGCGGATATCCCCCTTACCGTCGAACGCGATCTAACGCAGAGCTGCCATCTGCTTCCTTTGTTGTTTAAACGAGTTCGGTTGTTCGGGACAAATGAATGCGCACAGCAGGGGCACCACTGGGTGATCTTGCAAAAGTCGTGCCAGGCCGCAGGAGTGACCAAATAAAGCTTAGAGCCTTTTTTCAGATAGTTAGGTCTGGAAATTGACGATATGGTCGAACGTACAACTTGTGTCGTTAAGCCGACAAAGGTGACGAACATTGTCGTATGCGTGGTCGTCACGCGTCCGGTCGGTAAAGGTCCAAACGATCGAAGGGGCCTGCAATAAGGCCATGCTCGTGCATTCGCACCAACGCACCCGCGGCAAATATAAGACGCCCAATCACCGAAGTCTCTCTCCAAGCGATCAACACCTGCTGCGACAGAGCCGTGCAGCGGGTTGGCTATTCCGATGGTCTTCAGCCAGCGATAATGAGGAGCGACTTGCCCGTCTGGACGACGGCGTTGAGGATCGGGAGGAAGCATCGCCTGCAGGTTGGAGAGCTTCTTCTCGAGCAGGCGCGCATGATGCATGTCCGAACAGACGCAGGGGTGTCCCCGAACATAGCAGCCGCAGACAAAATGTCCGGTTCCACGGGACGTGTTGGGATACAACACGTGGGAATCTCCAAGGAAACACCTCGATCACATCAATGCCTTGTGATGACGTCAGTGGTTGGCACGGTTGATGCTGGAAGAGACAGAAACGCTGGCACACATATGATTGGAGCCCTGAGAAATAGCATGCACCTCGTAGTCTGTATCAAGCAGCTGCCGGATTTCTGCGCGAATTCACGTCGCTTCAGTGACGAGCACGACCATGCGCCTTGGGAAGGCGCCGCACGCGCCTTGCCTTCCGATCGCGCAGACAATCCCCGTGCGAGTTGACATGCGCCGCCCTCTCAAAAATGCCCGCCATTGCAACTGCGGCATTCTCCGCTCATCACCTCAGCGTCCGATAGGCGAAGAAACCCGCCGTCGAGCGGATGATTGCCGCAGCCATATGACATTGTCCGTCGCCTTTGTCGGCTCCTCGACACAGATTGTTCCTTTAAGCATGCGGCCAATTTCCCGCTCTAACTATTTGAAAGAAAGCAATTAGCATTATTTCAGTCACGTCTGCGACCTGGCACGACTTTTGCACGATCAGCCCTGGGCACGCATGCTGTTGGGCATTCATGTGCCCGAACAACCGAAATAGTTTAAACAACAAAGGAAGCAAGATGGCAGCTCTGCGTCAGGTCGCGTTCTACGGCAAGGGGGGTACCGGCAAGCCTAAGCGAAAGCCTGAGCCGGTAACCGCAGGCATCGAAGATAGAAGCCTCGGCTCCCCGTCAAAAAACGAGATGCACTTCCACAGCCGCATGAACGTCATGGCTAGCATGCGCGGCGGCGGCTTCCGCGTTCCGTCCGCAGCTTCAAGGAAGGCAATGCAACGCAAATCGGAGGGTCAACCACCAATCCCAACGAAAGCGCTGATTCTGCTTGAAGGCACTAAAATGGGTACTGGTCAGCGATACGTCCAAGCGGCGAAGCGCCTTGGATTGCACCCAATTGTTCTGTCAGCCGACCCGGCGCGTTACAACTATCTTGCAACGGAAAACGTCGAGGCTATCCGTGTCGACACGGACGATCTCGACGCGCTGATCCGTGAATGCTCCCGCCTCCGGGAGACCTATGACATTGCTGGTATTACCGGGCTTCCAAACCCCGGCGAGGCAGTCTATGCGACCGTTGCCAAGCTCTGTCGACATTTCGGTCTACCGGGCCCAAACCCCGCATCGATTGATCAATGCTGCGACAAATTCAATCAACGTCAGCTGCTCGCCGAGGCTGAGGTTCCCGTGCCTGCTTATCGCATGGCCACGAATGCGGTGGAGGTAGAAATTGCTGCCGCGGAGATCGGCCTGCCAGTGATCCTGAAACCGGCCGCTGGCAATGGAAGCACCGGTGTCCGTTTATGCCGCGATGCCGAGGAGCTAGCCGAACATACGGTCTATCTGCTAGGCGGAACGTACGAATGGCAGACTTCGCCGAGGATACTGGTCGAAGAATTCGCACAAGGGCCCTATTTTCTTGCTGATATAATGGGGAATACTATCATTGAGATAGGCGCCGGTGATTTCGGACCCCCGCCGAATTTCGTCTATCGTGAGTACACCTATCCGGCCTCGCTGACTCATGACCAGCGGACGCGTATCACCGATGTTTCGCTGAGCTGCCTAGGCGCTCTCGACCTTAACTGGGGACCAACGAACATTGAATTCCGGTGGACAGAGCGTGGCCCGGTTGTCATTGAAGTCAATCCGCGTCTTGCTGGCTCGCCCGATCCTCAGCTGATTCAGCTGGCTTGCGGTGTCGATCTTGTTACCGAGCACATCAAGCTTGTCATTGGCGACGAATGCGATTTGCGCAAAAGGCATTCGCAGACTGCGTCCGCACGGTTCCTGGTTCCGGATCGCGCTGGCACCCTCGACCGTATCGATGGCGCCGATCAGGCAGCTGGTGTACCGGGTGTCGCCGAGGTCACATGGTATATTAGGCCCCCGACGCCGATCATCATGAAAGGCGACTGCCGAGACTGTATCGGACATGTCATCGCCGCTTCTCCAACCCCTACTCAAACCTCGGCGATACTTCAGCGTGCAGTCGACTTAATCACCTGGTCAATTACACCGTTTCCGACCATTGACGAATAGGAACGATCCGTTACCTGCACCAACGCCGGTGGACTGGGCTCCGGAATTGGGAAAAGGGGGATAAGTGGGGTTTTGCGCGGCTGCGATCAGAATGGCTGCAAACAGGGGAAACGATGAGCAAGAAACCCGGCCCGAACCACTTCTTCATGCGCGCGCATCTCAAGATCTGGAGCCGGTTCGATCCTCATTATTTTGGGAGCATCCCCTAATGGCTAAAGTAGCAATCCTCGGTGCAGGCAACCTTGGAATCACCCTGGCGGGCGATCTCGCACTCCGGCTCAAGGGCGAGTTCGAGGCGACTATCTGGGCGCCGGAGAACAACAGAAGAAACTTCGATGAGGTTCAGCGGCTCGGTGCACTTCAACTGATTGGCCCCCAATATGGGGGTCCCTTCAGACCAAAATTCGAGGAGAGTCTCGAAGCAGTTGTTGAAGGGGCAACGTTAATCGTTCTCGCTGTACCGACCATGGGACAAGAGGGAATACTGCGGAGCTTACGGCCGTTTGACTTAAGCAAAGTCGTCCTCGTCGCATTGCCGGGGAGTGCGACCTCTTTGGTTGCCAAGCAGATCCTTGCGCAAGCTAAAGCACCGATCGCAATCGTTGAATCTACCACCTCCCCGTACGCCTGCAGACGCAAAGGGAATAAGGTGTTCATGCTGGGACTGAAAAAGACGTTTGAAGTCGCCGCGAATGCACCTGTGCAAGACTGGTGTTATTACTTGGCCGCGCTCTTTCCAAACCCTCTGCAATGGTACCGCTGCCCGGCTTCGATCTTCCTGTCAAATACCAATCCAGTCGCTCACCCACCTGGAATTCTCGCGGCCCGAGGTGCAATTGAGAGTGGTGTGAGGCCCCTCCCGAAGTTTTACGGTGGATTTGTAGCGAATGCGATCGAAGAGGTGCTGGCCATTGATGACGAGCGCCTCGCGATTGTCGCAGCACTCGGGTTGGAGTCCGAGAGTGATTTCGGATATTGCAAGAAATGGTATGGCGGAGAGGCGCCGGACTCGAAGCAGTTTTACCAGACCTATGAGGGGTATGCTGCAGTTGAAACACCACCCTCAATGAACCACCGTTACCTGACTGAGGATGTCAAGCACATAATGGTGCTCTGGGTCGAAATAGCGAGGCTCTGCCAAGTTGCAGTACCCCGGATGGAGGGCGTCATTGAAGCTGCGAGCGATGTTCTAGGCGAGAACCTGTTGCAAACAGGCCGTACTCTTCGTTCGATAGGACTAGTTAATGCAACTCCGAGCGCTGTCCTGAATGCATTGAGAGGGCTCTGAAATCATGTCACGCAGTGACACGGACCTGTCGGTATTGGATCGTTCTCCCCCGTCAACCTTATCTGTTATCTTGGCTGCGGGGCGCAGGCCGAGATGCTTCAACGCCTCGAGCGCAAAGTGGTTCAAGGCCAACCCGGCTCTGTTGTCACCCGCGCCGCGGGTCATACATCCAGCCATCAATGCGAGATTCGAATGGCGCGCGATCCACATAACGGCCCGGTGGGCACCACCGTCGATTCGCCAGCGATCAACCTCGTAGTCGCGATCAGACAACTCGGTCGCGACGAAACCCTGTGCCGATTGTCGCTCACCCCTTGTAGACGGATGGCGTACCAATCCGATCAGAAATTCCAGTTCGTTTTCGAAGACCGCATCGACGGCATTGATGGTCGTCCTATCCAGAATTCGAAACCGAAACCTTTGTCGATCCTTTCATTGGTGTCGAGAGGGGCCACTTCCTCGTCTGCCCGCCGATGATCACCACCCGGGCAAGTCGGCGAGATCGTGCCGATCCTCGATGCCGCGCTCGGGGAGCCGGCGCGAACTCAGTCTCCCCATGCGCTGAAGCACGTGTATGAAGTCGAAGAGGGTAATTATCACCTGCGCCTCACCGGCTTGGTCCTGCACTCAATGTTGCATGACTTGCGCCGCAGGTTTTAGCATATCGGAAGCCAGGCGATCGAGGCGGCGGAGACCGCTGGGTGTATCGAAAGCTCAGAAACTTCCGGGCCGGCATCGAGGCCGGCATCTCCTGCCTGAAGCGGACCTATGGCCTGGCCCGCTGCACCTGGCGCGGGCTTGACCACTTCAAGACCTACGTCTGGTCCTCGGTGGTCGCCTACAATCTCGCCCTCTTCGCCCGTCTCAGGCCGACCTAACGCCGGTCATCGCGCCGCGTTCCGGAACACGCCGCGAGCGCCGGCCGATGCCACACGACCCTATCGCCGACAAATCGCCCTTCGATCACAACCTGCAAGCCCTGTGCCATCACGCCTCGCGAAAAAAGACCGCTTCAGCGAGCAAAACACTTCTAAAACCCTGAAAAACAGGCGCTTATGGACGGGCACTAGACTACGGCCGCGACGCGCCGCCCGCCGAGGGGTGCCAGATACCGGCATCTCCGGTGAGCAGCGCTTTAACGAAATCGGCGACTTAGCCCGCGCTCTCGGCATATTCAAGGCGATTTCTAAGATCCGCATCGAGGAGCAGGGCGACGAGGAACGCCGGGCCGCCGAGCACGAACGGCAGCGCAATGAGGCCGAAAAGCGCGGGCCAGATCGCCACGATCAGCGAGCATGTGGAGATGATAGCTGGCGCCAGCCAGGACCAGTCCTACGCGCTGCAGGAAGTCAACTCGACCGTTAACGAGCTGGACCAGATGACGCAACAGAACGCCGCCATGGTCGAGGAAACGACAGCCGCGGGGCCGCGAGTTGGCGTCGCAAGCTGACGATCTTCTAACCTTGGTTCAGCAGTTCAAGATTGTCGCAGTACCGCTCGAAGCGCGACAGCGAAGGGCAGCTTGAAGCACAACTCTCGCCAAGCGCCTGACCTTCCGAGCTTGGCCGGATTCTCGTCGTCGCTCAGCATAGCCGAGCTTTTTCGCCGAAGCCGTGAGGTCTGACTTGATGTCCCGGAATCAGGTCAGCTTATCAAGCCGCTTTGCGCCATCAAGGCATCGTGAAAGCTCCAGAATTCGGTGGCGAAGCGGTCCACGACGGTTGAGGGAGCGCCATTCGCTGACCGGACTTCGAGGAACCCCGCATCGATGAAGATCGAGAACGGCCGCAGTGCGATGCTGTCTTTAAATTCGATCGCCGCGGTGGGATCGATTATAGCGATACCGGCTGCCTCGCGGACGAGGCTAAGTGCGGTATGGGACAGGCTTACTTCCAGGGACGGACGCCGCAGAATGCTGCCAATGGCCACCTCGACGCGCATGGCGAAGAGTGTTCCGGTTTCCTGTTTTATGATCCGTTCCCCGGCCAGGTCCTGCGGCGTAATACGGTCAAGTCCTGCAAGCCGGTGTCCCATGGGAACAGCGACCATTGCCGGAAGTGATCGAGTTTCGATCAGAAACCCCTGACGCTCTGAGGGACCGTCGGCATAACCAATGTCGGCCCGCCCCGACGCGACGGCCTCCATAACCATGCTTGAAGGCAGCCCCATCAATGACACCTGAAGTTTTGGTTTGTGGCGCAGGAACTGAGCGAGGAAACGCGGCAAGAAACCGTTTGCCAAAGCTGGCATTGCTGCAACACGAAGGGTGCCTGCCGCCTGCCTGCCAATATCCGCAGCTAGGTTGCCGATGTGATTAAGTCCAACGAACGCTCGATCGACCTCCTCCCAGAGGGTCTTTGCTTCTTGTGTTGGAATAATGTGGTTGCCTCGCCTCTCGAACAGCTGCAGCTTCGTCGCCCGCTCAAAGTCCTTTATGAGGCGGCTGATGGCCGGTTGGGTCACCAGCATTAGTTCGGCGGCTGCCGTCATTTGTCCGGTAAGCATGACCGCGCGAAACGCCTCTACTTGTCTAAGGTTCATCGGGCTCACCATAACATTCGCTTATTCTCGACCGTTCATTATGAATTTGACGTTATAGGGCCGGAATGTAAACTCTCCTCAACAACGAAAACTCTTCCGGACAACCGGATCAGACGTGCGGCTCCAACACCGCTCGCAGGGAACGCTATGGGATATCTTCAACTGATGGGCTTCGGCCCGGATGGCTGGGGAAGTGACATGCTCCGAGCAACCGGGATGACGGTCGCCGTAGCATCCTCCGGCTTCGCAATCGGCCTTGTCTTCGGCTGTCTTGGCGCTACTGCGAGCTTTTCGAAATCTCTTGCTCTTCAAGCAGCGGCGTCCAGTTACACGACAGCGCTTCGTGGCATACCGGATTTGCTCGTCATCTATCTCTTTTACTTCGGATCGAGTTCGCTGATTTCCGGCGTTGGTTCGCTCTTCGGAAGCGACGGCTTTGTGAGCGCTCCGGCATTTCTAACTGGCGCCCTCGCGATCGGCGTGGTTTCAGGAGCCTACCAAACCCAAGTCCTCCGTGGGGCCGTTCTCGCCCTCAACAAGGGTGAGATAGAAGCCGGGCGGGCTTACGGCATGGGATATTTCCTGCTGTTCCGGCGAATAATCCTGCCTCAGGCGGCACGACATGCTCTTCCCGGCGTTGGGAATGTCTGGCAGTTGGTGCTAAAAGAATCGGCTCTGATCTCGGTGATTGGACTCGTCGAATTGATGCGCCAGGCGCAGGTTGGTTCGGGATCGACTCGCCAGCCGTTCAGTTTCTATCTCACTGCTGCTGCGCTCTATCTGCTTATCACCTTCATCTCCGGGCAGGCATTCCGCCTGGCAGAGGCGCGCTCGATGCGCGGATTGCGAAGGGGCGTGTAATGCCGTTCGATCCGCTGTTTCTTTGGCAGACCTTCATTGCCTTGCTTGCCGGTATTCCGTTGGCGCTCAAACTAGCGGTGTTTTCGATTGCAGTCGGAACAGTCCTCGCCTTCAGCCTGGCGCTGATGCGTGTATCGCGTCGCTGGTGGCTCGACTTCCCAGCTCGATTTTACATATTTTCCTTTCGAGGTACCCCACTTCTGGTCCAAATTTACATCATATACTACGGCCTCAGCCAGTTTCCTGGACTTCGGCACAGCTTGCTTTGGCCATTTCTGCGCGAAGCATATTGGTGTGCACTGGCAGCGTTGGCGCTAAACACGGCTGCCTATAGCGCGGAGATAATGCGAGGAGGCCTCCTCTCCGTTCCTGCCGGGCAGATCGAAGCTGCTCGTGCGTGCGGCATGGCGCGGGTACTTGTATTTCGACGAATTATCATTCCGCAGGCGATCCGGCAGATGCTGCCCGGCTACAGCAACGAAGTGATCTTGATGGTCAAATCGACCTCACTCGCTTCGACAATCACCCTTATGGAAATCACTGGGATGGCGGCCAAATTGATTTCGGAAACCTATCGGCCCGTAGAGGTCTTCGCCTGCGCCGGAGCCATCTATCTGACGATGAATTTCATAGCTGCACGTCTCTTTGCCCTTATCGAGTGGTCCTTGTGGCCTGAGCGGCGCAAGACCAGGGGGCCGGTTGATCTAGCCGATCAAAAAGGAGAGCTTCATGTCTAACTCGGTTCGCCCAGCGGTCACGCTTACCGGCATACGGAAGAACTTCGGCCTGCTCGAAGTGCTGCACGGCGTGTCACTGACAGCCAATCAAGGTGAGGTGATATCGATCCTTGGGTCTTCGGGATCGGGCAAGTCGACGCTGTTGCGATGCGTTAATATGCTCGAGGTGCCGAATTCCGGTAGTGTGTCGATCATGGGCGAGGAGATTGCCCTCAATCATCGTTCCGGGCACCCATCCCGGCCAAAGTATCCAAAGCAGGTCAACAGGCTCCGCGAGAGAGCGGCGATGGTTTTCCAGAGCTTCAATCTCTGGTCCCATCTCACAATTCTTCAGAACGTCATGGAAGCTCCTTTGCATGTCCAGCGACGTGATCGCAACGAATGTCACGCTGAAGCCGAAGCCTTGTTAGAGCGGGTTGGGATTGCTGCAAAACGCAATGCTTTTCCGTCCGAGCTCTCAGGCGGCCAGCAGCAACGAGCCGCAATCGCTCGCGCCCTTGCAATGCGCCCGGAGGTTCTCCTTTTCGATGAGCCCACATCGGCTCTCGACCCGGAACTGGTCGGCGAAGTTCTCAGGGTGATGCGCAATCTTGCTGCAGAAGGCCGCACGATGCTCATCGTCACGCACGAGATGGATTTCGCTCGCGATGTCTCGTCGCGCTCGGTGTTCTTGCATCAAGGCGTCATCGCTGAAGAAGGCCTTTCCTCCGAAATGTTCGCCAACCCGCGCACTGAACGCTTCCGACAGTTCCTGCGACGGGATGGTGCTGCATCCCACTGACAATAGCGTCACGGCTCGCGTGCCTAAGAAACAAAATCAAAGAGGTGAACCCTATGAGGCTTAAATCTATCATGTGCGCAGCACTTTTCGTTGTGGCCGGTCAGGCTGCGGCCCAGGAGAAATCAATTACGATCGCCACCGAAGGAGCTTACGCGCCCTGGAATTTTTCAGGGCCGAACGGCAAGCTCGACGGTTTTGAGATCGATCTCGCCAAAGTACTTTGCGAGCGGATGAAGGTTAAATGCCAAATCGTCGCCCAGAATTGGGACGGGATTATTCCGTCGCTCGTCGCCAAGAAATACGATGTCATCATGGCTGCGATGAGCGTCACGCCGAAGCGTCAGGAAGTAATCAGCTTCTCGACCCCTTACGGTGCACACATGAATGGGTTTGCGGTCATGAAGGACAGCAAATTGGCTGACATGCCTGGGTCGGGCGAGGTCTATTCGCTCAATACGCAGGCGGATGCAGCGAAGAAGCGCATCGATGATGTCAATGCGTTTCTCGATGGAACCACAGTCGGTGTTCAGGGGTCGACGACCGGCTCCCAGTTCCTGGAGAACTATTTCATAAATTCCGTGGATATCAAGGAATACAAAACAGTCGAAGAGTTCAACATCGATCTGATGAGCGGCCGCGTTGACGCCGTGTTCGCAAGTGCGACCGTCCTTACCGCGGCATTTGAGCAGCCGGACATGAAAGACGCCAAGGTCGTAGGACCGCTATTCTCCGGCGATGAATTGGGCAAAGTGGCCGTGGGATTGCGCAAAGACGATGCCGCCCTCAAGGCAGAATTCGATAAAGCCATTCAATCCGCCCTCGATGACGGCACAGTGAAATCCCTATCGATGAAGTGGTTCAAGCTGGATGTCACTCCACACCAATGACGCCGCTTCTCGGGGGATACGACAAGGATTGCCGTATCCCTCTTCTCCAGCCTTCGGAAATTGAGCCTCGTACAGGCTCAATCTCGCAGAACCTGCTCTGAGAGCATCTAGGAATATCAGTTAGGAAAACGAACGATGACTGACCGACGTCGCACGACAGCAACTGCACCAATCGTTGCCGCCGAGGTATTCCAAGTCGAGGCTGCGCTTGTGGTTCCCTACAAGCTGACTGAGGGAATTCTGACACACACAGATGCCGTTATGCTGAAGCTGACTGATGCCGATGGCGTCGAAGGTTGGGGAGAGGCAAACCCAAGCTCCACCTTCGACGGCGACACTATCGGCGACGTATCCAAGGTCTTGGAAAACAGCTTTTTGCCCGCAGTGCTCGCAGAGAGTAATCCGCAGCCGGGCAGCATCGATGCCCTTCTTGACTCGATGGTTCCTAAACAACTCTGTGCCAAAGGCGCCGTAAGCATGGCATTGCTCGACATCCTGGGCAAACGACTGAACGTCCCGGCAGCAACCCTGATCGGGGGTGCCGTTCGCGAGTCGCTTCCTGTTCTGTGGCCGCTGAGCAATGGAACTGTTGAGGAAGACATTGAAGTTATCGAGGGCCGTCTTGCCCAAGGTTTTACGAGCTTCATGTTGAAAATGGGCACGTCGCCGATCGCAGATGAGATCCGTCGCGTATTTGCACTCGAGGCCCGCTATGGCAACCGTATCAAGCTGATACCTGATGCCAATCAGGGGTGGTCTCGCGAGCAGGCCCGCGAATTTCTGGCGGGCATTGCGAAGTCCAATGTGATGTTTGTCGAACAGCCACTTGCGAAGGACGACATCGCCGGCATGGCGATGTTGGCTGGCGAGACCGCTTTGGCGTTGTCGGCTGACGAGTCCGTGATTGGACTTGCCGAGGCAGGGCGCCTTGCCAGCCTTAACGCAGCGAGAGTCTTCAGTATCAAAAGCAGCAAGAATGGTGGACCTCTGCGCGCCCAACGGATCGCTGCCGTGGCGGAAGCTTTCGATATTAATTGCTACATGAATTCCCAAATCGAGTTCGGCATCTCCCAGGCAGCTTCACTTCAACACGCCGTGACGGTCGTGAACCTCGTCGATATGGGGCATGCCTTCATGTCCACGCTTCGTCTATCCGAAGATCCAACGAACTTTTCGTCGTTCGTACGCGACGGTGTTGTGCACCTTCCTTCTGACCCCGGTTTGGGGATCAAGGTCGATGAAACCCACGTGCGCCGCCTGTCGACTGCGAGTTTCCGTATTGGAGAGCGGCGATGAACTCCGACCACCATCCTCCGTCAGCAAAATGCGAGATCGTTGCGCAATACTGGAGGGGCATAATTCCTTCTCTTACCGCCAAGAAATACGACGCCATCATGGCCAGCATGAGCATCACGGCGAAACGCCAAGAAGTGATCGGTTTTTCGGTCCCCTACGCAGTAGGCATCAGTGGATTTGCTGTGATGGGTAACAGCAAGCTGGCTGAGAAGCCGGGCGCCGGCGAGACATACTCGCTCGATACCCAGGCGGATGCTGCGAAGAAAGGCATCGCCCATATCTCGAGCTTCCTCGTTGGCACCTCCGTTGGGGTGCAAGGCTCGACCACTGCATCGACCTTCCAAGACAAGTACTTCAAGGGCTCCGTGGATATCAAGAAATACAAATCCGTCAAGGAGCACAATCTTGACCTGACCAGCGGTCGACTCGATGCTGTTCTGGCCAACGCAACTGTCCTTGCTGCGGCACTCGAAAAACCAGAAATGAAGGGCGCTCAGCTCGTAGGACCGTCGTTCTCGGGCGGTGAATTCGGCCTCGGTGCTGTCGGCCTGCGTAAGGAAGACGCGGCGCTCAAAGCTGACTTCGATACAGCCATCAAGGCGGTTGCTTATGAGGGAACGATCAAGACGCTATCGTCGAAGTGGTTCAAGGTCGACGTTACCCCCATTGATCGGTTGCTTCAAGGGACCCGGCGATCGCGCCGTGTCCGGCATGCCAACATACAAGAAATCCGAGATACGATGTACGAAGTTGATATGACCATTGTAGGGGGCGGCCTGGTCGGCGCGTCGATTGCCTGGGGTCTTGCACGCTCAGGAATAAACCCGCTCGTCCTCGACGGCGACGATCTCGATCTGCGTGCATCGCGAGCCAATTTCGGACTGGTCTGGGTGCAGGGCAAAGGTCTGCATGCGCCCCACTACGCTCTTTGGTCAGACGCGTCCGCCAAAGTATGGCCGACGATGACAAAAGCACTTTCGGACGACAGCGGCATCGACGTCGGTCTCCGACAGGCAGGAGCATATACCTTCGCACTCTCTGAAGAGGAACTCGAAGCCGTCCGCGAGGATATGGAAAGCATTGCGCTCGAAACGAATGGCCGGGCTCCGCATTTTGACGTTCTGAACCGCCAGCAGACTCTCGAACGCGTTCCGGGTCTCGGCCCCGACGTTGTGGGCTCGATCTATTGTTCAGCAGACGGGCACGCGAATGCACTTCGCCTCTTCCACGCGCTTCACACTGCGATGCAAAAGAAGGGGGCGGCTTATCGTTCAAACCATCGCGTTCAGACAATAGAGCCCACGACTGAGGGCTTCATTCTGAAGGGTCATGGGTTTTCCGTAATTTCACGCCGTGTCGTTCTCGCTGCCGGCCTCGAAAACGAAAGGCTGGCGCCAATGGTCGGGCTCTCATGCCCGCTCAAGTGCAGCAAGGGTCAGATCCTCGTCACGGAAAAGAGCCAAACTGCCCTACCGTGCCTGTCTGCCGGGATGCGGCAGGCTGACGAAGGCGGAATCATGATCGGCGACAGCGAAGAGACCGACAGCGCCAAAATCTCTTCGTCATCCGGCATCAGCGCCGTCCTGGCGAGCCGGGCATTGAAAATTTTCCCCGCCCTTTCTGATCTGAACGTCCTGCGCAGCTGGACCGGCTTTAGGGTCAAGACAGCCGATGGAATTCCCATTTACGATCAATCGGAGCGCTATCCCGGCGCTTTCCTTTTTGCCTGCCACTCGGGCGTCACCCTGGCTGCCAACCACGCATTGATCGTGGCGCCGCAGATCGCTTCGGGAAAGCTTGAAGACGATCTGTCCGCTTTTTCCGCTCGGAGGTTCGATGCTCAAGAGGCTGAATAGAATTGAACATCTCGTCCAGTTCAGCTTCGATGGCACGGTCGTTCAGGCCGAACAGGGAGACATGCTCGCAATTGCGTTGCTGGCCGCGGGAATCGATCATGTCCGTCAGTCCGTCGTCAGCGGAAGTCCGCGCGGGCCATACTGCCTGATGGGTGTCTGCTTTGAGTGCCTGGTCACTGTGGATGGCGTGCAAAATCGTCAAGCCTGTATGGTCGAGGTCGAGGACGGGATGACGGTCCTGAGTCAGAAGGGCGCACCCGCAATCCTTGGGCTCGAAGCAAGTGAAGAAGGGATGGTCCCATGAGCCTTCGCGAAGTTTCAACAGCATCGGACCTTCGGGAGTTTTACGACGTTCTCATCATCGGCGCGGGACCTGCAGGTATGACGGCCGCGCTCGAAGCATCTGCGGCTGGGGCTCGCGTTGCGGTCTTAGATGAGAACCCTCGTCCAGGCGGGCAGATTTACCGGGACATCACTCGCAACCGACCCGAGAGAAAAAGCTATCTCGGACCAGATTACTGGAAGGGAAAACAGCTCGCAGAGGTGTTCGATCGCAGCACTATCGACTATGCGCCACGCGCTACAGTATGGAGCCTGGAGGGCCCGGACGAGACAGTCGCGAAGGTACGCAACGTCGTCGGCGTGACCGTGGGCGGCTCAGCGCGAATGATTGAAGCTGACGCTGTCGTCCTTGCGACCGGCGCACAGGAGCGTCCTATGCCGGTGCCGGGCTGGACTCTGCAACGCGTGATGACGGCAGGCGCTGCCCAGATCGCGCTCAAGGCAGCCGGAGCGATGCCGTCCGAACCCATTGTTCTAGCCGGTTGCGGACCACTTCTCTATCTGCTGGCAAGCCAGCTCATCGATGCCGGTGTATCCGACCTCACCGTTCTGGATACCGCCCAGTCCACCTTTCGGATGAGCGTGCTGCGGCATATGCCCGAATTTTTGCGTTCGCCGTACGTGCTGAAAGGTATCCGCCTCCTGTTCAAGGTAAAATGCCAAGCATGCGTGGTTTCCGGGGTCAGATCCATCGCGATCACTGGTACTGAGCGCGCTGAAGGCGTGCGGTTCACCACCGCAGGCGGCGAGCAAGCCATCCCGGCTAGCTCAGTGCTCTTACACCAGGGCGTGATCCCATCGACAAACCTCACCAATGCGGCAGGCTGTGAGTTGCGATGGAATGACGAACAACGCGCCTTCGAGCCCGTCACGGACAATGAAGGTCGGAGCAGCAGACAAGGCATCTATGTCGCCGGCGACGGGAGCGGCATCGCAGGTGCTCAAGCCGCAGAGGTAAGCGGACGCATAGCTGCGCTCGCGGCACTTTGTGACTTGGGGCTTGTGAGCGTTACAGCAGTTGCGGCTCGGCTCAAACCCCTGCACAAGCAAGCCCGACGCTTTCTCCGAGGAAGGGCATTCCTGGATGTCCTTTACACCCCCCGGCCAAGCTTCCTCGCACCTCTCAACCCTGAAACGGTCGTCTGCCGCTGTGAAGAAATTACCGTGCGCAAAATTCGCGAGGCGATTGCCCTTAGGCCGCCCGGTCCGAACCAGCTGAAGACGTTCCTTCGCTGCGGGATGGGGCAGTGCCAGGGGCGGCTTTGTGCTGCGACCGTTACTGAAATCATGGCGGAGGAACGAAAGGTCAGCCCCGGCGACGTGGGAACCTATCGCCTCCGATCGCCGGTCAAGCCTGTTCGGCTTGCTGAACTTGCACATCTCCCGCACACGCCCCGCGCACTGAAAGCGGTAACCGGCCGGGACGCTGTCGATCACGACACCAACGAAACAGGACACATCTCATGTCCGGACACCGACATTGCATCGTGTGGTCAAGTACAACGACGTCGCCCTACATCGGCGGGATCGTCGCTGACAATGATGGCCTCGACATGGAAGGGCAGACCCGTCAGCTCCTGAAGAAGCTCGATGCATATCTTAAAGAAGTGGGTTCAGAGCGCGCGAACCTGCTCTCCGTCACAAACTTTATCACCGACATGAACGTGGAGCCGCAAATGGATGCGTGTGGAGGGACTGGTTTGCCCCCGAGGAGTTGCTTACCCCGCGCGGCCATCGGCGTTGCCGACCTCGGCGACAACACGCTTATCGAACTCATCGCCACGGCCCACTACTGATCCACTCTGGAGACGGCTGCAAGATCGGGGTCGCACTTGAGACGATTATTGGAATGCATCTGATTGGAGGACGCTGCTCGTCGCGCCGGAGGACATCGAGTTTGTGGCGCGTGACTGGCACGGCGCATTCCACCGGCATGCCGCCACTCGCTCGAAGGAAACCAGCGGTCATGCGTGTCCATCGCGACCAACCGACGAATTCCCGGGTCTTTGGTTCGATTCCCGTCAACGCGAAGGGTTGAATCTACGAACCTCCGTCTCATGCGAGGCCGACGGTAGGTCGCTCGCGATACTTTCAGGTTATCTCGACGGGCGTGAACTTCAGGCTAGGGATTCACGTGTCATTTCCGTCAGCACATCGGCCATGGTGCGTGCAAGCGCGCGGGCGGCGAGCGTAGGTTAAAAACGGGAGGATTACCGTACGCATCCGAGGAGGGCCGCCTTGCTGAGAAGTGAGGCGAACTGGATGTTCTGTCTATATGGACGTCAATATGGACAGTGTGAGAAACGTGGATTTAACGACAGAGAAGCGGCTGCAAGTTAGCCGTATGGAGATTGTCGATAGCGGGCGGCGTCGCCGTTTCAGCAACGAGGCCAAACTTGCGATCGTGGCGGAGAGTTATTCCGCCCCGCGTCAAGTCACGGCAACGGCACGTCGGCATGGGATCACACGCTTTCAGTTGAACGATTGGCGTAAAGCAGCTCGCGAGGGACGGCTCGGCAATGGTCGGGGGAGTGAAGGGTTTATTCCTGCACTGTTGGTCCCGGAACCAGGCATGCCGGTTGTTGCGCCGACCAATTCTTCGACGGCACAAAGTGGGCTTATGGAGGTTGTCAGCGCCAATGGTCGCCGTGTGATCGTGGGACGCGATGTCGACGTTGAGGCGCTGCTTCGGATCCTGCGCGGACTGGAGGCGCTGCGGTGAATCCGTTTCCGATGGGAAGAGGGGTCAAGGTCTGGCTTTCGACGGGCTATACGGACATGCGCTGTGGCTTTCCCTCCTTGGCGCTTCGGGTGCAGGAGGTTCTGCAGCATGATCCGTTGTCAGGGCATCTCTTCGTCTTCAGGGGCCGCAGATCGGATATTTTGAAGATCATCTGGCATGATGGTCTGGGCGCCTGCCTTTTTACCCGGCGGCTGGAGAAGGGCCGGTTTATCTGGCCGAATATGGAGGGCGGCGCGGTAGCGATCTCACCGGCGCAATTGTCTTATTTGCTGTCCGGGATCGATTGGCGCAATCCGCAGGAAACCTGGCGTCCGACACGGATCGGATAGCATCATTCCATTGAAAATATTGAGTGAATCTGATCGAATAGCTTCATGACTTCGAAGCCTGTGGATCTTCCTGCGGGCCTTGCGAGCGCCTATCTGGCGCTGCTTTCCGAGCGTGAGATGTTGCAGGCTGAACGTGATGTCGTTGTTGCCGAGCGCGATACCGTCGCCGCCGAGCGGGACATTGCGGTGGCGCAAGCCGCCAATGCGCAGGCGATGCTGTCCGACAGCGCGGCGCTGATCGCCAAACTGGAGCTGGCGATCGAAAAGCTAAGGCGGGAGCTTCGCGGAAAGCGTTCCGAGCGCACCGCGCGATTGCTTGACCAAATGGAATTGCAGCTCGAAGAGCTGGTGATGGCCGCGACAGAGGACGAGGTTGCAGCGCAGGCTGCTGCTGCCAAGACCGCGAGCGTACGTTCGTTCACACGCAAGCGGCCGGTGCGAAAGCCGTGGCCGGAGGACGTCGAACGCAAGCGTGTGGTCATCGATCCTCCCAGCACCTGTGCATGCTGTGGCGGATCCCGGCTTTCCAAGCTGGGCGAGGATATGACCGAAACGCTGGAGGAGATCCCGCGCCGGTTTATCGTGATCGAACCGTACGCGAGAAATTTACCTGCCGAGACTGCGAGGCGATCAGCCAGCCGCCGGCGCCGTTCCATGCCACGCCGCGCGGCTTCATTGGTCCTCATCTGCTGGCGACGATCCTGTTCGACAAGTTCGGCATGCACAGTCCGCTGAACCGCCAGAGCACCCGATTCAAATGCGAGGGCATCGAGCTTTCGACCTCGACGCTGGCCGACCAGGTTGGGTATGGAACGGCCGCGCTCCTGCCGATCTTTGATCTGATCGAGACGCATGTCTTCGCGGCCGAGCGGCTTTTTGGCGATGACACCACCATCCCCATTCAGGCCAAAGACAAATGCACGACCGGGCGAATATGGACCTACGTGTGCGATGACCGGCCCTACGGCGGAGCGGCAGCGCCGGCGGCCATATACTATGCTTCGAGCGACCGCCGCGGCGAGCATCCGCAGAAGCACCTTGCCGGGTATGGCGGCATTCTGCAGAGTGATTGCTACAATGGCTTCGAGCCGCTCAGTGTCGCCGAAAAGAAAGCGGTACCGATCACCTTCGCCTTTTGCCATGCGCATGCGCGGCGCAAATTCTTTGAACTGGCTGATATCCAGAAAAATGCCCGCGACCGCAAACGCAAGGGCAAGCCGATCTCGCCGATCGCCCTGGAGGCCGTCCAACGGTACGACGCGCTGTTTGAGATCGAGCGCGAGATCAATGGATTGAGCGCCGCAGAACGGTTGGCCGCGCGGCAGGAAAAGAGCAAGCCGCTGTTCGACGACATGCACGCGTGGCTGAAAGGGGAGCGCGCCACGCTCAGCAAATCGTCCGAGGTGATCGAGCCGATCGATTACATGCTGAAACGCTGGGATGGTTTTGCCCGTTTCCTCGAAGATGGCCGGATTTGTCTCACGAACAATGCGGCCGAGCGCGCGCTGAGAGGAATTGCACTCGGGCGTCGAAACTGGACCTTCGCCGGTTCCCAGCGTGGGGCCGATCGAGCCGCCATCATGCTCTCCGTCATAACGACTTGCCGCCTCAACGACGTCGACCCAAAAGCGTGGCTCGCCGATGTGTTCGCCCGCATCGCCGATCTTCCCGTCTCCCGCCTGCACGAACTGCTGCCTTGGCAATGGAAGACACACAAAGGGACGGCTATTGCGGCGGCCGCGTAAACAGCTCCCGGAACAACGCTTCCGAACGCTCCAAGCCTTCATCGGTCAGGATCAATGACTTCGACTTGTTGACAGGGTCGCCGATCAAGCCCTTCTTGTGAAGCCGATCCGTCGTTGCCCAGTCGAAGCCCTTCCAGGCACAACGCTCGTTATGCAGCGTGTCAAAACGGCATCGTCGATCTTGTCCTCATCGATCTCCATGAACCGACGTTACCACGCGCGGCACCCAAAATCCTGCGGCCCTGCTCGGATGGATACGGATTACCATATTGCTTCGCACTTAAAAATATTAGCCTGGCACCACATGCGGCTTTTTCGGTTGGTCAGTTCCTCACCGCAAATGAGACCTCACAAAATACGACGTTTCTGAAGCCTCGAAATTGCCGCTCCCACTCATGGCTATCGGTGGTGACAGCCTCCAATTCGTAATCGGTGCGTAATTAATTCCGCACACGCATGTGTTATTGGCTAAAACTCCAAGTGCGAAAGATAATTAATGAACAAGAAACTGGGCGAAAACGATGAGCGGTTCTACTTTGAAATCTGGATTGATTCTTCCAGCGCTTTGGAGCAAAGGGGGCCGAGCGTCTACTATTGCGAGAACCATAATGGGGACTCTGACTATGGTCTAGCCGCCACAGATTTTCAGATGGCCGCAGATGCACTTATTGCGGTTCAGCGCGAACAACCCCACAAGGGCAATTGGTCCGCCCCGATCGTGTCCCATCAGGTTCTCTAATCGCGGTTGTCAAGTTGATCGCCGAGGGCGTCACAGGTCAGGCTCATGGTTCTCTTCGAGGTCGTCACTTTGGCCGCCTCATCATGGCGTTGGATAGGCTCGGTCGACCAATGTGGTGTTCGCGGTTGCCTGTATCAGACAGCATCGCATTCCTGGGATCGGTCTTGACCGCGCCATCGTCCTGACCGGACGATCTCGCTGATCTCAGCTAATCATGGACATCACTGTAATGATGCCAGATCGCCCGGCTCTTGCGATGACCAACGGAAGGGTTCACCGGATATCCACATTGCGTGAAGGATCACGGCCAGCTTTCGGGCTACAGCTACCTTAGCTTTTCGATAGCCGCCACGCCGCGCGATGCGTAACCCCCAGCTCTTCAAAGCGGAGAACCGCGGAATACGCGTCAGCAGCGCATTGGCTGCCTCATACAGGCTGCGTCGGAGAAAGTCGTCGCCCCGTTTCGAAACGCGCCCGGATCTCATCGTCTCACCGGAGGCATAGATGCGAGGTGTTAGACCACGGTAGGCTCCGGCGCTGGACGATCGTTTGAATCGTGTCGGATCATCAATGGTTGCGGCGAAGCCGAGCGCAGTGATAACTCCCACACCAGGAACCGACATCAGCCGTCTGACGACCTTGTTCTGCCGTGCTATCAAGCGAACCTTCGCCTCGAGATGACGGATCTGCTCAAGGATGTTGGCACGTGCCCGCATCAATGCTTCCACGACAGCCTGGATTGTTGGCGACGCATCGAGCTCGCCATCGATGATTTCCTCGGCACGCTTGGCGAACCCACCAACCCGTTTGCCAAACAGGATACCAAAGGTGCGAAGGACACCTCTGATCTGGTTTTCCAGGTCGCAGCGGGTTCGCACAAATTGGCTACGAGTGGCAAGGAGTGCCCGAGCTTCGTGGCTTGCCGTCGACTTGACATGAACGCTCTTGCACCAACCCGTACGAACGATCTGCGCCAGGCCGATGGCGTCGTTGCGGTCCGTCTTGGCAGGCATCATCTTTAAGGCCGCATTGGCATGGCGAGCATCCATGCAGACGATGGGAACGCCGCGTTCCTTCAATCCATTCCATAGCCAGACCGACAGGGGACCGGTTTCCAGTCCTGCACGGGTTACCGCGAACGGCTCAAGCGCTTCACTAATCGCCTCTGGGCACGATGCCACCTTCCGTTCGGCAACAGTCTTGCCCTCCTCATCAACGATGCAGATTGAGGTCGTTTGCTGGCTGACATCCAGTCCGGCAAAATACTTCATGGCGGTTCTCCTCATCGCTTCGGCACACTGGCCACAGTTGACAAGGGACAGTGTGGAGAGCCGCCGCCTCGAAGGCTAGGCCCTGAGCGATTACGCTATGTGGTGTAGGTCCTGAGGTTTAGGCGGCCATCAGTGTTTTCCATTTAGGGTCGGGTTGTTCAAGACCAACCTGATGGAAAGATCACCGATGACCAATGACATGATGAACGTGCGCTCGCTTGTTGAGAAGAGCGCCGATGCGGATTTGTTGCGCGAGATGATTGGCTTTGCGGCCGAGCGGTTGATGGAGCTGGAGGTTGGCGGCGCGACCGGTGCTGGTTTCGGTGAGAAGAGCCCTATGCGGCTCGCCCAACGCAACGGCTACCGTGACCGCGATTGGGAGACGCGCGCCGGAACCGTTGAACTGCGCATTCCCAAGTTGCGCAAGGGTAGCTATTTCCCAAGCTTCCTAGAGCCGCGTCGAATGGCAGAGAAGGCTCTGACGGCCGTCATTCAGGAAGCCTACATTCAAGGCATCTCGACGCGCTCGGTTGATGATCTGGTCAAGGCGCCATGGGCATGAGCGGCATCTCCAAGAGTCAGGTGTCGCGGCTATGCGAGGAGATCGACGTCAAGGTGAAGGCGTTCCTCGACAGGCCGATTGAAGGTGACTGGCCATGCATCTGGATCGATGGTGCGCCGTGCGGCGCGGGAGGTGCGTTTGATTTAGTGTAACCTCTCAAGCTTGCCGATTTTTGACCGACGGCTGCAATGCCGTCCGATCCACGGGAGCAGTGGATCGAAGGGGGCCAAGAAGCTCGGCCGGGCGTCGCCGGTTGGGTTGCATAAGCAGATTGGCCTTAACTGTACCGGATGCGGGCCATCAACCGCGGGCCGGGCTACCGCAGTGCCAATGGCGAGACAACGAAGTGAGCGTAAGAAGCCTCGAAACACAGAAATCGCTTCCATTAGCGTGATGGCGTGGAAGCACCGAAGAGCGATCAGAGGCGGTAAGGTTCGTCGATCCTTACTGCCGGGTTCTCGATGAGACCCGAGATGGGACTGGCTCCTATGCCCCATCTCCCGCATTGCACGGGGCAGAGCTCACCGCCTAAAGGCACAAGGTGGAAAATCGGAACACGGGAACTTGGATTGTCTGCCCGGTCGGAAGCCGGGCTCGCTGCGACGGCCAGATATGGACGACACCAAGGGCGGAGCTTTCGTAGTAGTCGGAGTGCGGGAAAGCCGCACACAGGGCGAAGGGAAGCAGGAAGACGATAGGCTGCAAAGACGGAGGAGTGATCTGTGGACATGGATCATCAGACCGACAAGGTCCGGGTACTCGGCATTCAAAGCAAACTCTATCAGTGGAGTAAGGCCAATCCCGACGACCAGTGGCGCGACATGTGGGGTTGGTTGACCGACCTCAGAGTGCTGCGCCATGCCTGGCATCGTGTCGCCTCCAATAAAGGGGGCCGCACTGCCGGAATCGACGGGATGACGGTGGGACGCATCCGGAACCGGAGTGAATATCGCTTCCTGGTCGATCTTCAAGCTGATCTGCGCAGTGGTGCATATCAGCCAAGTCCGGCCAGACGCAAACTGATTCCAAAGGCCGGGAAACCAGGGCAATTCCGGCCCTTGGGCATCCCCACCATCAGAGATCGCGTTGTACAAGGCGCGGTCAAGATCCTTCTGGAGCCGATCTTCGAGGCGCAATTTTGGCATGTTTCTTACGGGTTCCGGCCTGGCAGGAACACCCATGGTGCCTTGGAGTACATTCGCCGGGCAGCCTTGCCTCAGAAACGGGACAAGGACACCCGACGAAACCGGCTGCCATACCCTTGGGTGATCGAGGGGGACATCAAAGGATGCTTCGACAATATCAATCATCACCACCTGCTCGAGCGGATGCGCAAGCGTATTGGCGATCGACGAGTGGTGCGATTGGTCGGATCGTTCCTGAAGGCCGGTGTTTTGACGGAGGATCAGTTCCTACGAACGGATGCCGGTACCCCTAAAGGCGGGATTATCTCACCTTTGCTCGCGAACATCGCCCTTAGTGCGATCGAGGAGCGGTATGAAAGGTGGACCTATCACCGCCGAAAGACCCAAGCCCGTCGCAAAAGCAACGGGGTGGCGGCAGCGGCGAGCGCCCGCGACAGTGATCGCATAGCAGGACGCTGTGTGTTTCTGCCGGTGCGCTACGCCGACGACTTCGTGGTCTTGGTGTCTGGATCGTTGGAAGAGGCGATGGCTGAGAAATCCGCACTCGCCGACTACTTGATCGAGACGACCGGGCTAACGTTGTCGCCGGAAAAGACAAAGGTAACGGCCATGACAGAGGGCTTCGAGTTTCTCGGATTCCGCTTCAGCGCGCATTGGGATCAACGCTACGGCTACGGCCCGCGCGTCGAAATACCTAAGGCCAAGGCCGCGAACCTGCGTCACACAGTCAAGCAACTGACGCAGCGCGACAGCATCTCTGTCAGTCTTGGCGAAAAGCTCCGGAAGGTGAATTCCATCACCAGCGGATGGGCAAATTATTATCGCTACTGTGTGGGCGCCGGCCGCGTATTTGTCGCCATCGACTGGTACATCGGCCTACGTCTTTACTGCTGGCTTCATAAGAAACGCCCAAAGGCTACGGCGAGTGAACTGTGGGGCTCGAAACAGCCAAGCAGGCGCCGGGCGACGAGACGGGTCTGGAGAGAAGGGTCCATCGAGCAACATGTGCTCGGCTGGACGCCTGTCGAGCGATACCGTCTTGCGTGGATGGAAATGCCTGACTTTGCCATGTCTTCTGGAGAGCCGGATGCGTAACGAAAGGCGCATGTCCGGTTCGGCGAGAGGCGATGCGAGACCTGCCGCCGCAACGCGGTAAGGCGCATCGCCTACTCAACCCACCTACCTGAAGGTCCGCCGCGGCGGCCGGATCGTCTCCGTCGCCGTGATCATCGCCGTCGGTGTCAACAGCAACGGTCGCCGGGAGGTGCTGGGCATGGAGGTCGGCACCTCCGAGGCCGAGCCGATCTGGACCGAGTTCCTGCGCCGGCGACCGGCCGACGACTGCGCGGTGTAAAGCTCGTCGCACATGAAGGTCTGAAGGCCGCCGTCGCCAAGGTGCACAGCGCGACCTGGCAGCGCTGCCGGGTGGGACTGTTGAAGAACCAATCGTCGGCGGAGCTATGGGGAAGCCACCAACAAGCCGATTCCAAAAACTTTTCCTTGCCTGAGGCGATGTCGGGCTGAGCTGGTGGCTTCTTGGCTGTACACGAACAACAAAATTGACAGAAAAGCACTCGCCAGTCGTTTCAAGTTGACTGCCGCGACCGTCAGATAGGCTTGGATTTTCATATTTATGAGGCCGCGCCGGATCGCTCTCGATAGCCCGTGCCAAGTCTTCGCTTCGCCGTGATATCCCTCAGAGCGCCAGCGGTGACGCTGGTACAAAGCTCGGTCCTCGTCCGACCATCGTTCTCTTCGGCGACGAGCTCGCAGGAGTGCCGGATAGCCATCGCCGAGCACTACCGCCTTGTTCACACGGCCATTGGAAAGGCAAAGTCGCGCCAGATCGCAGTGCCAACAGTCGGCCGCGCGAGATGTAAAGAAGCGCCCATATTTAACGGCACGGCCCGCCTTCAGCATCTTGCCGCGCGGACATTTAAGGGTATCGTGCTTGGCGTCATAACGAAAGCGGCGCATAGGCACGGGGCTACGGATTGGCTCTGCCTTTGCCGGAATAACCGCTTCGATCGCGCGTTGCTCCATACCTGCGAACACCTTAGCGTACGCATAGCCGGCGTCGGCCGTTGCCGTTTTGATTGTCGTGCCGGTCATCGCGGCGACCGCGTCGAGACAACTGAGTATGACTTGCCCCTCATTAGTCTCGCCTGTGGTGACCTTCACATCTAAAATTACGCCGCAAGCATCATCCACCACGGCATGTTGCTTGTAGGCCGGCTCCAGGCTCCGATTACGCCCGTTGGTTGCCATGGACGCATCAGGGTCGGTGACGCAGACTTTCTTGTATTTGCCTGTTTTGCGGCTTTTTCGTTCGCTCTCAGCGGCTTCGTTGGCGTCGGTGACCGCATCTATGTGGCGGACCGCAAGACTTTCCCAGCTGACGTCGGCCCGGATGAGTGAGGCGTCGACATCAACGACCTCACCCTTCGCGACTTTGGCGGCTACGCAGACCTTTACCGTCCGCTCAAAGATAGTTCGGAAACGTTCTGCACCCCAGCGCTGACGGATACGCGTCAACGACGAATGGTCCGGGAGAGCTTCGTGCAGACCGAAGCCAATAAACCAGCGAATAGCGATGTTTACCTGAGCCTCTCGCATCAGCCGACGGTCATGGACAATTCCGAGAAGAAAGCCTGCAAGCATCAGCCGGACTGCTACTTCCGGGTCGATGCCGGGTCGGCCGAAGCCCGCGGCATAAAGCTCAGCCACCTCCTCGTGTAGCCAGGAGAGGTCGAGAACTCGATCGACCTTTACCAATACGTGATCGTCAGGGACCAGATCCCGAAGCGAACCGCACATGTACAGTTCAAGCCGATCGCGTTCCTTACGGCCGAGCATCGTGGAAGCTCCAGAGAATCAACGACTACTAAATTGAATCAGATGGGGTGGTTGCCGCCCTCCCTAGACGGCATCGCAATGTGCCAAGATGTGGTGTTGTGACCACTGAGCGGAAGGACGGCAACCGTTATGAACGATACGATGATTGGCGTGGATTTGGCAAAGAATGTCTTTCAACTGCACGGTGCTTCTATGAGCGGGCAAGTCAAGTTTCGAAAGAAGTTGTCGCGGCAGCATTTTTCCAAGTTCATGGCGGCGCAGCCACCGGCGTTGGTGGTAATGGAGGCCTGCGGCAGCGCGCATTACTTGGCACGTGAGATGGTTAGGCTTGGCCACGAAGTGAAGCTTATCGCGGCTCAATATGTACGACCGTTCGTCAAGTAATGGATAGGTGAGCATTACTTGACTAATCGTCAGGTGCTCAAAATGCGAAGGAACGCAAGATGGAGACAGAAAATCCGCGTGTTTTTGGTGCCGACTGACGGCTTTGCTCCGCATTATTTTTTTCCGACGAACCTCTGTGGTCGTTTGACCAACAGAGGAATAATTGATGTTGAAATCCGAATACGAACTGCTCACTGAGCTGAAAGCAGCGCTGACCAACCGCCAATACAGTCCGGTGGCGATCAGAAATTACTGCGCCTATGCGCAGGAGTTCCTCGATTATCTCGTGCACCGAGGGATTCCAGTCGCAGACGTGACCGAAGACTTGGTAGAGCGATATCTGCAGCATGCGACCGCGCTATTCCGGAAGCGTCGCGGACGAAGGCCCAGCAAGCGCTGGCACGAAGTCCCGCAGTCTGGGATTCACGCGCTGCTACGGCTTGGGCAGGGTCAGTGGCCGCCTGCTCCCAAAGTAGCCTGCGCCGCTGACGCACTCCGGTTTACGATCTGCAAGGAATACGAAACCTGGCTTCGCGAGGAGCGTGGCCTTGCCCAAGCCAGCATCGACGCGTTCTTGTGGGAAGCCCGCTACTTCCTTGCCTGGCAACTCGACCGGAGCGGGGTCGAGGGTCTCAACGGAGTAGCCGTCGGCGACATCGACAGCTATATGGACCTGCGCCGCTCGAAGCTGAGGCGCAGTTCGCTGAAATCCACAGCGGAGCGGCTTCGTTCGGTGCTGCGCTACCTTCACAGGACTGCCCGCGTTGCGGCAGATCTGTCGCCACATATCATCTCGCCGCGGCTCTATGCTTATGAAGGGGTGCCGTCGATCCTGGAGCGCGACCAGATCACCGCGGTTCTGGCAAGCACGAGCATGGACACGACAGCCGCCGGTTTGCGGGACCATGCGATATTGCAACTCCTCGCCACCTATGGGCTACGTGCAGGCGAAGTCCGTAACATGCGGATCGAAGACATAGACTGGCGGGTCGAAGTCGTTCGTGTCCGTCACAGCAAAACGCAAGCCTACACGCTCCTTCCCTTGATGGAGCCGGTTGGCGAAGCGATCCTTGCTTACCTGCGGTCTGGACGACCCGCGACCGATGCCAGGGAAATCTTCATCCGTACGCGCGCGCCCTATCGCAAGCTCGACAAGCTATACAGCCTGGTTCGGCGGAGGCTCCGGGATGCCGGCGTCAAACCCTTGGGCAAGTGCGGGCCCCACATCTTCCGTCACGCTCGTGCGACCGAGTTGCTGCGCGCGGCAGTTCCGAAAAAGGTAATTGGCGATCTGTTAGGACATTGCTCGACCGGGTCGACAGACCCCTACCTCAAGCTTGCCACCGAGGATCTGAGGGCCGTCGCTCTTGATGTGCCGGGAACGGAGGTGCTGGCATGATCTCCCGTTGGCCCGATTCCGATCGCATGCGCATTGGCAGCTATGTCGCGAGCCTTGATCTGCGCAATCTCAAAAGCCGCACCTGCTATCAACAGGTCCTGCATAGCTTCCAGGATATTGTTGAACGGCATGGGATGCTCGATCAACAAGCGCTGCAGGCTTGGCTACGAGAATTAGCGTCTCGCTGGGCGACATCCACGCTCCTGCATCGCACCCGCATCATCGACCGGTTCCTCGACCACCTCCTGGCAACCGGTGCAATCGATCACAACCCTGTCGAAGCTCTGCGTGAGGCATGTCATATAAAGCAGAGCATGCCGATCTGGCGCGCGTTGATATCGTGCAATCCAGAACAGGCTCTTGCCAGACTGCGCCAGCCCAAACCGTTCGGCAGCGTGCTGGGCGAGGTTATGGCTGAGCATGTCGCCATGATGCGCCGCAGGGGATACAAATATACTTCGCAACCAGTGCGGCTCTTGCAGTTCGACCGGTTCCTGCAACTGAACCCGCAACTGGAAACCGAGCCGCTGAGCGTAATGATCGATCTATGGGCGGCCACGAAAGGCACCCGTAACCATGCATACGAGCGCGAAAACCTTGAGCGCCTCTTCGCAAAAATCCAGCGACGGCGCGATCCGTCAGCTCCTCGGCGTTGACCGGATCCGAGACCCCAAAAGGAGGTCCGCCAGCAGTGGCGAAAGCCTCATATCTACTCTCCTGTCGACGTGCGGCGAATGCTCGACATTGCCCGTTCGTATCCCTCGCCGCGGGCAACTCTTCGTCCGCTGAGCATCTACACCATGCTGTTGCTGGCCTACTGTGCGGGTCTGCGGCGGGGAGAGTTGGCCAGGCTGGATATTGGTGACGTTAATTCCGGTGACGGCACCATCACGGTTCGGCAGACCAAGTTCTCCAAGACCCGAATTCTGCCGCTTCCTGACAGTGTAATGACCGAACTCCGGGCCTACATCGCTGCACGGCGTCGGGTCGGCGCGTCGCAGGATCCGCACTCCGCCCTATTCTGGCACGTCCAGCGAAGATCCCGCTACACGCCCAAAATGATCACCTGGTTGCTCACAGACGTCGTACGTCGTGCCGGGTTGAAGCCACTGCAAGGGCAGTTCGGGCCTCGCGTTCATGATCTTCGGCACTCGATGGTCGTGAACCGTATCCTTGAATGGTACCGTCTGGGGATCAACCCGCAGGATCGACTGCCGTTCCTCGCGACCTACCTCGGCCATCGGGATATCAACTCCACTCTGGTCTACATCACCGTCACGCAGGATCTGCTGCATCTCGCAAACGAGCGGTTCAGGGCCGTGGGCGCGCCATGCCTCAATCTCGAACGGGAGGTGCGGTCATGAGCAAAGCCAATCCATTCCCGGAACTGATGCGCGCGTTCTTTTACGAATGGCTTGTCGAGCAACGCAATGCATCCGTCAACACCGTCCGCTCCTACCGCGACACCTGGCGACTGTTCCTCCGGTTCGTTGCTGACCGCGCGAAAAAGAAAGTTGCTATAATCTCGCTGGCCGATCTGACCGCCGCGCAATCCGCAGCTTCTTCAGCTTCGTGGCGACCAAGGATCCCGCATCGATCGCGCAGTGCGTCGAAATCCTCAACATCCCGATCAAGCGGGCGCCGGTATCTGAGCCTTGCTACCTGGATCCGCCGGAAGTGGCAGCGATCCTTGCTCAGCCAGACCGGTCAACCCTCGAAGGCATGCGCGACCATGCGTTGCTCTCGTTCCTCTACAACAGCGGGGCGCGAATCCAGGAAGCACTCGATATGTGCCCCAAGGCAATCCGGTTCGATAGCCCGAGTTGCGTTCGGCTTACGGGCAAGGGCCGAAAAGAGCGTATCTGCCCGCTTTGGCCGGAAACCGTGATGTTGTTGAAAAAGCTGCTTGAGCGGCAGCCGCGGGCACCAGACCAGCGGCTGTTCGTCAACCGCTACGGAGAGCCGCTCAGCGCCTCGGGCGTCCGGTTCAGGCTAATCGCCTATGTGAAGGCGGCGGCTGAAACCATGCCGTCGCTGCAAACGAAGCACGTAACGCCGCACAGCTTCCGTCACGCCACCGCCGTCACCTTGTATCGGCGGGCGTAGACATCACGGTCATCCGCAGTTGGCTTGGGCATGTGAGCCTCGACACCACCAATCACTACGCGAAGGCCAATCTGGAAACAAAGCGAAAGGCGCTGGAACAGGTCGCCGCACCGGTGACGACGGGGCATCTATCATCGTGGAAACATGATACGAGCCTGCTCGCCTGGCTCGACACGCTCTGAAATAATGAGAAGGAATTTTGCGCGAAAGCCCGACAACCGGGGCGATCCGCGTGCGTTCCTTCGCATTTTGAGCACCTGACGATTAGTCAAGCGGCAGAAAAACGATGCGACAGACGCGGAGGCTATCGTAATTGCGGCCCAGCGACCGGAAATGCGCTTCGTGGAGCCGAAATCCGCGGATCAGCAGAGCCGGGCGATCCTGTTTCGGGCTCGAGAACGACTTGTTCATCAGCGCACAGAACTGGTCAACGCGCTCAGAGCCTGCCTTTATGAATATGGCCATGTTGTTCCTCAAGGTCGTAATCACTTCAATCGTATTGAAGAGATTTTGGACGGGCTAAACAGCGACTTGCCTGAGTTGATGCTTGAAGAATCCCGCGATTTGTCGAAACAGATCGCTGAGAAGACGGCTCGCATCAACGAGCGGACCGCAAAGATCAAGGCGTTGTCGGCTGAAGCTGACACGGCGCGGCGCTTGCAGACCATTCCTGGCGTTGGCCCTTTGACAGCCTTGGCGATCGAAGCCTTTGCCCCGCAAATGGAGAACTTCCGGCGTGGCCGTGACTTCGCCGCATGGCTCGGCCTTGTGCCACGTCAGTTCTCGTCGGGCGGTAAACAACGGCTGGGACGCATTTCCAAGTCAGGGCAGTCTGATATCCGCAGGCTGCTGATTATCGGGGGGCAATGACACGCCTGAACTGGCTGGGCAGGAAATCCATACCGGAAGGATCGTGGTTGGCGCGCATGCTCGCGCGAAAGCCCCGAATGTTGGTCGCGATCGCACTGGCCAACAAGATGGCGCGCACGATCTGGGCATTGCTGACAAAACATGAGGACTACAGCATTCCGACGCAGGCGACGGCTACATGATGACAATGCTGTAATCAGCCTGTGCCGGAAAGTGGAGGTGTAAGAAGGCGACGACCCGAATGGGCTAAATGATCGAAAAGATCTGGATCGGGAAAACCAGCCTTGAATCATGAGCAGAAGAGCTCGGGATTCAGATTTGGACCCGACCCGCAGATCACCATACCGGCCAGCGGCTTCTGTAAACGCCGTATCTACAGGCCTCACAGAAGACCGCACTCGATCACATGACCTTCGGTTCAAAGACTTCTTGCATCACGGGCGGCAACCACAGAAGATTCATAGTACTTCTTCAACAGCCCCTACGTGCATTTCCTCAGGAACGCCCTCGATCACCTGCCGCGCAAACATGGCGACGATTGCCTGCAGGAGCTTCGATGGCTCTATGATCGCCGCGACCTTGATGAGGCGAAGGCCGATCTCGCCGCGTGGCTGGGAAAATGGTCGGTCCGCTATCCGCGCCTGACCTCCTGGGTTGAGGAAACCATCGAGCAGACGCTGACCTTCTTTCGTCTGCCGCGCCAGCATCACAAGCACCTCAAGAGCACCAACATGCTGGAACGCCTCAACGAGGAAATCCGCCGCAGAACCTACGTCGTGCGCATCTTTCCCAATACCGAGAGCTGCCTACGCCTCGTCCGCGCGCTCGCCGTCGAAACCCACGAAAACTGGATGGAGGCCAATCGCTACATCAACATGGACGACCTGCGAGAGCACAAGAAACTCGCACTCCGTCAAGCCGCATGACCAGCACGCATGACCGCCCAATTTTGCAGAACTTGACGCACACAACCGCGTTAGCCGCAATTTGCAGGTCTGATGTATCGCTGAAGAGTTCGCCGAAACATCACCCTGACACCCAAGGCCTTTCCAAGTGAAAAAAGTCCAGCGCAGCTTTGCCGTCGCGTACAAATCGGTGCAGGCCACTACTCACCCTGGTGGGATCTCGAGAGGTGCGTCCAAAATCGCGGGTTAAACCAGTGCCCTGATTAAAAAGTGGGTTTGGCTTTCTCGTTCCGTAACCAGCCGCTAGTACGGCAGATTGACACTACATCGGCCCCAAGCTCAAAGTGCCGGACAAACCGGCTGCATTGAGGTATTTTCGTATGCGCGGGTCGATTCGAACATCGTTCCTTTTGTACGATCCGCAAACCGCCAATTGTTCCTTCAGATCAACGGTTCGACCAAGATACTTCCAGGCGATCGGAGCGGCGAATGGCTGCCGGTAGACCTGTGAAGTCATGCCGAAGGTCAGGCCCGTAAGGATATCCAGACTTTTTCGATACGAGGGATAGAGAATGGATTCTACTATGGTGTCCGCCGACAGCGTTTCGAACTCGAGCAGGAAAATGCAGTTTCCGAGAAACGTGGCCATCCCTTCGTACTTGAGAATTTCCTTCACTTCCTCGTGCGGTCCGGTTCGCTCGATTGTCTTGCTGCAAACCCTTCCCTCCTGTTCGTAGAGATAGACCAGCGAACGGGTGACCTCATCTGGATCGGACGGAATAAGGAAATGCGTATGATAATAGCCGAGCATGGCTCGCAGCCGCTTCAAATCCCCTGGGAAAGCGCGCTCAATCAATGAGCCCATTCGATCGCGACCCGATTCTTCCTTCAGCCGCGCCGGTGGCCCAATTTCTCTCGCTGGATCGATGAGTTCACTGACGTCAACGCCGAACCCCTCTGCGATCCGCTGAAGATTGTGTTGAGACGGCCGAACCTGTCCGGTGAGGTATCTGTCGAACTGTTGCCTATTGAGACCAAGCATGCGGCACACTTCCGAAACGGAGCGGTAGTGCGCGCAGAGGCTACGAAGTTTTTCTGAGAAGGTGTTGCTCAACAGTCGAACTCCTTGCGCTACTTTGCGCACAATCGCGCAATGACACGCAAAGTCAATGAAAAACGCGCGATTGTTGACGAAGAGTGACGCACCTAGTGTGATCGCAAGATCGTGCAACAGATCAAGGGAACGAGTAGGCACATGATGAACCATCTGGATACAATCACTCGGCGGAGACTCCTTCAAGTATCGGCCGCAGCCGCAACTCTATCCGTCCTCGGAACGCCTTCGCGCGCTGACACGCCGAAGCGCGGCGGACGGATGGTGCTTGCCTCCCGTGAAGGGTCGACCACCGATTCCACAGACCCCGGACTGCTGACCAACAGCTATCAATGGTACCTGGCCTATGCCTACACCAGCACGCTGACGGAGATACTACCCGATGGCTCTGTGGGCCCGGCTCTCGCAGAGGCATGGGACAGCTCCGACGCCAAGACCTGGAGCTTCAAGCTCCGCAAGAGCGTGACCTTCCACAGCGGCAAGCCCATGACCTCGGCCGATGTGGTGGCCTCTATAAACCATCACCGAACCAAGGACTCGACTTCGTTCGTCGCGCCCATCGCGAAGCAGATCGTGGAGCTCAAGGCCGACGGCCCTCATGCCGTCATCATGAAACTCGCTCAGCCGAACGCCGATTTTCCTGCTAGCTTGAACACGGTCGGCTTCACGATCTATCCCGCTTCAGGCAACGGCATCGATTGGCAGTCACGCGACGGCACCGGAGGCTATGTCCTCAAGGAGCACGAACCCGGCGTACGGTCTTTCCTGACGCGCAATCCGAATTATTGGCGAGACGACCGCGCGTTTGCCGACGAGGTGGAGTTTTTGACTATCGCCGACGCGACAGCGCGCATCAACGCGCTGGTTACCGGCCAGGTTAATGCCATCGATGCGGTCGACCTCAAGACCGTTTCAATGTTGCAACGGCAGTCGGGGATAACCGTCGAGGAAAGCGCAGGACCGCTTCATTACTCGTTTCCGATGCGAGTGGACCTCGACCCGTTCAAGGATGTCAATGTCCGACTGGCAATGAAGCACGCGATTAACCGCCAGGAGATACTGGACAAGATTCTTCTTGGGCATGGCACGATCGGCAACGATACCCCAATCGGACCGTCCTACAGATATTATGATAGTTCGCTGCCTCAGAATACCTACGACCCCAACAAGGCGAAGTTCCTTCTAAAGAAGGCGGGAATGTCCAGCCTGGATATCGATCTCAGCACTTCTGAAGCGGCATTCGCGGGCGCAACCGATGCAGCTATTCTGTTCGCCGAACAGGCGCGTCCGGCTTCCATCAACATCAACGTGATCCGTGAGCCCGATGACGGATATTGGGATAAGATCTGGCTCAAAAAACCGATCTGCGCTGCATACTGGGGCGGATATCCCACGGAAAGTGAAATGTTGGCTATTGGTTATGCGCCGGGCGCACCGTGGAATGACACGTTCTGGTCTGAGCCGCATTTCGAAAAGCTCCGCCTCGAAGCCGCCGCCGAACTGGACGCGAGCAAGCGGAAAGCGATGTACAGCGAATTGCAGAAGATTATTCGGGACGATGGCGGCGCACTGATCTTCGCTTTCGCCAACAGCGTGACAGCAAGAAATCAATCGATCGGGCACGGGTCTGTCGGTTCCAAGGCCTTCGATGGAAGCCGCATTGCAGAGCGGTGGTGGCTGGTGTGATGGCCTCCACCCACAACGGCGCAGCGGCATCCCGAATTCGGACTCGAAAATGAGCTACGGAATTTATATCGGCAAGAATCACACCGCCGAGGGCGTCGCCTATTTGGCGGGTTACGGCGACGAACCATCCAGCCATTGGCTCGACGTGGTGGAGCGGCAACGACATCCGGAAGGGGCTTCGATCAAGGTAGGTGTAACGGCCCATGCAGATCTACCGGGCGTCCTGAGCGAAATACCGCAAGCGCGCGAAACCGCCAGACATATCCGGGTCAACTACAGTTTCTACAAAGGCACACCAGCACCGCTGACCAACGGCGGCCTGAACGAACATGGCGTGGCGGTGCGAGACATCTGGTCGCCATCTCGGCCCGAGTTGGTGGCGATGACACGCAAGGATCAAACAGGTCCGAACTACAGTGACCTTTCCCGTATCGTGCTCGAGCGGGCTAAAACAGCCGTCGAGGGGGTCAGGCTGACGGGCGCGTTGATTGCCGAACACGGCCACAGCACATATGGCGGAAATTCCAACATCATCGCGGATTCGGGCGAAGCGTGGGTCGTCATCCAGTTCGCCGGGGGACAAGGTCTTTGGGCAGCAGAAAGGCTTGGCGACGACTCCATCCGCGCGTCAAGACCTGGCTACATCGGGATAATTCCGATCGGCGACTCGGAATCGCAGGATTTCCTCTACTCGCCCAATCTCGTAGACTTTGCGGTCTCGCAACGCTGGTACGATCCAGCTTCAGACGAGCCCTTTGACGTAAACAAGGTCTATGGTGATGGAAAGGGTAAATGGGAAGGCGTCAGCTGGATCGAAGACGAGCTGACATCGCTAGCGAGACGACCCGAGAAGATCGCCATCGAAGATGTCATCTGGGCTGTCAGAACCGAGCGCCTGACCGGAGATACTGCCGGGTATGGCCAGGTTGTTCCGCTCGTTGACGCTCATCATCCCGAGTTGAGGATGTTGTGGCATACACAAATCGCCGCGGTCGCCGCACCCTTCGTACCAGTGTTCATGGGCGTCAGTGAAATCCCGCCTGAGTTCCAAATGCACCGATACCTTACCGCGGGCGAAGCAGAACGATTTCTTGATGACCGGCAATCGGATGACAAGGTCTCGCTGGTGCCTCAAGACATCGAGGCCACGCGCTCCGCGAGCCATGTCTTCAAGCGGCTCTTGAATCTCGTCCTTCGTCATAGCGAGGTGTTCCTCCCCGAAGTGACAGCACTTTGGAAGGCCTGCGAGCGGAAGCTCTTGCAAACGAGCATCGATGTTTCGAAGGCGGCTCGGATTTTGCTCGATGCCGGTGAACCTGCCTTGGCAGCCAAGTATCTGACCTATTTCACCAATACAGAACTCGTGAAGGCTCTCGATTCCGCCGAGGAGCTTGCCGCCGCTTTGGATATTCGAAGCCGGGCTCTCTACGGGATCAATTCTGCAAGCAAGCCGCTGGGTCCGGAGCAAGTATGGTGATGATTGATGGCAGCCGAATGACTACGGTCCCCTACATCAACGGTCGGGATTGCCAATGCACGCTATCCTGACCACGATCTTTGAACGGTTGGCAATGGCCGTCCTTACGTTGCTCATTGTTTCGGTGCTGATATTCTCGTCAGTCGCGCTGTTACCTGGTGATTTCGCAAAGGCAGTGCTCGGTCAGTCGGCGACGCCGGCAACCGTGACGGCATTCGAGCAGCAGATTGGTCTCGACAGGCCTGCCACCGAACGCTACTTCAACTGGCTGGCTGGAGCGGTACGTGGCGACTTCGGGAATTCGTTCGCGTCACGCCCCGGCGCGGAACGGCGTGTGATCGACATCATTGGGCCAAGGCTGCGGAACACGCTGACACTGGCCGGGCTCACAGCGGCGATTGCAATCCCGCTCGCGATTTCGCTTGGGCTTCTTGCGGCGCTCTGGCGGAACTCGTGGTACGATCGCATCATAAATGCCACCACGCTGACCACGATCTCCGTGCCCGAATTTTTTGTTGCCTATGTTCTCATTCTCCTCCTCGCCGTTAAATTTCCGGTGTTTCGCTCGCTGTCCACAGTTAGACCGAACATGGGAATGGTGGAGATCGTGGAGAATCTGGCGCTCCCTGTGCTCACGCTGACTCTGGTGATCGTCGCGCACATGATGCGCATGACGCGAGCAGCTATCATAGGCGTGCTCGGCAGCCCCTACGTCGAAATGGCCAAGCTCAAGGGCGTATCGCCTCTCAGAATCGTACTTCGCCACGCTCTGCCAAATGCATTAGCTCCAATCGCGAGCGTCGTCGCCTTCAATCTCGCCTACCTTATCGTCGGAGCGGTGATTATCGAGGTGGTGTTCGTCTATCCCGGCATCGGGCAAGCCTTGGTCGATGCCGTCAGAACGCGTGATGTACCAGTCGTACAGGCCTGCGCACTCCTCTTTGCGCTCACTTATATATTTCTGAATCTGATTGCAGACCTAGTTGCAATTGCAACCAACCCCAGGCTGATGCACCCACGATGAAGATGTTAAGCGAACCGCTCTGCGGCACGACTCCAAAGCAATCTCCTAAAGCAATTGCGGTTGCACTACGCCGGACAACCCCTTCTGCCTGGTTCGGCGTGGCAATAATCGTCCTTTACGCGCTGATCGCGATTTTCGCTCCCCTCATCGCGCCCTATGGCGAGACGGAAGTTGTCTCGTCGGTGCCATACGGACCCTGGACGCAACAAACCTTCCTTGGAACCGACCAGCTTGGCCGTGATGTCTTCTCGCGACTGATCTTCGGCGCACGCAACACGATTGGCATCTCTCTGGCCGCAACAATGATCACGTTCGTGGTTGGAGTTTCACTCGGCATCACCGCCGCCGTGCTCGGCGGCGCGGTTGACATGCTTATGTCCCGGATCGTTGACGCCATAATGGCGCTTCCCCAATTGGTCGTCATATTGGTGATGCTGTCGGTCGTCGGCTCTTCGGTCTTCAACCTTATTGTATTGATCGGCATTGCGGGCGCGACAAATGTCTTCAGACTGGCGCGGTCAGTATCCTTGAATGTGACCGTGATGGATTATGTCGAGGATGCGCGGGTGCGCGGGGAGTCATTGGTTTGGATTGTCTTCCGCGAAGTCCTGCCCAACATCCTTCCTACCTTGGTCGCCGAATTCGGCATGCGCTTCTGTTTCGTGGTCCTGACCATCTCGGCCCTTTCCTTCCTCGGCTTAGGGATTCAGCCGCCGACGGCCGACTGGGGCTCAATGGTCCGCGAGAGCGCCACGCTAATCTCATACGGCGACGTGACCCCGCTCCTCCCTGCCGCAGCAATCGCCTTCCTCGCCATCGGTGTGAATTTTGTAGTGGACTGGTTTCTAAATTACGCGAATGGATTACGGGATGATCATTAATCCGAAAGACCAAGAAATTCTTCTCAGCATCAATGATCTCCGGATCGAGGCCGAGGCAGACGATGGCTGGCACCCGATCGTAGACGGAGTATCGTTGGTGCTCCGAAAGGGCGAAGTTCTTGGACTGATCGGCGAGTCGGGGGCAGGAAAATCAACAATTGGTCTGGCTTCGATGGGCTTCACAAGGCCGGGGTGCCGAATCGCGGGAGGCCAGGTGATCTTCAATGGCAGCGATTTATTGAAACTGCCGAAGCGGCAGCTTCGAAGCTTCCGCGGAACGCGTATCGCCTATGTTGCCCAGAGCGCCGCTATGGCGTTCAATCCGGCTCATCGCATTCTAGATCAAACGGTGGAGACAGCCGTCAACGACATGGCAACGCCGCGAAAGGAGGCGAATGCAAACGCGCTCGACCTTTTCCGCGAGCTGCAGCTTCCCGATGTCGAACAACTTGCGCACCGTTACCCGCACCAGGTCTCGGGCGGACAGCTCCAGCGCGCCATGACGGCTATGGCGATGTCGTGCCGGCCGGAGTTGATCATTTTTGATGAACCCACCACGGCACTCGACGTTACCACGCAAGTTGAGGTGCTCGCCGCCATCCGGAAAGTCGTTGCGGAACATAATACTGCTGCGATCTACATCACCCACGACCTCGCAGTCGTGTCTCAGATGGCCGACCGTGTCATGGTGCTGCGGCACGGCAAGGAAGTCGAGCAGGCACCGACACGGGAAATGCTGTCCTCGCCTCGCGAGGCATACACGAAGTCGCTGTGGTCAGTGCGCCAGATGCACAAGCCTGCCGAACCCAGGCAAGATGCCGTCCTCGAGATCCGGAACATCGACGCGACCTATGGCCGAGGCGCTATCACGGTTCTCGACGACGTCTCAGTTTCGGTACCGCGGGGTCGCACCTTGTCAATTGTTGGTGAGTCTGGCTCGGGGAAGTCGACACTCGCGCGTGTTGTAACCGGGCTTCTGCGTCCATCAGCGGGTGATATCTTATTCAATGGGGTGGCGGTGCCTCCAGTCCTCAAGAGTCGGACCAGGGAACAACTTCGCCAAATTCAGCTCGTCTATCAATCGGCCGACACCGCGCTCAATCCACGTCAAAGGGTTCGCGATCTCGTTGGACGCCGGCTAGATTTGTATTTTGGATTAGCCGGACGAGAAAAAGAGCGCCGGGTCGGCGAGCTTCTGGACATGGTCGAGCTCGGTTCGCGGTACATCGATCGCTTTCCCGGCGAGTTGTCGGGAGGTCAGAAGCAACGAATTTCGCTGGCGCGGGCGCTTGCCGCTAAACCTGAACTGATGATCTGCGACGAGATCACGTCTGCGCTTGACCAGATCGTTCAAGGGGAAATTCTGAAGCTGCTTACGCGATTGCAGCGAGAAACAAACGTCACATACATGTTCATCACACACGACATCGCCACGGTAAAAGCGATATCCGATGAAGTCGTAGTAATGAACCGGGGTAAAGTTGTTCAGCAAGGCCCCAAGGACAGCGTCCTGTCGCCTCCCTATCCTGACTATACCGAAAGACTCCTCAGGTCCGTTCCGGAGATCGACCCGGATTGGCTCGACCGTCTTCTCGCCGCGCGTCAGTGAATGGCTGCTTGCCCGAAGTGCGGTATGGCGCAGGCTTGGGTCACAAGTCCGGATGAGGCCAAAAGGTGCCCTCCAATGCAGGGTTCCTACAGCCATAGGCTCCATGAGGGCGAGATCCGCTGTCCAATGTTGGGTAATCTGCTGCGTCGGAGCGACGCCTTGGGAGTTGAGAGAGACACGACGAAATGCAGCATTCCGATCCGCAATCCGGTGTTTCGAGCACCTTGGCTCCGCTCCGGAATCCCGCGTTTCGCACGATCTGGACGGCCTCGCAAATCTCCAGTCTCGGATGGCTCGCGCAAACGGTGGCTATCAGTTGGCTGATGGCGACAATTTCGGCGTCCGACCTGATGGTTGCCCTGGTGTAGGCAGCGTCGACATCCGACCAACAAAGAGGTGCTGCCGCAAGTGTTCGACGATGTAATCACTCGCGTGGCAGACGGGGTATTTCGACGGAGCGGCGGTGTTTCGTACGGTGGGTCTTGGCGAAGCCAAATTCACCGAGCCGGAACCAGATCGGCGCGACGCTGGTGACCCACATGCAAATTCCGAGGCAATCCGCCCCCTGATTCCGAAATGATCTCGCCCCCCAATTCCGAGAAATAGACGCCCCCTGATTCCGAGATGATGCCGCCCCCATCGGAAAGCATCTGGCGTGGGTGTTCTGCTGGTGTGAAGTTTCTTCCTTCGACGTGACGAGGAAGGAACGGGATGCCTGCGGAGAGACTGGAGA
>Ga0315915_1000568_pt1 | contig 39203 bp, 15 predicted proteins | sample MpolbnodulesMG_FD_207738 | JGI IMG/M metagenome (GOLD analysis project Ga0315915, IMG submission 207738) | Medicago polymorpha root nodule microbial communities from Los Angeles, California, United States - branched nodules | ecosystem: Host-associated > Plants > Roots > Nodule | place: USA...
ACTACACACATATCCCACATGCATTTGCCGACAGTATGCATGCGTTCCTTGATTTGAATCAATGATCAAAGTTCAAATAATATAGCCAACAAACTACACATCATTTGCTTGAGCTCGACTCTCCTATCCAAACGATTAAATTATTTGAATCTAACCCTTTAGGGAACACATTTTGGTTTAGCTTTAGTTTTCAATTATAACATGAGGAAAGGGATTTGCAGTTTTTTACCCATCACTCATGTTGATTTTGTATGGTGAAGAGTAACATTGAGTTGGTACTTGTTACACCACTTTTCACTTTCAAATCTTACCTAGCTTAAAAATAGATAGCAAAGTTATCATAATAATTCTTTTAATTAACAAACAAATATTAGAATAATCATTTTTTTACAAAATCTTTGTCCAATAGTGAATAATTCAGTGACAAAATCATCAACCTCACACTCACAACTTTAAAAAGTCTAAAAGTTCAATTTGCAACCAATTTTCTTCTCTCTCCGTCCCATCTCGTTCCTCTCTAACTTTTAATTTTGTTTTGTGCAATAATTTATTTGATATTAATAAACTTTAATCATCTACCACATATTATCTATGATCACTTACTATAATATATAAAATCTAAGTGCGTTTTCTATCATCGCCACTTCAATCTTGCATCGTGGCTATGAGTGCTTATAGAAATTTTCATTTTATTTGTGTTTTTGTAAATATTTTGATAATTATTATTATCATTTAATAATATTACACTAAAAAAGTTATAGAAAATTTAACATTTTTTTTAAGCAAGAAAATTTAACATCTATTGTGGCTATAAGTTTCATTAAAATGTGTACACTATAATTTTTGAAGAAATATAGATAACCTTAATCGAAACTTAATACGAAAAGAAAGAGATTTAAAATGGCAAATTCTACCGTACATCCAACATATTTGAGTGTATCGGTACACCAAACCCTTAAATTTATAGTTAAATTAGTTGTTTTTTTGAAGAAAAATATTATTTTTTTATCATTTATAATTATAATGATTAAATCTTATTCACTAAAAGCGATAAAGAAATAAAATTGACTTTTTTTTAAAATTTTTTTATCGCTCATAATAGAGAACTTTGATTATTTTATATGATAATATGTAAAAAGATTACTATGTTTCTTATAAACAATAAATGATGTGTTTTTCTTATGAAATGATATTTTCTAAAATATAAATGCCGACAAATAACTATTTATGTCATAAAATTGATCGTTAATATACAGATTTAAGAATCAAGAGTACCGGTACACCTCAGTTTACGAGTGTACCGTAGAAGTTTCCGTTTAAAATTATAATCTCTATCGGTTTATGAAATTATTCATTTGTGAGGTAGCTCAACTCTAATAAAAACAAACAATTAGTGTCGACTTGATGATTAGTTTCATAGTAAAGAATATTTTGTATACTTCCTACAACCTAAAGTAATTGACTTAGTTGACTCTTTAACACATGTTAATTTACAATTTTGATTTTTAATATCTTTAATTATATATTAGCAAAATTTATAAAAAAAATTGATATTTAAAAAAAATATTCATCGAGACAATTCCAACATTGTTTTTAAATTTTTTGATACAATAACCTAGTGGTTAGAAATTCAACCTTAACGATGAATAAATACAAAATACAGAGTTGGAACCCTGACACTACGTACTGCAACTAAACACTATTCATGGAACAATCCTACAACATTTTAGCAACAATTTGTAATTATATAATAGTATTAAAAAAGTACAATTTTTTTAACAAGATTAAAAAAGTACAATTAAAATATGTTACCCCCCTTTGTCTTAAAATAACCGAATCATGGGAAAATTTTTTTATCACAAAACAATTGATCAATTTCACTTTTTAATATAATATATTATACTTTGCGTATATGATAATGGAAAACTTACGTGATGAGAGTGGTCAATTATTTTGGGCAGGGGTAGTAAATTATTTTGATTATTAAATAAACAAAATCAAAATGTCAATTATTGCACTTTGATGATATTTTTTTCCCAATTTGGGAGAGTTAATGAGAAGCAACAAAAAAGGGTAAGAACAAAATGGTTTAAATTGACAAAGCAATGACCATAAGTCCATACCACAACATGGAGTCACACACATGAATAAATGAATGAAGTAAAAAATCTAATGAGAGATAGATAGATATAGATATTCTAGAGAGAGAGAGAGAGAGAGAGATTCATACAATGTTTCAAGTCAACTAAGTCCCACTCTCTCACCATCTCTGACAAACAAGACAATATGAAATGACCATTATACCCCTCTCTCTATTCTAACTCTCGTAAACACCGCCGTCACAATGGAAGCAACCACCACCAACTCCGGCGAAGGGACATCCATTGATCCTAATCGAATTGGGTCGGGTCAAAATTCAATGGCAAGATACAAGCTGATGTCGCCGGCGAAGCTTCCGATCTCCAGGTCGCCGTGCATCACAATACCTGCCGGATATAGTCCGACGTCGTTGTTGGAGTCACCTGTTCTTCTTTCTAACATGAAGGTGCGTTTTCTCTTTTGCAAATTCAAGTGTTTGGTGAGGGTAAAATAGTAAAAAAATTGTAGTTTGAAGGTGAATTTTCAAAGGGTGTTGCGTATTTTGAGGAAAAAAATTGAAAAAGAAAAATGGGTTAGTGAGGGAATTGTGATTCCATTAGTAGAATGTTGCTGACTTTGGTTAAAATTTGTGCTTTTACTTGACCCATTAGAGTTAATAATCACTTTTTGTAAATGGCATGTTAAAAATTTGTTCTTTTTCACTGTTTTTTTTTTTTTACTTACAATATGGGGTGGTGTGAGTGGTCTCAAAACTTAGCTTTTGGGTGGAATATTTGATGACTTAAGATTACTTGATTTGAATGCCAGTCATAAAAAGATTGTACTTTGAGGGAGAGTTTTCAAAGGGTGTTATGTTATCTTAGGAAAAAAGTAGAAAATAAAAAATGGGTCAGTGAGTGAATTGTGAATCCATTAGTAGAATGGTGTTGTTTTTTGTTACTAATTTTGGTCACAATTGATTCTTTTACTTAACCTATTAGAGTTAATAATCACTTTTTATAGTTGGCATATTAAAAATTTGTTCTTTTCACTGTTTTTTTACTTGGAAATTCTCAGCAGCTAAAATTTATAATTGGGGTGGTGTGAGTGGCCTCAAATGTTATCTTTTGGAAGGAATATTTGATGACATAAGATTGCTTGATTTGAATGCTGATGAGCTCAAAATGCCAAAAACTATAAAGTTATAAATTCTTATATGCTTCCTGTTTAGTCTCGTGTCGAATTGTTTCATTTTTTAGAGATAGTTTTTTCCTTGTTTGATCCTTTATGTATGAATGGTTAGGTTATGATGCTTGTGCTTTAGAATTTTGCATTGGCTGCTTTATGCTTAAACCCTGTATTATGTTGGAATATGACATTCTTCTTTTATTATTTTAGTGTCAGTGTTGTTTTTTCACATAATGAATCTTCCTTTTGATTGGTTTCTGGCTTCTTGTACTATTTATTTGATTTTGTTTTAATGGTGTAGCTGAGTGCTAAGAAAAGTGTGATTGTTTTGTACTGCACTAAGTGGAACAAACGAATCAATGCTTTGCCAATGATTAGTGGATTGATTTTTGTTGTGTGTGCTGAGAGAATATAGTATAAGGAATGTCATAAAGATATGTGAAAAGGACATAATTTTCTAGAAGAATCCAGATGTTAATGGCCTGAATAATGGCCTTAATCTGTTTAGAATTCTGTGCTACATTCATATTGGAACAACTTTTCTAAGATTTGATTGATTGATTATATAAGTAACTTCAACGTATTATAGTGTACTATGCTATCTTTGTCATACCGACTTCAAATAACAAAGGGAATATATTTAGGAGAAATAAAGAACCTCTGTTTATGCTCAATTGTAGGGAGCAAAGCCACTTGCATCGCTTGCTGATAAATCTGTTAGGTTGTTTTTGGTTTTCTCAGATGATTTTGTATATGCTCTCTTTCCATAGTTATTACTGATTTCAGAGGTCAATTGATTGCTGTTTGTTTGGGGGTTTAGGGTGTATTTTAATTTAAAAATTTTCATTTGATTCATCCGTTGTTGTACGTAGTTACGCCGAGCATTGTAGTTTAGTATTATTTGTTTCATTGCTTTGCAGGTGGAGCCTTCACCGACTACAGGGTCCCTTCTTCAAGCTTTACACTGTTCTATGGCTTCTGCTGGTTCTGCTACATTTCCTGTAACCTCTGCATGCTTCAATACCAGCACTGTTAATGGGAGAAAATCAAGTTTCTTTGAGTTTAAACCACAAGATAGAAATATGGTAATTGATGTCAGTAACACTTTGATAAAAATAAATTGGTTGTTATGTTTTAATTAATATTATTTTGAAGATTACTAACTGCTTAGCACTTATCCAATGCTATTTACTCATTTTAAGGTTCCTGCAGACTTCAACAACCATGTAAACGAAAAATCTACTCAAGCAGAAGGTTCAGGAAACGGTCAATCATTTCGATCCTCACCATTAAATGAAAATGAGATAGCAGATCAATCTAATGAATTAAGCCTATCATCATCACCTGTTCAAATGGTTAGTTCCGGCGCTAGCGCTCCCGTCGATGTCAATTCAGATGAACTTAACCACAAAGGCAACACTGCTAATGGGCCCCAATCATCAAATGATGGATACAATTGGAGAAAGTATGGACAGAAACATGTTAAAGGGAGTGAATTTCCACGCAGCTATTACAAATGTACGCATCCTAACTGTGAAGTGAAAAAACTTTTTGAACGCTCTCATGATGGTCAAATCACTGAGATAATTTATAAGGGAACACATGATCATCCTAAACCTCAACCAAGCAACCGATACTCTGCTGGTTCTGTTATGTCTACACAAGGAGAGAGATCCGATAATAGGGCATCTTCTTTGGCTGGCCGAGATGGTAATACTGGCTAGATGTTTCTTGTTGCTTCCATTTTAATATCACTTATTTCAAAGAAAATAATTTGGCTTTCTTTTTCTTCTGATTTTTGAATTGTAGACAAAGCATCCAATAGTCCAGAGCAATCAGTTGTGGCAACAAATGATCTTAGTCCAGAGGGTGCTGGATTTGTGTCGATCAGGACAAACGATGGGGTTGATGATGATGATCCCTTCTCAAAGCAAAGGTATGATATTTAAGGCCAAATGTCTAGGTTTTCTTCAGCATGTGTGCTTGCTTTCAGACAATGGTTTTTTTATTTAGCAGAAAAATGGAACTCGGAAATGCTGACATCATTCCCGTAGTTAAGCCTATCCGAGAGCCACGAGTTGTGGTACAGACTATGAGCGAAGTTGATATATTGGATGATGGATACCGCTGGCGTAAATATGGGCAGAAGGTTGTGAGGGGAAATCCTAACCCCAGGTATATCCTCGCATGGAACTAGGAAATAGAAGTCAAAGTAATAAATTCCAATTTAACATATGTCCTTTGTCCTTAAAAAAAAAAAAATATGTCCTTTGTCAAAGAATTTATTTTTCTTAATTTGTAGTGTTTATTGGAATTTGGAACTCACACAATCACTTCTCAATCAATTTGCGTTACAATCTCTTGCTTTTATTTCTCTGTGACGTTGATGGACATGACATGATATATGTGAATGATATGTGTTTATGATTTTAATTTCCTGCTGCTGACTAAGTGCATGTTTGAAGCTACACTTTGAAGCTTCAACAAAATCGCGGTGCCACCGTAATTTTGTCAAACCCATCAATGATTATAAACATACAATAACAAATGGTACTTAGCTACATATGTCTTGTTTATCGTGTATCTTATTATCATTCTTATTTGGCAGGAGTTATTACAAATGTACAAATGCTGGTTGCCCCGTTAGGAAACACGTGGAGAGAGCATCACATGATCCGAAAGCTGTAATTACAACATATGAAGGCAAACACAATCATGATGTACCTGCCGCAAGGAGTAGTAGCCATGACATGGCAGGACATGCAACTTCATTTCGACAGACAAGGATAAAATTGGAAGAAAATGATACTATTAGTCTTGACCTTGGGATGGGAATTAGCTCCACGGCTGGAAATAGATCGAATGGGCAAGGGAAAATGCTGCTATCCGAATTTGGGAATAGCAGTCAAACTCACACAAGCAATTCCAATTTCAAGTTTGTTCATAATACTACCTCAGCTCCGGTATACTACGGTGTTCTAAATAACGGTTCAAATCCGTTTGGTTCTAGAGAAAATAGAAGTGATGGTTCGTCTCTAAACCATTCCGCTTATCCTTGCTCACAAACCATGGGAAGAATACTAATGGGGCCATGAAATTTACTATTACAGTACTAAATAAAAGTAAAAATTATGAGTAGCATTTGGTTGTTTTTTGGCGGCGGGTATATAGCTTCAAAGGTAAAAAAAAATCTCATTTTCTGTAAGGAAATGTAGATAGTTCTTGTATGTTTATATCACTATCACTATCACTATTTGAGAGCTGCTGTATAGTAGTAGTATTGATAGTGGCTCCAGGTTGACTTTCAATCTAATTGTTGTTTGTAATTGTATAATTATAATTATCATCATCATCATTATTATTATATCCAAATTCTTCTGTATAAATTATGAAGCTGATATAAAAACTACTACTACAGAAATCTTGTAAAAGTGGCTGAATGAAACTATTGTTTGTTCACAATTTCACCTTTGGTTAATTATCTCGGTTCTCAGTCCCCACTGCATTGATTTCCCCAGTGATTGATGGCTTGTTTTTGGCTATAGTGAAATTGGATAGACTGCATGTGACATACCATCAACTTTTGCCTGTTGGATTTTCTCAACTATATTTGTCTCTTACACTAGGTGTTGATGTAAAACTTTTGTATAATGTCATTTTCCAATGCTTTGGTCATTACACTATACACATATTCTGATATTTGATTACCTTTTTTGTACAATTCAAGGTTAAAAGGAGTGTGAAAGTTCTCAGGAACAAAGTAAGAAATTAAAAATACCAATATTTTCTGAAAAATGTATTTATTGTTATGAAAATATGACTGTAAATAGTTGGATGTCATGTGTACACTTCTCTCTTATCCTCATTTCCACAATGACTGTAAATAATTGGATGTCATTTGTACACTTCTTTCTTATCCTCATTTCCACAAGTGACAACTGAAATCCCTACAGGAGGTAGCAGCAAAATAGATAGACACTGGACCGCTGCCTTAAGAATGGACAAATTGTACTGTGTTTGTTGTTTCTAGAAAACAAAACAGATAACGGAGATTTTTTGGATATTCCTAGTACATTTACATTATAACATTATTACTGCTAATGATTAATCTTAACTACAACACTTATACACGTTTTTGGGTGAGATACCTTAGATTTAGAATGAATATATACCTTTCATTAATCCATGACCAAATTGGAATTTGCATATTGTGTACTACTGTGTTGTACTTGGAAAAATTGTTGGGTTGCATGGTTGAACTTGAATAGTGTTGGATTTGTCCGTTGGCTTTATCTTTTTGAAGTGTTCTGACATTTTCACGTTGGTCTTTAATTGCATTGCAAGTAAAGCACAACTTTTTTTAATTGCTATTTTTGTCTTTGCTATCAAAAAAGACAGGACTGAAGAACAATGCAGCCACGTCGTCATGCCATATTTATTCACATGAGAACAATGTATCACCCCTTCATCCTTTCCAAGCCCCATGAGCCACCCATGTGCTATTCCATTTGTAAAACTCGGACATATACACTAGACACGACATTGATACTAATACACGTTAACATCATTAATTATTTAAGAAAATAACATAATTAAATGTAATCATATTCATCAATGAAGAAAGTACCTTATTTGCTTTATTTACTACATGAAATGTGAATGTTGATAAAGTAAATGTCGAGCCATTAAGAAATGCTAATTATCAAATGACTCTCCAAATTACTATCAACTTATTTTATCTAACTATGAATCATCTCAGTAAATAAGTATTGATTTTATAAACTTTGATTAGTTAGGCATGTAAAAATCAAAATAGACATCGTGAATACATTTGAGTCACAGAAATAGGGTCCCAAATGGACAAAGAAATATAAATGAATACGGACAGCCCTTCCTTTCTCAAGCATTCTAGACGGAGATAAAAAAGACAGAATATGCCCAAAAAAAAAAGAAAAAGGAAAAAGAGATAAAATACATTTTTGTCCCTTTATTATTTATTATGTGACCTTTGTGCAAAGTTAGGCCAACCCTCTTGCATACAATTTCTTATCTTCTTCGTGTACTTTCTCTTTTCAAATTATAAGTCACTTTGAATATTTTACTATGTAAATAAATAAATGTATTTAGTTTTATATAGATAAAAGAAATTATGAGTTACTTTATAAAAGTATTTTATCGGCATGAGGAATTAATAGTGTACAGAATTTTGGGTGTAAATCGGGTATCCTCCACGCACAACTGCAGAGACTAATTCCTCGAGCATTGTGTGACCCAAATGCGACGGCACACTCTCTTAAGAGTTTTAATAGTCTAGAGAATTTAATAGAAAGAATCATAAGAATTGGTCATGAGGAGGGGTAGAAACTCGAAATCTCACATTGAGTTTTGAGTAATCTAGAATTGGACACAATATCTTCACCAAATGGTTTTAAAAATAAGTTGTAAGTATTGCTTATCTTATATGTCGTTAACATCCATTTTTTCATCCGATGCGAGATTTTACCCACACTTATATACCTATAAGAGGTAGATTTAGGAAGAGGCTAATGTTACACTTTACTGTTTGTACAACTCATTTTTTGTCACTGAGAAAATCTTGCACATTACAGGACTAAGACAGCAAATCATTTCGTACATGAAGACACCCTTTTGTCTGCTTTAAATGTTTCATTCCACATGAGTACACACACATACAAACACACACAAATTAAGAGGAAGAAATGCAAGCCTTATGGTTGTCTTTGAAAGACAATGTCAAATGTGGAAACAAACTCACTGATGTAATAAGGCAGGCACCAAAATTTGGCAAAGGGAGTAGCTATGTTCTACAAAAGGAGAATAAAATGAACAAAGAAGATGAAGATAATGCCCCTCTCATGGAAATTACAGCTAGGCTAGTTTTTTCCAAGCCAAACAACACACAGGCTCGGCTTTTCGGTAAAGTGATTGTTGCTTCTTTTAAAGTACGTTATTATTAATTGAAGTGATATTAATGACCGTTTAAAACCATGTCTAAGAAGATTTAAATCATGTCCGAGAAGTTATGTAGTCAAGTTCTTACTACTGACCTCCTTTGGAAAGAGTTTGTTGTTCCTATATGCATGAACACAATATAACACATAATGTAGCAAACTATTTCAGAAGATACTAATTAGAGCAGTTCATGTGCAGTATCAAACTTGTTTCCATGGGTTTAACAAAGTCTCTGCTGCCTTAGATGTCAAGTTTTTGATGTCGCTGCCGCGATTGTTTCTCCTCCGTCATTATTTATTAGCACTTTTCACATTTATTACATATATCGGAAAAAAAAACTTAACAGTATAATTAAGGTGTGCATTTAGTGTATGACTATTACTAAATTGTACTTTGTGTATAACTTATAATCTTTTATCATTTTATTTACTATTTATTTTTATGTAGGAAGTAACTACTAATTAGTTCCTCCACATTGTTAAATTTTGGCAGAGCTTGGTATTGGAGACCCATCAAGAAAAATTGTTGAGATGATATTTCAGAAAGCATGGATGAACACCGCAAAGCCACTGAGGAAGGTTAGAACAGTTCTAAGGGTGAGATACTCAGAAGAAGTTCTTGAAAGATTTGAGAAATATAGAGAAAAAGTGAAGACACAGTATCCAAGGCATCCAAGAAGCACAGTAGATGGAAATGAATTGTTGAGATTCTATGTCACAACAATGAGATGTTTCCAAGGGAAACCTATGAAGAAAGTTCATGATCTTTGTAAAGATCCATCGTGTCGATTTTGTCAAGTAATTCAATTCAATTTTGATGCGGAACACGCGGAGATTCTGTTGAATACATGTGAGAAAGATTTGAGTAACAGAAAAAGTGTCAATGCAAGAGTGAAGAATGTGAAAAGAGTTTTAATAGTTTGCAGGATAATTGCTGGAACTTCAGTGAATGAAGTTGATGGTAACTATGAAGAATGTTCTGAGTGTGACTCAACTAGGCTAGGAGAAATGCAATTTAGCTTAGAAAGATTTGTAGTGAAAAATCCTAGTTCTATTCTTCCTTGTTTTGTCATAATTTTCAACTGACATGTTTTGTAGGTAAATTGTCACTATTCGTTTTTATCTTTGGTGAAGTGCATCCATATTTGAGAATGTACAATCCTCCTTGAATTTTTTAACACAAAGGGCCTGTTTGGATTTATTTATTTGAACTTATGTACTACCATAAGTACTTGTGAGACTCTTTAGGAGAGCTTATGACACATGTATAAGTTGTTTTCACCTTATTTCTTTAAGGACTCCAAGATAGCTTATGAAAACAACTTTTAACTCATATGAAAACTGTTCGACTTTATTTTATCTTTGATTAAAAAAAAAGCTTTTACATAAGCACTTATGCTATAAGCATTCAATTAATCTGTTTTGCCAAACAACACACGAATCTAGTATGCTTTATATTAAATTATGAAATTATTCTACCAAGTTAAGCATACATCTACTAGAAGAAATTATTCTAGGAAAGAAGTTAAGGATAATACATATATAGAGTCTTACATTACAAAATGAACCAGTTGTCATTTGAGTATCACCTCCAAGCACTAGAGGTAATAAGAGGTTGATTCATCCAACCAAGATAAAGAGCACCATCTTTCTCTTGTAGAGTATAATGTCCTTGGTAATTTTCTAGAAGATTTTGTATTGAACAATTAATATAAGAGCTTAATGGATATGGTACGAATCCAGCCGTTGTGAAACATGATCTCCACTTCTTCAGAACCTCGTGACGTTCAACTCTTTCTGCGCCTTCACATGCTACTAAATTGACCACTTCGCGAGCCAAGCAATGCTGTTCTACATTAATCCTTTCTCTGTGCTCCCTTGGCAAAGCAACATCAATTGATTCAAAAACTGCGAAGTAGTAGTTCATTGTCTCGACAAAACGTGCAAAGAAAGGAAGCTCGTTGGTATTTGATTCTTGCTCAACAAGAGTCACTACCTTAGGAGACAAACATTTTGCCAATCTCACCAATCGATCGCGATGATTCTTACCATCATGTACGTTTTCATCCGGTACATGGTGCAGCATCATGGCAAAATTCACCGCAATAGCTTCACCGCGACGAAGTTCAAGGTCTTCAAGTCTCACCTCAGAAGGACTAGCCCCAATAGCATGAAACTCAAATGCTACATTATATGACTGCGCAAGTTTTGACAACCTTTCTCCAACAATACCAAGTCCTCCTCCCCTAGCATGAGCTGAAGTTGAGTCATCAAAACCGGTTATTCTGATCTTCGGCGGTCCTCCAGGTTTTCCAGCAAGTGCTTGGATTAGACTCATCCACTGAATTCCCTGATTAATTTGAAAATCAATTATATGAATTTCACTTTCATCTTTCAAGGCTTCAGCAATTACACCATTTGCTGACATATATCCAAATTTGAGGTAAGGACAAATTTCATAAAGCACATGCATGTGTGAGAGTAGTTCTTTACTAGTAGCAGTTATAGGCTCTTTGCATTTCAAGGATTTGTATATTATGCTTCCTGAAGAAGCAATTCTTGCAACAAGAGCTTCCAACATGTATGCTCCTAACCTTTGGATTGGATTTCCCGAAACCGAAACCATTTTCGACAATTCTGACATTAACCATTCAGCTGTTTCCATATCATTTTCTGATATTGCTTTTGCACAAGTAAAAAGAATTTCTTTCAAATCCCCTTTAGATATCATCTCAATCATTTTGTTCCACTTTTCCGCCTCTACCAAAAGTGGATCAGATTCTTGTTGAATTATTACAGTATCATTATATATGTCTAGCATATCTGCAGCATCTTGTCCTAGCATAGCATTTTCAAGCTCTCTTATCTTGTGCCACAAGTCATCTTGGTTATGTGTCAAGCAAGATTCGTTCTCTAAAGAATCATTGATGATTTCAAGAGAGTTTTGTGACGTGAACGTGTAAGATTTTGACTGTAGCTTCGAGACCGGACTATTGTTAGAAGATTCAAGGGTTTGTTCTAAAGCTTGAAATGAAGGGTAGGTTGAATGGCTACCGTTATCAGAAGATGAGTAGTTTTCGAGATTCTCATTTTGCAGGAAGCAATATGAGTCTAGATTTTGTATAGGCTCGATGCTGAACATGCTAGAATCATATGACATTTTGTGATTAACAGAAGTTTGCATTGAAAAGTATCTGTTTCTTTGAATGCAGTGTTTTTCTGATATTAAAAACCTTTAAACTTTTCTGATTGCTCGATTTGTTCCGGAAATAAATGTGGTAGCTTCTACTTTTTAAACTGTGCAATCATCTTAATCCAATTTCTGAAGTATTCTGCAGAAGGGGTTGCACAGAAATTAAAACAACAAAGATAGATAACTAAAGCGGCAATTCACCATAGCTATAGTCCTATAACAAAGATACAGTCTCAGTTCTTATAGGAAGCTTGTAGCTATGAAGCACAAACACGCACGGACACCAAACTGACACTGACACATCGAGACTAGTAATAATTTGAGAAAATAAAATAACTGAATATAAAACAAGAGTCAGTGTCATGTCGAACAATGACACGTGTCGGGGTGCTACATAGGCTTTTAATGTGAAAATGTTGACTAAAATTGGTATAAGGTGAATAGTTAAGGTTTATTGGATTATTATATTACTCAATTAAAAGATTTAAAGATGCAAGAAGATTATATTGAAGTGTAATCAGCCATGTTGAAACATGAAAAGCAATCATTCACTAATCACGATCTGTAATTTTCATAATCTACATGTGCATAATATTAGTTCTTTGAACATAACATAACAGAAACTTTTATCATTAAATTCTCTGCTTTAGTTTTTCACTTTCTTCCACATGTTATTGTTCATGCTTTTTAATCTGATCTAATGAAAAAATGTAAATTGGTTCAGACAAATCAAACCAAATAACAAATTTTGGAAAACCAACTACTACTAAAAGCAAATCCTTTTCTTTTTCCTTTTTTGCTTTAATTTTTCTTCATGAAAAAAGTAAAAAAAGAAAGAGTTGTTCATAAATGAAAAGCTCTCAATATTCAATAATACTATAGTGATCCACTGAATATATTCCCCTTAGAAAATTAAAAACAAATTCAATTGATAAAAAGCTCATTAAACACCAGAAGGGGTTGAAATCTGGAAAACATTTAAAAGTTTCAGCTTTCATTAGCAATAATTGCCTTACAATAGTTTTTTTTTTCTTTCTTTCTTCCAGATCAAGATATATAACAAGCAAAAACACCAAATAAAATCACTTGCTTTCACACCAAGCAAACAAGATCAGTTCAATAGTTTCAGAGAGTCTCACCTTAAATAAAATGGAAACTATATATGATTTGAACTGTAGCAGTACTGACCAAGCTTCCTTGCAACCAAAAAAGTAATTAGAACTTTGCATTCATATGCAGCTAGCTACTACATAGAAGTTTTGTTTATATGATACGATTCAAAGTTGTAGGATAAGTCCAAATAAAAAGTGGTTGTGTGATACTTTTTTAATAGGATCTTTAGCCAAGCAATATGAACACGTCCGTTTGTTTTTTTATTAGACAATATTTCCTCACATGTCCATTTTTAATATAAAAGATAAGTAATGTATATAATCTTCAGAATGCATGATGCCAAATGCATGACGACATAGCATTAATTAAGAAGTTAAAAAGGTAAGAACAAATCCCAATTATGCTTCTTAATGATTCGTATGATTTAAATTAAACATTGTTATCTCAAATTATTGTTTAAGTAAAGCATTAACAACCACCAAATATTTTCTAGAAACTATTCCCACCGGTCTCAAATATAAAAAAGATTCATTTTTTAGATTCATTAAATAGTTAATGTATCTGGTCTACATTGTAAAACAGATATATTAATTATTCAATGAACTTAAAAAAGGAATATTTTCTTATATTTGAGACCGGATAGAATATGTCACAATGTTCTATCATAAAATATATTTTGATACAATTTATTAATCATCAAAACCTTTTTAATAATTTCTCTAATAATTTTTTTAGGTTTTCCTCTAACTCTAGTGATTTGACTGTCCCCACTTGTTATATTCTTCTTACTAAGACTATTTTTTATCATGTTTTCTTCTTTGCAACTCTCTCTAATATTTTTATTTCAAATCTCGTCTCATCTAGTCTTACCATACATCGAAGCAACATCATTATTTCCACTAAGTTTATTTTATTTTTGTAAAGTACATTTTCTAAAATTTACTTTGGGATTTGGGGAATTTTTTTTTAGTTTTTAATTAAATAGATCATACAATTATCAAAATTAGAAATACACAATTTATAAACAAGATTAATTTCACTATGTTTATTTTATTAATGCAGATTTTATTTTAGTTTGGTCAAAAGTCCGTATTATGCGGTGTTTGTTTGAAAAAGAATAATAAAGGCAAAAAGGATTTCGTCGGCAAAACGGTTGTCGTTTTAACACTGCCTCACGCGGTTGTCTCTTTTTCAAAACACGACAAAAATATTTAGACACATTTTAATACACTTATTTAATTTTCCCTCAAAAAAATACACTTATTTAATTTCATTGGGTCCAACTAAATTAAGAGCATTCGGTCAAAAAAAACTAAATTAAGAGCATATCTACTATGAGTTGAAATCCTCTCGATTTTTTACTATGGTAAAACTTAATTTAGTTTTTATCTTTGTTACTTGGCTCTCAATTTAACCTCAAATCATCAACCATATATCCCCAATTCTATATCGTGATTAACTTTGACTATTGACTTAAGATCAAAATGTCCGAATCACACACAAAAATGATCTCAATTGTCGATCTAGATCGGACGGTTGAGAGAACACAGTTACAACAAGGTATCAAATTCATGCTATGTAGCTTTGCATGTTTCGTAAGTACCATTGCAAACAAAAATGTTTGTATTGTTCCTCGAATGTTGAAAAGTGAAAACCCAATTTAAGTTTGACACCTACTCTCGTGTTTTAATTTCCACTTTGTGCGTGCCTTGAATAATGATGTCATAAATCGTTATATTGGATGACATGAATTTTTTGTCAGCCATGCGTCATTGATTTTCATTAATATATAGAGAGAGAGAAAAAAAATCTTGAAGCTATATTTTTTTTTGTCGAGTAAATCATTATATAAATGTATATTTTTTGAACACATACACGTATAGACGGTATGGAGTTACTCTTGTCTTGGAAAATTTAAGATTTAATTGTGAAAATTTTATGCAAGATTTACCAACAAATGAGTTGGAAAAATTACAGAACAATAGTCTAAACATGACCGCGTTGTAAAGTGAGAAAATTAAGCAACAAAGTTTCAATGCATAGAACATTTCAAGTCTAAAAATTGTGGATGCATAAAGCAACAAGGCATAATAATATATTTCGTTGGTTCTTAAAAGCAGCAAGGAATAATGATATATTTCAGAGTAAGAAATGTTCATGATAATATTTACGACATTATCAAGTAGTGGTATTAGTTGTTGATTAGCAAAGTAAAGTCTTATCTTACCACAAGATCCACATGTGGATAAACAAAGATGTATATACTCTACAAAGTCAAAAGCATATAAAGTTTATTGAATTAATGTTTGAAGATAAGTTGATAGTATGATTTTTATAAAAAGATGGCTTATGAAGAAGGATCGTAAGTAATTAACGAATTTTTCATGAATAATTTACCTTAAAACACGGTGAAACAGCAAATAATAAGCAACAAGTTATTGTTTGAACTCATAATATTTATGATCAAATCCATAATATACGAAATCACTAAATCAATGTAATATTTTATTTTTGGTCAAGTAGTCTATCGGTTAGAATTTCACCTTTATAAGGTGAATAAATAATGTGTACGGGGTTCAAACTCCGACCGATGCATATATTATAGTATAATGTTCCTATCAACTGAGTTAATCTCACGATACTTATGAAGTCCAAGACTTTCTTTCTATTACTATGAGTAATTTGAAAATAAATGAGACCAGCATGATTGTTTTGCAATTCCATTGTTGGAATCACCAAAGAAATGCTAGATTTGACCATCATATCACATTTCTCAATTCACAAAGACAAAATATGATCTTTGATTAAAACATAACACACATGAAAGCCTGAGTCATGATTTAACTTCAACGAAGATGATGAGAGAATATGCAAGGGTGAAGGGAAGATAACATTGTTAAAAATTATCTGTACTCATGTCTGCACCCAAATAAATGAGATTGCTCTTTAAACACCTAATGATTGCTCACGAATACCTACCGATCACCAATTAACTACCATTTAATACTTTTTAAATCGGTTAATGCACTTTTTAAACCGGATTATATGATTTAAAAAGTGTGTCGCTAGGTGCCTAAATAACAACTTGACCCTTTAGCAAACAAAAAAGGGCCCAACTTTAAAGAATGGAAAGCCCAATTCTAATCGAAGAAAATTTAACGAACTAATATCTAATTGTTACATAATACAGATTCAACTAGTATTTTGAAAAAAAAATAATAGTATCATTAAGAGCATTTCCTTCAATAAAATAGTATCATAAAGAGCATGTTTGGTATATACTATCTCCGTCCCATAATAACTGAGTCATTTGTAAAAGAAAATATTGTCCTAAGAATATTGATCTATTTTACTTTTCAATACAACATTAATGACTTTTTTTCAATTATAACTCTAATTAATACTACTTTTACTACTTCCAATTCAATATATTTTACTTTACATTTATAATAAAGAAAAATGCACAGATACTTGACAAAGACACTCAAAACCATTGTCCTTTCTCTTTCATTTATACATTTTTCTTAATCTGTATGGAATTGTCAACTGACTCAGTTAAACTGAGATGGAGGAAGTACTATTTTTAGCAAATATAGCATTCATTCATTTTCCCCAATAAGGTGTATGATGTTCTGAATAATACTGTTTGCGGTTCGTATTGTTCGTTGCAACACACGTACTGGAATTTTAAACCGTTGTAGTATGATTGAACAATGTTATATAAGACATTAATTAGAGAAGAATCTTCTCCAAGTTTTCCAAAATTGCCAAATGCATATTATAGTTACGAAATACAAGTCTTCATTTGAAGTATTCACGTGTTTATACATATATCTATGGATAACATTTATAAAAAAAAAATTGTAATTTTTTTTTAACTAAAATTTGAAAACAAAAGTTCATTACATGTCTTTTTTTTTAGCAAAACATAATATCTTTATATTACCATAACAACAAAGATCTTTGACTCAACAAAAACATAAATAATGTTTGTTACATTTAATGTATAATAATCTCACATGAAAGATATTTATCTTATACCTGAATAATACAATGAATCATATTATTAAGGGTTAAATAAATTTTTGCTCTATGTAAAATTAGCAAATTTCGATCTTAGTTCCTATATAAAAATGAGCAAATTTTTGATCCCTAATAAACTTTTTATCCACGTTTTGACTTTAATCTTTAACGTTAGATTAATTATTAGTTGACACAGTGGATCCTTTAAAACAGATGGTGTAATGTGTACTAGGACACCAAATCCCTAATTTAAAATATTATCTTTAACAAATATTTATTTGTTTTAAAATATAAAAAAATGATGTGGTTTGAATAAATGGGTTAGAATAATAAAACCCTATAGACTACTAAAACCCTATTTGAATAATGGGTTTGAATAATAAAACCCTATAGGTAGTGCAGTGATTTCAGAGAAATTAACATTAATGAGAATGTTTCTACTTTGATTTGGTGCATTTGTGACCTAAAAAACATGAGTTCGCATGTTTAAATTAACCATACATGAAGTGAGTGTGAAGGAAACATATCATCTGATTGACTAGCTAACATTAGTTTATCTTTGGACTCCTTCTAAGTCAGAGCTTCAACATCTCCTTTTTGATGACATTTCTGTCGCTTGCTTGCCTCGAAATGTTCGATTAATCGCTTTGTTTTTTTTCTTTTTCTTGGGCTCTCCCCTCTTTTTGTACCAAAAAAATGTTGTGATTTCATAGAATTACTAGGAAATACTTCTTCCTGTCACATTTATAAACAAAAAAACTATTTTTTAGGTTTATTGAATACCTAATGTATCTGGTCTATAATATATATATATATATATCAAATACATTAGATATTGACCAAACTTAAAAAATAGTTTTTTGCTTGTAAATGTGATCAGGAGGAGTAATATTCTGCTCAAAAAAATCGAAACAGGAAATCAGTTTATTATGTTAAACTAGGGGTGTCTGTTTGTTTCAACTTTAAAAAAAAAAATTATGTTAAAAGAATCTAGAGATTTTTTTTAGTGATTTAAAAAAAATATGAAGTTATTTTTGTTTGCCTACTACCAATAAAAAATTGATTTAAAAAATAAAAATGAGTTTTAATTTGTACATGTGTTACCTCATTGTTTTTGAAAAAAAATAGATTTTGAGAAAAGTTAATCCTAATAGTTTTTCATTATATGGTCAAAATATATTGTTTTGATAAAATGATTTTTCTAAAAATCCTAAACAAACATTTAAAAATTGAAAAAAGTGATTTTTTCTTTTAAGAAATAGATTATTCTTTAAAAAAAATCTGTAACAAACAGGAACTAGTTGTCTTTCCTGGAGCGGAAATGTTAAGAGTTTTCACGCGAAGCAACAAGTGCAAGTGTATTGGTATCAAGCTTCAAAAGCACCGACTTTTGAGATTGATTAACACAAACTCAAACTAATCGTTTTTTGTGATTTTTTTGTTTCTTAAAAAAACGAATTTTTCTTGAGAATGAGAAGAAACGAGGACAACACTTGGATGACATTGTGGTTGGTGAAATTGGTAACATTAACGATATTAGTTAACTACAATGTCACAAATGACTTTCTTTTTTCTCTTTTACATGATTTTTTTTGTTTTTTTATACACTTATGACATTGTGGTTGACCAATATCACCCAAATACTACACCAAAACTAGACAGCCACGTGAAGTGTGCAACGAATGTGAAGGCAAAGTGAAGTAATGCAAGGAACGAAAAATTGTAGGGTCGTTATGATTTTTATTTATACAATTTACTTTATTTTATATTTTTTGATTGATATATTTACCATTGATTTAATTCAATGGGCAGAATAAAGCTGTATAGAGTGGAGTAGAGAATCATAATGATATTTGAACGACCATAATTTTTAAGACAAATATTTTTTGGATAGTAAAACAATAGAGAAGAAGAAAAAGAATAATAACACAATAAGAATGTAAAAGAATTATTTCAAGAGTTATAGTCATACCACTGCAAGATCCAGGTAGATGTATAATCTTTAAAGTCAATGCAACAAAAACAATCATCAATTGTTGCGAAGACTAATATGGATTTCATCACATATTTAGCTGCACGTTCTAGTATAGGTGGCCGGCACTGATTTAATTTAAGTAAAAAATTTAGGTTTGTTTACTTTTTATATTATTTTTATTTTTATCTTCACATTAATCGAGTATAGGACAATCCTAATCAAATGATTGAGTTTAAGTATGAAATGCTGGGATTGGAAGTGTACTTAGTGTTATGGATTTATGGTGTAGTGCCTCTTCCTTTTTGGCATACCTTAGCATCATGACTAGCTTTGTGGTGGTTTTGCTTATTGTTGGTGAGTGCTCCGTCTATATACTCTGCATTTGTATTTCTTCCTTTTCTTGCTGCGTGTGGTACTGTTTCGAGTACTACTTGTCGTGAGTAATATTGACGGATTCATAAAAAAAAATGGTATGAACTTTTCGTCAGGATGAATCTTTCGGAAGAACCTTGATTTTTATTTTTGATTGGAATAAATTTTTATCAAACTTTACGTACCTTCCGACCAAAATCCGAATTACTATAACCCTCTTCTCCTACGAATCGGCAGGTTAACAGCAAAAAATAAGAAAATATTCTTTAGAAAGGCTAAATACTTTAATTTTCAATACAATGGATAGAAACATATTCATCTCTTGTTATTATGGCATCAAAACATCCAGAGAAGGTACCTTGGGAGCTGAAAAACAGTTGGAGTAACTCAATGGTTTTGTTTAGGGAAATGAATTGTATGGTGTCTCATATCTTTAGAGAAGGTAATCAAGTGGCTGATGAACTTGCTAATCATGCTGTAACTATACCCTCTTTAACTATTTGGCCTGATGTTCCTTTGTTCATTAGGGATAGTTTTTTACGCAACAAGTCTGGCTTGCCAGTATTTATAATTTGTAACTAGGGCTTGGAGTTTTGGCCTAGTCCCCTCCTTTTGCTGTTACTACCTTTCTCTTTTTATATATATTTTGGGGTTTGGTTAGCTCTCTGCTACCACCCTTTGGTTTAAAATATATATATATATATAAAAGTTTTTATAAAAATTTATCCTTTTAATTTTAAGGTCTTCAAAGACCGCTCTAGGGATGTTTATTAACATTAATTTTAAGGATTTTGATAACCAATTTTCTAAGAACACTCCTTAACGATTCCAAATTATCAGAAATATTTATTTATTTAAGGTCTTTAAAAATCCTCCATAATATCTTAATTAACATTTCTTTTTTTAAAATGTATTCTTTGGAATTTACTTTTCACCTCTCTATAACAAAATATTCATGACATGAACCTTTCGTTGTCGTATTAGAAATTTAAAATAATCATAAATGTAAAAACGGAAAATGTTTTGAGAAAGTAACCTTACATGAATAATAACGTGGCCATTAGAACTTTGAAGAATCATTGTCATTATACATCATCTGGATCACCTAGCTTTTTGAGAGGATCTGGATTACCTAACTTGAAAAGAAACCATTCTAATGACGTTGGTATTTATAGAATAATTTTTTTACTTCGTCCTCTAAAAAAAAAATATACTTACTTGATGCGGCAAAAAAAAAAGGAAAAACAAATATTTTTCTCAATGTTATTTATTATATCTTGTTAATAATAGTTATCTCTTTATACAAAGGATAATGCTAGATAGTGTGAAGCAATGATTTGTGAAATTAAACTAATGTGTTGGTAAGATTTTGTCCACTTGGTTTTACATGATTATTTGACCAACCGCTGCATACAAAAAATGACAGTTATTTTCAGCCAGGAGAGAATTTAAGTGGCTAAGAGGTATTTCGCAATCCTCGTGGTAAAATCTCCCTCGAGATTTAGCACTATCCATCTATAAATTAGAATTCAAATGGTGAACAAAACCTAAACTATTAGTGTGGATGTCCTGGTTGGAATTTAAACCACAACTCTTTCATTTATATAAATTTTCAATAATTATTGTAATTTCATTTATCTAAAAAACCTTAAAAATGGATTTTAATTTTTTTTAGGCTTAATAGCAGTTTTAACCCCCTAACTTTCTGAAAGTTGCGATTTTGGCCCCCTAAGAAAAAAAACTACAAAACCGCCCTCTAAGTTTTGCACCTGCGGCAGTTTTGGCCCCCAAAGCCAATTTTGACCCGGTCTACGCTGACGTGGCACCCTAAGTGAGGTGCCACGTGTTATTTTTTTAATTTATTTTTGGCCTTGGGGGGCCAAAACTGCTACAGTTGCAAAACTTAGGGGGCTGATTTGTAGTTTTTTTTCTTAGGGGGCCAAAATCGCAACTTTGGGAAAGTTAGGGGGCTAAAATTGCAATTAAGCCTAAATTTATCTATTAGCGATGTTGATTTCTTCTGGTTAACTTTCTCTGCATACTTCTGCTCATGTTTGTTATTTCAATATGACATGTGGGTATTGCGGGAACTTGCAAAGTCTCTTTGTAAGAACAACAATGTCAATAAGACAACAATAGCCAAGTCCAATTTTCTGTAGAACAAAACTATAGTTGAATCACTTGATATGCTTCTCATACCAACTTTTTTACAGTAACTTTTTTTCCTTTGGTGTGTATTTTGAACTTTTTAATTAGCTCATTGTTTAAATTTTGTGAATCTTGAGTTCCAAGTTCGGTGCAGTTTGCTTTAGAATGGAATCACATTTTATGTTTGATTCACAAAATAAGTATGGAAAGCAAATATGTCATCATAAATATAGCTAATGAAGATAAATAAGGTATAACATAGTGTTACAAACTTTAATCATCATGGTCACAATTTTCCATTAAACAGTTCTTATTCTGTAGAGTGGAGGTAAGAATGGAATGAAAACTTTGCACCAAACATGGTCTACATTGTTATTCCTTAACCTTGGCCTCTATGGTGAATTGGTTTTGTTGAAACATAGAATTGGCTAAGTTGAATCCTTTCATAGGAAGTAACTTACTAAATGAAATTGCATATATTTTTAGAGATCTTGTTTGGACATATCGAGCCATGGGCTTGAAAATCATCTTGTAATTGAATCTCCATGCTTTTGGTGCTTGTTAGGTTGCTTACCGATGAAAGCTGTTCATTAATAGTGAACAGCCTGGTGTTTTTCTTCATACTTGCGTAGTGTTCTGCTCAATAATATTTCACCTGATATGCCAATGGCTGCTAATCATAGAAGAAAGCAATTAAATGGTGCAAGCCTGGTTAGTTATGGTTCTCCAGATCAATATAGGACTAAAAGAAAGAATTTTGGATCACCAGTGCAAAGTGATTTAAACATGAAATCTCACATTTCTGTTGAATGGGATGCTAATCACCAAAGGGTTGTTGCCAAGTGGGAACAGATTGGCATCAGTTGGAGACAAACGAGACCATTTGCCAGATTTGATCACAGTGGACATGAAGTCTTGGCAGATGTGCTTGCCATGCCTGAAGAAATTTTTGGTCTGGATAATTTAAGTGAAGTGCTTTCCTATGAGGTAACAATCATGTTGTGTTATTTTGAACTATTAGCAGCTAAAAATATACAGTTTTTGTCCAAGAGTATTTCTAAATTGTCTATTGTGAAACTTTTGGTAGGTTTGGAACACACAGCTTTCGGACGATGAGAGAAGTTTTCTTAAGCAGTTTCTTCCTGGTGACTTAGAGCCAAATCAAGTTGTCCAGGAATTACTTTCTGGAGATGAATTTCACTTTGGAAACCCTTTCTTACAATGGTAAGATGTCTTTCTTTATATTTTCTCTGTATAGACACTGTCTGCTGTATTTTGCATGCGCGGTTGATCTAATTGCATAGTCCATGCATGCATAAAGAAATAGATGTGATCATTTCTTCGAGAGAATGACTGATGAAGACTATTATTTGTTTATATAATGTGATAACTGGATTTACTATCTTTCTGGGTTGACTTAACCAGATACGCCAACTGGTTAAAGGCTTGGATTTTGTGAAATTTTATCTAGGTTTAATCATATACTTTAATATTTATTATTGGTCCGGATCTTTTTGGCCAACGGTTTGTGTTACCTTTTTTTCTCAGTTTTCTTAATGTTTTTGTTTCTTTTTATTTTCTAGGTCAGATTTATGTCCCCCCAGGGTTTTTTGCTTCTTCTTTTTATTAATAACATTTGTTTGTGGTTTGTCAGTTTGAGTTAGTAGCACCACTGGGTTTTACTTAAAAAAATGTAGTATTTTTAGTTTTTTTGTATTTTCAAAATTTTGTAACTTTAGGGGACTTAATTTTCTTTTGATTGTATTTACTTTTCCTTCTTCATAGGTATATATAGCTTATATTTGGGTTAAATATGTTTTTGGTTGCTGTAAATTTGCGAATTATTGTTTTGGTCCCTATAATGTTTTTTTTTTAATATTTATCATTCCAAAATGTCATATAACTATTTTTTTGTACTTATTGTCATGTGAAATATGTTAATTGCTTTTGTGTTTTTATGGAAAGTCACGCGGTCATCATAGGTGACACCTAATAATGTCCATTGTGCCTTGTTAGCATGTGACTCCACTAAATTTTTTCCATGAGCTCTAAAATGAATGTTAGGTAGTGAAAAACAATATTTCAGATTTTAGAAGGATGAAAACTATAGGGAAAACTTAACCAAGACTAAAACCAAATTTTGCCTATTTTACAAGAACCAAAAACAGTAATTTACTGATTTCAGATTTTGGAGGCATGAAAATCAAATGAAATGTTTTACAAGGATCCAAACCAAAATTATCTCATTTTCTATGGACTAAACGCATAGTTAACCTTTATATTTTTTGTTTTGTTTTTATGATCATTTCTGAGTTGTACATCAACAATGCTGTTACACATGGTTCCAGCTCTAGAGTTAATTCATTGAACTATACATATTCTCAACTCTAGGTATCCAACTTGGCTAGACTGACATTGATTTTCATAGAATGAGTCTACTACGTAATGGCTATTTTCCCTTAGACATGCCTAAAATGACAGTGGTTCTGTATTTTTAGATTTACCCAAATGCAACACTTTGGTCTCGTTTTGTTTTGTCACCATCCTATTCTCAATATTCAATAAAATTGTCCATTTCCTTCAATTGTTTCTATCAATTTCTCAATTCTCTTCAGTGGGTACCCAATGTTATGGCATATCATCTTTCAATTGTATAAAATTCCTGTAATCTCAGCAAATTAATGATACAAAATGAAAAAAGAACTTAAGTTTGGGGGTCATTCATTTAAATATTCACTTTTTTTTAGACTTTAGAGCCACAAATAAATGGTAATATGTATTTGCAGGGGTGCTTCACTTTGTTCGGGCGATCTTCATCCAGATATGATTGTTTACCATGAGAAACATCTAAAATCTGATCGAAGAGCATACTTCTCACAATTACGTAAATATCATAAGGAGTAAGTCATGCACAATTATTTTACCGTGGATTCGGATCTTGCTTCTTTTGGCATGGTACTTAATATGTTGTCATTTTTCATTTGGCAGTATGATTGGATTTCTAATTAAGCTGAAGGAGAGGTCGGAGACCTGCAAAAATCCAGAAAAGGAAATTCTACCAAAGATTCTGAGGTTTGACATTTGGAAAACTGACTATATATTGAGCAGGTTTATTCCATAATTTTATGACAAGGACGTGTGCTTTACCTGTGCTTTCAATACTTACGTCCTTACATGGATGGTTTTCCATGATTGAAAGAAATAATCTGGGGTGTCGCATTGTTTCAAATCTGAGATGATAAGCACCTGAAAATCTATTCAAGATGTATCTGAGGAAATAGAAACAACCACTCTAGTTTTTGTTTAGCTAATGCCTACATTGGTAGATAAAAGGGCGTGTAGTGTGCATTTACCTACTTAGTATCTGTATTGTTTTTTTAAATAATAAGCTTTTTGCTTTGTGCAGGTCAAAGAATGATATAAAGAAAAGAAAACGGTCAAACTTGGATGAATTCAGAGATGATGATCATGATGGGAATGTTACAGTGACATCCGAGTCATATTCCTGGGATGAAGAGGAGAAGGCATACGGTGACATCCAAATTTCCTCAATGGGACAAGGCAATGAGCTTCAAAGAAGGTATTTATCGCTGCTGCACTTGATACTGGGCGGCTTTAGTGAAGGTTGCTTCAGATATTTGGTTGCTATGTTATGTTATGGCACCTCTTAGATAAAAAATTTGACCACTTTTATCTATCAAAAATATTTTTTGATTACTAAATGAGTATCTATAACGAGTAGGTACATGGCATATGCTGTATCAAGGAGGGAGTAATTAATTCCTGAGGTCATCTGATGCAAAATTGATAGAAATCTGGTATTTTATATGAAAGTGTATGGAAAAATTCACCAGTACTAAACAGAATACACGCAGTAGTTTTGGGGGTATGCACACCTCCCTGCCTAAAGACCCAATTCCCCTTAAATACTTAGATAGCTCTCCCTCATCCTCTCATATTAACAGGCAACATGCCTTATTTCTTCTGACTATGTCAACTCAACTAACCTAACAAACTAGGCAACTACCTCACTTCTGACACAGAATGTTTTTTTAATCTTCAAATATTTTTATTTCTTATATTGGTATTTTGATTTGCTGGCACTATACATCTTCTACCGGATGGATGTCTTGCTTACCTGTGGTCTGGCTTTTCATTCGTTTATATGTATATCAGCTTTAATTGTTTCAATGCTTAACTCTGTTTATAACAAAATGATGTTTGACAGGGTGCTTGGCGAAGACTTCAATGAAGGTAAACCAAGAAATATGATGGCTTCAGCTTTTATGCTTAATGTGGGAGGAAGACCCAAGAAAGGAGGCAAACTACACAAGGAGAATATTCATGCTAATGACGGTGACCAATATATGTCATATATCAAGGTGAGACAATCCCCCTTGAATCTCTGAACAATACTGAATTGGTAGGGGTAAACATCTTTTTATTTGGGTTAGTTATGCCATTAGTGCTACTAAGTAATTAGAGGGACAATAAAGTTTGTTCTATGTTATGTGAAACAATCATTTTTTGTCACATCTGTTAAATTTTTAAACTTAAACTAACATATTGAAAATGAACAAGTTTTTTTAAAACTGCTATGTTCTTGTTTTATCTTAATTCTCCTTATCTGGTAGATATTTAAATTTGATTTATGTTAATTCTGTTCATTGTAGTTTACAAAAAATACTATTTTGTGGTTTTCCTTCTTTTATGATGAGACAACAAAGCAAACATTTGCATTTTTTACTGCAGAATTATTAGCATCTCTAAGGCATTTGCTGATTATTTCCCATGTTTCAGATTACCAAGACGCAGCACGAACTTGTTAAGAGTTTGAAGGTATCATCTAAAAGCATCCCGGCTAGCACTCTTAACTGTGTTTTGGGTGACCTTGATAACTTTCATGTGCAACCGTACAAATTATTTATCAAAGAAGAACAGAAGAACTTGCATAGGCATTGGTTAGTAATGTTGAGGGCTACCTCTGTCGAATTGTTATTGTATGGTACAGTACATTTTGTTTACCATTATTGCTTTGCTTACTAGAAATTTAATTTCTATAGGTTACAATTGGTGAAAAAACATCTCCCTGCATCATATGCAAACTGGACAGAGAGACTGATACAGAAACATGCAATGATAAATTCTTTGTTGCTTGAGATGAAAGATAAATCAAATGTACTCGTAGAGGTTTGTCCTTTTCTGAAGATCCATTAAAATTTCCTAGCAGAGAGCTTGCATACATGTATCACTATATCCATTTCTTGAATTTGACAAGATACTTAGGTTTACCTCGCCTCTTGTAGCATAATAGTGGCCATTATTCTTAACGGTTTTTGTTAAAACCTTTTCCGTTAATTTGCCATACAGGATGAGGATATTTTGAGCACAGGAGTCCAGGCCCAGGACGAGGAGCATGGTGGTGTTAATAACCAGTCTAGCTTGGAAGATGAAGATTCTATTGTTAGCGTCCCAGAGAACCCGTCCCTCCATAATTCTTATCACAACAGCGACGACGAGCTCCACCGCTTGGATATAGATTTGGTAAAAGATGTTTTATCAAAAGGAGACAATGCTTCGCATAACAAAACTGGAGATTCAACGATTATGAAATGTCAGGATGATCCCATTGGTGAAGGAGCTCCTTTCTCATCCGATGAAGATTCTATTGTTAGATTCCAAGAGAACTCATCTCTCCACAATTCTTATCACAGCGGCGATGACGAGCTACAGCACTTGCATATAGATTTGGAGAAAAATATTTTATCAAAAGGAGGCGATTCTTCACAGTACACAATTGAACATTCAATGATTATGAACTCTCAGGATGATCCCATCAGTGATGGAGCTCCTTTCTCGTATAATGATACTGTTGATAGATTCCCAGCGAATTCGTCCGTTGGTAAATCTTATCAGAGCGATGATGAGGAGCTCCACCCCTTTCATATAGATTTGGAAAAAAATATTTTATCAAAAGGAGATGATGCTTCACAGAACAAAACTGAGCATTCAAGGACTATGAGCTCTCGGGATGACTCCATTGGAGAAGGATCGTCTGAGGGTCATGCCTGGCAAGCAGTTGAAATGTCGCACCCTTACTATGATTTAAGTATGACCCATGACTACACCGCCAATGGGCTATCGCTGGTAAATTCACAAATTAACCAAGATAGACAAACCCGAATGATTGGTCCAGAATCTAATTTACACCAAGAAGACATTGGTAAGGAGTTGTTACACAGGCAGTCAGATGATGGTCCCTTCAGTTCTTACCAAAGCCAGGATCAAATTGGCTTGATTCAGTCCCTCATCAAGTATAAAGGGATTGACTCCTATCATCATGAACAAAAAGGAGCTGGGTTAAATTTCCAGGCTTCAAACGATATTCCAATGGGGGATGGTCAATTTTCTAGTCATTTTAAGGAGTCTTTGCAAACATCTCTGACATTGGATCAAGGTCAGAGGCAAGCTGCTAATATTTTCATGCCAGAAAACGTATCAGGTAATATTTATTCTGACACAGGAAGTTACTTAATCCCCAGGCAAGATCCATTATCTGCAAGAAATATTACTGATTGGGCTGTTAGTGCGCCTCACATGGTAGCACCCTCTCAATCTCACAGTAATACCGATAATTTCATTGGTCAGTCTTGGTTCTCTTCAGACCAGCAAATTCAGGGTGCCTGGAATGGATCTGGCAATGGCAGTTTATCTAGTCAGAGTCTTGGCACCGGTGGAAACTCCAATCATAACAACTTATTTAGTGTTTTACCTCAATGTAACCAATTACATTCAGGTAGCCCTTATGACTCAATCAGACACACTGGCCAGTTACTTTCCCCCAGAACTTATGGAGTAGTAGATGCAGGTACACATAGGATCAATGCTGTTGTACCACCATCTTCTTATCCACTAGGTTATTTCAGTGGACGTGATGCACCTGGTGCTCTGGTGCCTGATGATATGACATGGATGAGCTTGCCTCCTCAAAATCCTACTTTAAATGATCAAATGGGATCATACTTGAGGTCATGGAATCGGTAAAATGTTTTGCCTTATTAGCATAGTTAGTTTTGTGACTGGAGCAAGGTCCACAAAAGGGATGAGATAGGTTTATGTAAATAACTATACCATGGTCAACTCAACACCATGTACATATCTAGATGTTAGATGTGTTGGAAAGAAAAAGCAGGGGTAAGCTTGAAAATTCAGGTTGATAGGGAAGTTAGATATTTCATTCTTAATTTTGATTTTTTTTCTTCATGTTTCTGGAGAGATTATTAATAATTTTCGAAGGTATCAAATGCTGAAAGCAGGTGCCCCTTTTTGAGCTATATTTTGTTGTTTTTTCATAATTTGTTTATATTGTTGAAACAAACTGGTCTTGCTGCATGTTATGAATCACCTCGAGCTTGACAAAACTCACTGATTCGAAACATGTACGGTATGGTTGTTAGAAACTCATGATAGGAATCAATGACGGTGTATGAACATTGTAAATTATTTTTAGGCAAAATGACTCTCAACGTCCCTTAACGAACGATTTCATCCTTTTATTTATTTTCATGTCATTTTTGTCATTTTGGTCCGTTTGCATATCAATTTTAGAGTATCAAATATAAAATTCATAAGAATGCATTGAATGAAAAACCATAAATTTGAACTCTTTAAGAGTTTATATTTGAAATAAAATCATGATTTGAAAATTAAAAATTCATATGCAAATTGACCAAAAGAATGAAAATGACGTGAAAAAAAGATAAACAACAAAAATGTTACTTAAAATTAAGTTAAGAGACGATGATTATGAGCCCTTGCCGGTTCATAAGCTTTGCTATTTATTAATTATATCATACTTTCTTTTTGAGGAAATTAGTTAATTATATCATATACTTATCTTTGTTCATATTGTTGAATAGAAACAAATGGTCTTCATTTATTAATTAGATAATACTTATTCAGGTATGGTTGTTAGAAACTCATGAAAGGAATCATGGCTGTATGAACATACTTGTAAAATTATTTTTATAACCTCTTTCGAACACTTGCCGGTTCATAAGCTTTAAGCTTTAATAAATTTTTCTTTTGAGGAATGTTTCATTTATTATTGATGTATATAATTTTTTGACAATTTTTTAATTATGTCATACTTACTAAGCTAATAAAATTTATCAAAAACCCATTTGTCCTCCTTGATAAAAGTTTCTCGCAATTATTGTCTATATGCTTAAAACAATTGTTCTCTAGTACTTTTTTTGTTGGGATGAGTTCTCTAAACTATTTGAAAAGCTATGTCTTTTTTATATTCCACCGTAATGCTTTATATACAAGCCAATAAATAACGGGGTATAATGGCTCATAAGTGATTCAATCATATGTAATGTTATGTAATCTGCAATAACTTATGGGGAAGATATTTGAGTTATTGGATTCCCCCTTCAAGAACCGGAGCTGGGGTCATTTGTCACGTCGGTTTCCTCACAACCACACATTGTATGAAAAATGATTAATTCTACCTCCGTTTCTAATTATAAGACCTTTTTGTGAAATTTTTTTGTCCTTTTTTATAAGACCCCTTTGCTATTTCCAACTACATTAATTATTTCTTTACATACATGCCCCTATTTGTTATACATTTTTTTTCTTCAATCAACAATAAATAACATATGGAAAACATAAACTAACTCTCTCTCTTAAGGATAAAATTGTAAAAACAATAGTGATTACAAACAACTTTAATACAAATATTCACTTTCTTAATTCCCGTGATTTTAGCAAAATGGTGTTATATATAGGAACGAAGGTAATATTCTTTTTGATCAAATGAAGGAAAGGATAAGAGTGTGAAAAGATCTTGTCTATTTTGTTCCGACAATAATAATTTTAGTAAATAAGGTTTTGACAATGTAAAAATGATAATTTAATCTTTTAAAGAATGAATGTTAGCAAGTTTAACTTCATAATTTTAAAAGTTCGATGCAGTATCCTTCAAAAAAAAGTTTGATGCAGTAAGATTTTTCAAAATAATATATAGTTCTTTAACTTTTTTTTATACTTTTTTTTAAGGAAGTGTCTTTGATGGAAGAATAAAACCGACTGGCGTTTCTTTAACTTAAGGCACTACTTGAATTCTTATCCAAACAGTCCCGGATATTTAGAGAAAGACACATTAAAAAAAAAATCTATTATATATACGAAATTTGGTGATTAAAATGCATTTTACTTATATTTCATTTCTTTATGCAAGTATTTGATAAAATACCATGGAAAGTAGTGTAAACTTTTTTATACTATCATGGAGTTTTTTTATATAGTTTACTCGAGTTGTTTAAACATTCAATTTTGAATTTGACTATAGTGAGTGGATGCATCATGCATATATATTTTTAGTTGACGACGAAAATAAAATAAAATAATTGAATTAATACTTTTAAAATAATCTTATTTTAAGGCAGGGATGTCTTTTGTAAAAAAAATGCAGGGTATTATCACGATTTTTTATTTGGTTTCTATTTTCACGAAATTTAAATATGTTTTTTTTTTACTTAAAATCTACAACCAAAAGAAAAAATCTACAATTTTTTTATTCATTGACCATATGGTTTTTAATTATATAAAAAATGTTGAAAGTGTACAACACATGCTTATTTAGTCCCTAAACTCCATTAAAGTCTGTCATATTAGTTTATAGAATAAAAGTCATCGTAGTCATTTGTCAAAAAAAAAAGAAGTCATCGTGGTCTTTAAATATCATTTTTTCTTTATTTATTCATAAACTTTGTAAATATAAAAAGTAGTCCATAAAATTTATGAATTCTCTCAATTTAGACTCTATCTTCTATAACTTAACTCCTTTTTCTCATTGTTTTTGTTTTGTTTATCTTTTTCGGGTTTGTAATTTGGATATTTTAAGTCTTCTTTAGCACTTTTTGTGCTGAATTACTTTTTTGTAGTGGTAATATATCATTTTAGTTTTTTTCCAAAAAAATACAAATATTAAATTGTTATATTTTGTATGGATCACTTAATATATTTACATAATTCGTGGACTAAATTTAAGATAAGGTGATACTTCAAAGACTAAATCTATAGTTTAGTTTAGTTTCTAACATATGATTAACACCGACTAAATTGACAAATTTTATATAATTTATAAACTTATTTCTTATATTTCTTATATTTGTATATTTTAAGAATTAAATTGAAAAAAGCGGTAGTTTTAGTTTAGGTAATAAATTGAAAATTTATTAAATACCATAATTAAAACACACCTCTCATGTTCAAAAAAAAAATTACTCTATTAATTTGAAGGTCAGCTCCATAAATAAAATTTGATAAAGAATTGTTTTACAAAAATAATAAAAGTCACATTCTTTCAAAACAATTTTTTTAAAATTTATTAACCATTCGAAGTTAATTTTTAAGATTATTATAATCACAGATTAACCATGTCATGAAACTCTAATGACAAGTTAAAACCAGATTGAATAAATCCAAATTAAGACAACTCAGAAGTTAACTCCCCTGAAACTCACCGTTGCAAAGTGATGATGATGAACAACAATCACTTCACAATCTGAAACTGAAATCTCCAACCTGCGAAGAAACCAAAGTTGCATTCAAAATCACATTCTGTATGACCCACTTTCACCTTTCATCTCTTTTTCTCATAAACCTCTCTGTTTCTTACACCCTTTATCCATTTACCTCATAAAAACGCTTCCTTTACGTTTTTTTTCCTTCAAGTTTTGATTTTTTTAACACTGTTGCTCAAACTGTTTAAAGGGTATGGCACAAGAATCACTAGCAATGGATCCGCACAAGAATGAAGTTATTCGTTTGGAGCGTGAATCTGTTATTCCAATTCTCAAACCTAGACTCATCATGACATTGGCAAATCTTATTGGTATAATTCTCTATATGCCCTTTGGAATTTCTCTCTATGTTGTGTTGAATTCATATTTGTAGAAGCATGTTTAGGGTATACTGTTTTGTAATTTTTGGTTGTTATTGTTGTTATAGTGATTAATGATTATTCTTCAATGAAAGTGCATTGTAGCATGCCTTTCTCTCACCTTTAAAAACAAATTTGTGATGAAGTTCATTGGAATTTCCTACCCTTTGTATGATTTAGTTTTTGCATGCTGTTATGGAGTTCAGTTTTTGATATAGGGTTTAATAAAAACAATGTTTGCGATTGTGATCTGGGTCGCAACATCGTGGTTTTGATGTCTGTACGACCATAGTTGAGGTTGCTTTAGCTGCATTTGACTGTAATTTTCTGCAGTATCTAGGATAGCAATACAACTGTGACCATTACGCGACCGCAATTTAAAACCTTATTTATCAACAGTTTGTACACCTGTAAGGATTTAGCCCTTTGCAATTGTTGAATGCATACAAATATTAACAATTGGATGAAATAACACTTTGTATTGAATTCACTAAATAAGAGGAATTGATTGAATACAATGGAAAATGACAACTTAAGGAACTTGTAGAAAGATAGAAGAAGACTAAGTTCAAAGACGTAAGTTATTACTTGCAAGGAGAGTACCAAAGGGAGAGAGGAGAGACTTCATCAATTTTCTTCATACCCCGACTCTCAGTGATCATCATTTCTCTATTTATGCACAATCCAAGCTTCCTTGATTTTAGGATCACTAGCTACATGTCCATTTGCCTCAACCAATAATATTATGCCAAGCGTATTTCCCTCATATGCTATTTTGAATCATAACTTCTTGAATTCATTGTTGTTATTCTATTGTGGCTTGAGTTGTTTCTGTATGTTATGCAGAGCATAGCTCCGACCGAGCTGAGTTTTTGAAGCTCTCCAAAAGGGTAGAGTACACAATTCGAGCTTGGTACCTTCTACAATTTGAGGACTTGATGGTATTATTCAGTGCTTGATCTTTTTTTATTTCTATCTTATATATAACTTGGTCTTGTGGAGAGACTGATTCCTTTATGCCTTCAGCAACTCTACTCCCTCTTTGATCCTGTAACTGGGGCACAAAAGTTAGAACAGCAGAACCTGGCTCCTGAAGAAATTGATGTGCTTGAACAGAATTTCTTGACATACCTATTTCAGGTACTATCTCAAGTTGATGCATTGTGAATGTACAATTTTTTTGGTGGCATCTTGTTAATATAATATAGACTTGAAAACTTATCACAAGTTACAGTATTAATATGAAGGAGTAATATGTTAGGAAGTCGTGGAAAATTGAGAGAAGACGAGAGTCTTTGCTAAAGATGGTTTTGGATATTCTAGTGACAACTAAATTCATAGTTACACTGTACTATATAGAGCAGAAACACACCTAACTGCCTTTATAACTTTGTTTACTAACAATGCTAACATAAACTAAACAAAGTAGAAGCTTCGAGAAACTGCACGTATACTATACCACGCGCTTTTGGTGTTGTCTGTATGTTGGACATGTAACTCTGTGATGCATACGACAAGTAATGAAAAGTGTGGTTAGTAGACGAAATTCACTACCTCCTTCAGTATGATTGTAACTGAAAAGAAAGAGAAATCGAGGAAGAATAGTGAGGATTCTATATTCTGATTCTGTAATGGAAAACTTGGTCAATGATTACAACGGAATGAGTATTTGTAGGGAGAATGTATCCTGACTGATTTCGACTCAGTTAGTTACATTGTACAATCTGCAAATTGAGGCACACTGAGGCGGATTTAAATTACAAGACTGGCTCAATAAATTCAATATAAAATCATTGAGGTGGATTGAAATAAAGTATCATTTACACAAATCTTGCAGGTAATGGAAAAGAGCAACTTCAAGATAGTGACTGCAGATGAGATTGAGGTTGCACATTCGGGCCAGTATCTTTTAAATCTTCCCATTTCTGTTGATGAATCTAAGGTTTGTGCATATTATATGTTCCTTTAATGCCATTGTTATTTGGAATGCTTGATTTTGTTGCAAACAGTTGCTGATTTCTGTTTTATTTGGTTAATGAAGCTTGACAAGACACTTCTGAAGAAATATTTTGCAGAGCATCATCATGATAACCTTCCAGATTTCTCTGATAAGGTATGGCTGTGAATCTAGTGTAGTAGCTCTTACCCAATTATGATTATTTCAATTCTTTATACTAATTGAATCACTAAATATGTAATTCTTCGATCAGATAAAAAAATAGTTTTGTTCTTCAAACTTAAGTCCGTATTGTGAAACGGAAAACTAATACATCCTATTATTTTAGTATGTTATCTTTCGGCGTGGCATTGGGGTTGATCGAACAACTGATTACTTTATCATGGAGAAACTGGACATGCTCATTGGACGATTTTGGGCCTATTTGTTAAGAATAACTAGGTGAGCAAACTCCTAAACTGGAATGTTGCTGTTATGGTCGATGCTAATGAATAATCTGTTATGAGAAGTTGGTATATTGATTATTATATCATTTTGTCTCCATAAAACCTTTTAAAAGTTCAATGTTAAAATAATTTCATGTTTGCATTAATCAAAGTAAATATCACCAGCTTCATCTTGAGCCTCCTTTTTTCTATTTCTAGAAACCTTTTTAAGGCTGTGATTCTTACAGGTTGGAAAAGATTTTTTCAAGAAAGTCAAAGAATATTAAGAAGGATTCAGATGGCAATGAAATGATCCGTGATGCAACTGGGGATGACTTTATTGTGGAACGGATACGTCTTGAAAATATACAACTAAGGTCTTGAAGATATATTTAGTAGATCTTCTGATTTTTTGTTTTAGCAGCAAATGGTTTTTATTTCTTACCAAAATGCTTTGCTTGGGTATCTAAGTTTCATAATTTTGAATGTGTGATGATGTGGTAACTCATAAGATTGTTTGCTGCAATTTCCAGCTCCCATAATTTACTTGGCAAGACCTTGATCCAAGAACCAACATTTGATAGGATAATTGTTGTCTACAGGTAGATCTTCTTTTTTCATTTCAAACCTATATCGAAAAATTTGAAATCTAAAACGGAAATTGTTTTTCAGGGGAGCCAGTACCAAATCTAAAGCAGAACGAGGAATATTTGTGAAGCATTTTAAGAACATTCCAATGGCTGATATGGAAATAGTTCTTGTGAGTTACATCATTTTTTGAACATTTAAAAAAAATCTATTTTTTATCACTTAATAACTTTTCCATCACAACCACAATGGATGACTTTGGTACAAAATTCTAACTTGACAGCCAGAAAAGAAAAACCCTGGATTAACTCCAATGGACTGGGTCAAGTTTCTTATATCAGCAGTTGTTGGACTGGTCAGTTTTTCAATTTAAATTCAATATTTTTATTTGTTTTCAATCCTGAACCAATGGATCAAATACTCTTTGCAGGTTGCTGTATTTAGTTCACTCGAAATGCCTTCGGCTGATTGGTGGGTCATATTTGCTGTTCTTTCCACAGTAGTTGGTTATATTGTCAAGACATATTTCACGTAAGTAATTTTATTTTATTTTGTTGAGGAAACACAAGTATGTTAATTGTTCCTGTTTATGGAAAAGTAGGCTTAAATATGTAAATGGTCCCTGTAAGTTCGCGAATTTTTGGTTTTGGTCCCTGTAAGTTTTTTTGTTCTAAAACAAACCCTATATTTTGATAACCTTTTGGAAAAGGTCCTTGCCGTCAGCTTCCGTCAACAAAAACGCTTTGGTGGCTAACGGAGGCCTACATGGCAGGTTCTGAGTTGGCAAACGTTGATGAAATGGCATTAGAGGGACTAAAACCAAAAACGAAAATTGACATAGGGATGAATTTAAAAAAAAGTAAACATCAAATTTTGAATTTTAAAAATCAAACTTTCCATCTTCTTCCTCTCACTATTCTTTGTTTCTTCTTCCTTCTTCCTCTGAAATTTTCCCCAATCTCCATTACCTTGCGCCCTTGAAGGAAAAACCCTTTTCCTCCAACAAGATAAAATATGATCAGATTTTAAAACTTATAAAGCTTCTCCATGCTGCAACAAAGTATAGTTATACACATCCTAAAAAGTATCATCACTTTTAAACTGTGTCATGTTATTAAAACCTTGATTATAACATTGCAAACAAGCCTTTTGGTTCCTGTTAAGCTGCTGAAATATTACAGTATACAAAGCTACAAAGCATGTACGCAACAAAGGCCAAGAACTCTTAATAAAGCAGCCAAATTTACAAATGCCTATGTTTAAAAAAGTCCTATATTAGATACAGTGCTTAGCTTCAATTTCTGCATAATTTACAAATGTTTATGTTTAAAAAAGTCCTATACTAGACACAATGCTTAGTTCCAACTTCTGCATAATTCTAGCCTTTTGTCCATATGCATTAGCCATGATAGATATCTCATGAATTGTGGCCAATTCATTCCGATGAAGGTGAGTTCCAATTCATGTCAATTCAATCCAGAATTCCAATTAATTTAATTGCAATCCATGCTAATTTATCAAATTCACATTCCAATTTATACATTGTTGTTTTGTGTGTCTCCTTATGTGTCCTCATCCTTCTCGAAGCCAACACATCTCGCATGAGCACCATCGCAGCTTGCCGCAACGGCGACACTACACATCGCCATATGTACCCTTCAAATTATTACTCTTCCAATTATTCATCGCCTGAGTACTATTCCAATTTATAACTACTAGCAGCCTGGGATGAAAACAAACATATTCAGCTAATTAAAATGTGCGAAAATAAGAAAACAACAAAGTATTACAACAGCAAACTCACCATATAGGTTGGGTATTTCCAATATCTCATTTTAGGGTTGTCAAGTGAATTGGATATGAACATTCTCATAATTTTATTGCAACCACACATAGGTAACTCATTGGATGATGATTGAGTAATGGAATTAGAAGACATTGTTGAAGGAGATGGGTTTTGGTTCAAGGGCGCAAGGTATGGGAGAGATTGGGGAAAGTTTTAGAGGAAGAAGAAGGCTGGCATTTGAGAGGAAGAAGAAGACTGAAAGTTTTGTTTTAAATTCAAATTTTGATGTTTTCGTTTTTTAATTTCATCCCTGTGTCAATTTATGTTTTTGATTTTAGTCCCTGTATTCTCACAACTTATCATCTCTCATGCCATCTCATCAATTTTACCAACTCATGACCTGCCACGTGTGCTCCGTTAGCCACCATGGCGTTTTTGTTGACGGAAGCTGACGGCAAGGACCTTTTCCAAAAGGTTATCAAAATACAGGGTTTGTTTTCGAACAAAAAAACTTACAGGGACCAAAACCAAAAATGCGTGAACTTACAGGGATCATTTACATAGTAGTTGGTTATATTGTCAAGACATATTTCACGTAAGTAATTTTATTTTATTTTGTTGAGGAAACGCAAGTATGTTAATTGTTCCTATTTATAGAAAAGTATTATTGATTATTCTGAAAACTGTTATAAGTGAGGGCAATCCTCACCTCACAATTGTGTGGCTACTGTTTTTTTTCTTTTCCTCCATAGGTTCCAACAAAACTTGGCTCAATACCAAAATTTGATTACACAGTCAATGTATGACAAACAACTGGACAGCGGAAAGGGTACACTTCTCCATTTGTGTGATGATGTCATTCAACAAGAAGTAAGTGTTAGCTTGGTGCACTTCGTCCCTTTGTTATCAAAATGAACAAGTATTGATGTTTCTTTTTATAACGCTCTTAGATCTTTTTAAAAATAAGACAGGGCTGGTTAGTATAATACTTATGTAACAATGCAGCAGCCAAACATCTAATCTAACAACTATTGACTAATCTTAAACTCTTTTAGGTGAAAGAGGTGATACTTTCATTCTTTATTCTAATGGAACAGGGTAAAGCTACAAGACAGGTATGTATATGAACACAAGTTTATTACAATCTTGTTTTTTTCTTTCTTTCCACCACCTTTTTTATTTATAAATTCTATTTTTTTACTTAGGGAAACAAGTTTCTTTTAGTATTACGTAAGTATTTATGTTAGCTATATGGTATTATGAATCAGGATCTCGATCACTGGTGTGAGGAACTAATCAAAGAAGAGTTTGGGGAGGAATGTGATTTTGATGTGGATGATGCAGTGGACAAATTAGAGAAATTGGGTATCGTCACTCGGGTGAGATTCTCCGAAACTTGTCTCATTCTAATCTAAGAAGTGATTATATAT
>Ga0315915_1000569_pt1 | contig 39188 bp, 26 predicted proteins | sample MpolbnodulesMG_FD_207738 | JGI IMG/M metagenome (GOLD analysis project Ga0315915, IMG submission 207738) | Medicago polymorpha root nodule microbial communities from Los Angeles, California, United States - branched nodules | ecosystem: Host-associated > Plants > Roots > Nodule | place: USA...
AGGCAGTGCTAGTTAATAACATTTACACACCATAAACAATTCATTTTTAGTCAACAATTTTATTTTAATCACTACAACAATGATAAGGATAATAGATTTACATGAGAGGAAAATGATGTTAGAAAAGCATTAAATGAGTTATTGCATTTTAAAGTGTCACGTGTACTATTGCTTTTAGGCAAGACAAATGTTTATAATAGAGAAGAGATATGGCTAATTCTTACAATTAATGCTTCTCTCGATCTTTATTCAGGCAACTGATCACGTCATTTTAGTCTTGGCTTTTTTTATTGGCTTTCATAACCTTAAAAAAACAATTGTATGTATAACAGCCCATTTAATTTCAGTCCAATTTTATCTTATGAAGAATAAAGGTTGGTCAAACTAAACTTAAAGCATTTGTTAAAAATATTAAACCAAAATCAAATCAAATTAACCAATCCATCTTTGAAAAAAAATTGCTCTTTTGTAAACAAATGGTGTTTCCTTTCTGGCACCACCACGCATTTATTATCTTTCTTAATCAACTCCCAAATTGTAGCATAAGTGATGCCATATAACTCTACATTTTGTCATCTCAAAATCAATACAATCAAATAATTCTTACTCTTATATGCAGAGTCTTCTTTTTATTATGTTATACATATGCTTTACAGTTGCATCATTAGTTTTCTATTACAATGTCACAAGATTCTCCTATTTTGATTTTCCATCTCATGTCTTTTAGCGATGAATTATCTGAGTCAAGGTTTTCCTTATGAGGTGGATCTGTCGTTCCATGGGAGCGGGTTTTGTTTTTTCATGTGTGTACATCTTGCTGATTCAAATCTTCGTCATGAGATGTAGTCAAATATTCACAAGGATAGATCATATAAACAATGCTCATTTGAAGTAGTGTTTTTGATATTTTTTTAGCCCTTTAAATTCTAAAGCTTTGATAGAAAGGTGTAATTCATTTGAACAACAAATTCATTTTTTATTTTCCCTTTTGAGTTCAAGTAGAATGATTATGAAAAAAAATGTTTTGTTTTCTCTTTTGTATTTTTTCCATTGTGATACTATTTCTAAATATCCTACTTTGGTCAAGGACTATAAATTTAGACAAGGGGTTTAATGTTTCGAGATAATATAAAGGGAAAAAACATGTTTAATGATGAAGCATGTGCATACTCTTATGTCCAAGAGTCCTGTTGTTATAAAAGATAATCCAAATAGAGAATGAATGATTTTTTTGATTTTTTTTTCTTACATCAAAATCATATTCAAGTTTCGGTTGAATTTTCTCAGTTTTCACACAAGTTACATTCACAATATGACAAACTAAAATTCAATAAAAAAGATACCGTTGATATCAATAAACTCTGGATCACACACAAAAAAGTATAATGAAATTACCCCAACTTTTAAATTAGGTTGATAAAATATTTGTTCTATGGGTATTTTGTTCTATGTTTGTTAAATGAAGAAATATTTACCACTACAATCCATAAGTAGAAAGTTTCAAGTATCACAATCATTTTCGTGATTATAATTATGCGCATTCAACTACTATTGATTCAATCATTAAAAAATTTCAATTAATAAATGCTAAAAATTCAGAATTATTTGATTGAGTGGTTTTTATTGTCATTGTAGAAAAATAAATTAAAAACATACACTCATAAAGAAAATTATCTTCCGTCTGATTCAAACTTATCTTTTAAGGGAGAGTTCGCCAATTGTTATTTTTGTTTAATATATTCAAAATAAAATCAGATTTTTTTAAGGGGGAAAGATCAATTTTATTATGTAAATTATTATACATTGAACAAAAAATCAACGATTATGTATGTTTTTAAATAAATTATCAGTCAAAAGAATCGTTTAATAAAATAATTGTATTTCATCTAGCTAGATATTTTTTTTCGTTCTTTTTATTATATAGAAATATTAAAAATGATTTATTATATAATAAAACTTCTTGAGTGTTTTCTAGTTTTTCAGTGAGAGAAACTCCAACTTCTCTCTAAACTTTCTTTCTCCTTCGTTCATTGAGGAGGGGTGGTTTTAGGTCATTTTTTGACCTAGAATCACCCCTCGACATCTTTTTCCCCTTTTCTTTCAATCTAAATAAGTGATTTTCACATATATCAAGTTTTTTCTATTGTGTTTTTTTGTGATTCCGTCGTCTAAGTACGGCGTTGTGTTGTTCGTCGTCTTGTGCGACGTTTGATTTCGCGCCTTATCGCGATGTTCGTTTATTTTCTATTGAAAGATCGGCATCAGTCAATTACAAATTCAACCAGTGATTTGGGCGTCAACGTTGAAGATCCGGAAGTATGTGAATTTCAGTGATTTAGGTTTTATCATATTATTTGTAGGCATTTTGCCTTTTTGTGCTATTAACTTGGGTGCTGTGAGTTTGTTCGCAGGTTCACCCTTTACGTTTTTAGCGATGTTTGTATCTGATATAATCTATCGATTTGAATGAATGAATATCGTTTTATTTTTGTTAAAAAAAAAAATATAATAAAACTTCTTCACACAATAGAGACAATTTAGTCCATCCGTCGATACCTTTTTCAACTGAATTTTTATTTCTATTTTTGAACTGTGACTTGTGACTTGGCATATGCGGCAGCCCAATAGTCTTATTGACGATCACATGCATTGTTTAAAAAATAAGAAACACTTGGATCCCTTCTAAAAACAAATAGGGCAATTTAGTCCCCTTAAAAAATCATCATTATTTTCGATTGCTTCTTTACAAAGATAAATAAATAATTCAATTTGTTATATTTTAAGATAACAAATCGGTACTTTCACTCTTTTTTGGTCATCTTCACCGATCGAAACACATATCGACGTTGCTGATGCTAACCAGAAATAGAAGAGTGATGAAGAACACGAAAGCTTAAAACGAGATGTAGAAAACCGAAATAGAAGATTGTATGTTTATGGTTTTCAATTTCTTAACTCATTCTCTGTTTTTACAATAAACGGTTCATTCGTTCTCTTTATGTCTTCAATGTACCATTTTTCTTATTGTGAAACCGTTCGATTTTTTACTTATTTAACTTTTTTTTAATGAGGGATTAATTTGTTCCCTTAAAAATTCTTTTAATGTAATGTTACCACTTAACTGACACGGTAAATGCCACTTAGTCAAATTAACAATATACTTGAAAGGTTCAATGATAGAAATTGATTCAATGACTAAATTATCTTTATTTGATTTTGTAAGGGACACTAAATCAGTCTTTTTATTTGTAGATGACTAGCTTGATCCCTACACATTTTTGTCAGGGACCAAAATGAATCTTCACTTCTTTTACCATTTAATCTAATACAATTACACTATTAAATTAAGGGGGTAATTGATTGACTAAATTGCTACTATTTCTTATAAATATTGTTTTTTAGTCTCAATATTTTCATGTCAGTTTGGAATTTATATGAAAATTTCGAAATTCTTCTTAAAATTTATCTTCTATTTTATTGAAATAATTTTCTTATTGACATTTTTCCCATTTTCTAATTCACTGTATTTTTTTTTTATCTCTATGTATATTGTTCAAATTCACAAATTTACATTATGATACTCTTAAGTTCTAATGGGTTAACATATGAATAATGCAGATCTAATCAAAGAGCTTGATTTGATACTCTCACAATTTCCACACCGTTTTCAACTAAACATTCTTATTTTCAAAAGTTTCGTTAAACCTGTATTTTCTCTATTTGTTGCATTTTTCATGGTTGCTATTGCAACAACTAATTTGATCTCTTTAATTAATCATGTAAGAGAATCATGGAGTTTTGTAGTTCATATCGTTAGATTATGATATGTTCGTAAATCGTAATGTCAAAAGTGACGTCCCCATTTTCATTTGACATGGTGTTGGTAGATAGATGACATTCAATAACTAAAATTTAAGATACAAAAGAAATAAGTTTTCAAAAAGATACAAAAGAAATAAACAAATGATATTCAAAAACTAACAAAATAGTTTATCATAATGTTGTGATAATTTTAGGACTCCCGAGTGAGCCTACAATAAGCTGGACATCATATATTAGGCCAATATCAACCATACAAGTGAGATTGCACTGCATCTTCACATAAAATCTTAAGGCATTATGCATACGAGTCTTCTCACTTATTTGTTTTTTAAAATATACCCATCAATCCAATGTAGAATGGTAACTCGCACTTGACACGTTAACATCTCTTAATCAAGTGTGCGACTATTTGTGTTTGTAATTATGTGATATCGTCAGATTAGGTTAAACATCAGCACAACATGTTAAATAGGTTAGTTGAAGTGGTTTCATAAAGGGAGATTTATGTTCATTTATTTCACAAGAAGAGAGAAATGAAAATAGAAGAAAAAAATAATATGAAAAATGAATTTGAACATGAGAGAAACAATAAGGGAAAAATATATGTGGTGTGTTTTGACAATGAGAGTAAATGGAATAGGTTGAGTTGTCGGTAATTATATGAGTTTGTTGAAGGATTTGAAGATTTTGGGGTAATTAAATTACCAAAAATTTAGACTTAATTATAACAATGTCACATCATTTTAAAATGTCTAATGAACGTGTATTTTGTTAACTTAGCATAACACGTTTTCATTTTTTCATCATCACGTTTCAAAGATTAAATATGAAGGAATTTAAAATAATAAAGATTGAATAAAAAAACAACATGAAAGAGAATGAGATCCAAAAACTAAATTTCAATATAAAAAAAAGAAAAAAACAAATGGCATTCAAACATTAATAAAATTGTTCATTATATTGTTGGAACCATCATATTAACTTAAAATGTTTAAGGGATAAGAGGGAGTGTACGCTAAGTTGAATCATCGTATTAGGCTAAGGGCAATCACACACGTGAGATTGACAATATGTATTAACTTAAAATGGCTAAGGGCATGTATTTTGTTAGCATAACAAATCTACAATTTTCCATTGTCAGATCCCACCAGAGATCAAAAGTTAAGTAATTTGAAATCGTAGATGTTGAATAAAAAAATAGTATCAAAACGATTGACATCCAAAAATTGAAATTTAAAAAATAAATAAATAAAAGATATCCAAAACTAAAAAAACCACTCATCATAATGTTGTGACTTCTGGGGGAGTCTAAACTGGGTTGTATAATTACAATAGGCTAAAATCAACCACAAAAGTGAGATTTACATTATATTTTTATTCAGAACCTTAAAGAGATTAGGTATATAGGTCATTTCACTTATATTGTTCTCATCATCTACTCTTTCATCCAATGTGAAACTTTAATTACATATGAGACATTAACAGCTCTCTGAAATGTGACTCTGCATCTGTATGATGGTGACATATTCAAATAAGGTTAGACTGAGGCATAACATGATAAAAAAAGGCGGGTTTATGGTGGTTTCATGGAGGGAGGTTTTTGTTCCTTTCTTTCATGAAAATATAGAAAATAAATTAGAAAATGAACATAGAAAATGGAATTTTGACATGAAAGAAACGGTAGGAAAAAAAATAAGGAGTGTCTACTTTAACCATAAGAGTATATGAAATAGAGTGAGTTACCGGTAATTTTGTAGGTTTATTGAAAAAATTAGAGATTTTGGAGTTTATTTTACCAAAAAATTAGACTCAATTAAAAAAATGTACTTCAATTTAATTTTTTTACCAAATATATATTTTGTCAACACAACATAATACATCTCCTTTTTTCCATTTTCAGATTCCACCAAAGACAAAAATCAAAGGAATTTGAAATAATGGCGGTTGAACAAATAAAAAACATGAAACGGTACGACGTCCAATAAATAAAATTTAAGATAAAAATATTATACAAATGACATCCAAAAGCTGACATAACACTTCATCCTAATTTTGGGACTTTCGAGGGATCATAGTCTAAGTTTGATCACCATATTAGACTAAGAGAAACCACACATGTGTGATTGATATCAGATCTTCATCCTAAACTTAAGGCATCAAATATATATACGTCATCTCACTTATATATTGTTCAAAATTTACCATTCCATCTAATATAGAACTTTATCTCACACTTGGCACATTACAATTGATACATTAGCATCTCTTTCAAGTACGAGACTATTTGCATATGAGATCTACCACCAAGAACAACTCATGCTTCTCATCAAAGTCAAACCAGACTATGATACCATATGTGGACCGCATAGGGAAGTCCACATGGTGTTGGTCGACCTGTTAGATAGAGATCAACCACATAAATGAGAACAATACCACATCTTCAACTAATATTTTAATTATGACGAAATTCTAACCCGTACTTGGCACGGGTGTCCATGCTAATATATAATGTAGAGAGAGATAAACAAAATTTAAAGAGAGATATAATACAAGTTTCCTTTTTTTTTAAGGGAAGATGAAGTACAAATTAAAATGTAAATTGAAATGGAAGTGTAATAATAACTAACCAAAAAAACTAATGTTTTAGCCATTTTGTATTTTTAAAATATATAAGCGATTACAAAAACATTATATCACAACCAATTGCATGTTGTGGTGGTAAGCGCCTCTGCGTAATGCTGCCAGGTCCCCTGTTTGATCAATGCTTGGGGGGCAATTTGCTTTTTTTAATATATAAACAATTGTTCATTAAAAAAGCCGTTAACCCGGTCCGCCCAGAAAACCACCGGTTTGTCCGATTTACACCGGTTTGATAGCATAACCGATCCAATATGCCAACCGAACCGGCTCACGGTTGGATGGGTTGAACCGGCCGGTCCGAGTTTTAAAACTATGATCCGGTATATAACTAGTGTAACTCACTTGGTTTAGTTTCAATTTTTTTTAGATAAAATACCTCACCCAAATAAAAATATCAATTTCAATTTTTAGGTGGAGCAATTGTTGGTCAATTTATATTTAATTAGAAGACGGATTTTAGATTATCAAGATCTATTTTCTTAAGAACCAAGGATTAACAAACAAAAAGCAAAGATGAGTTAGTGGAAGAGATTGAACTCTCACAGCGTGTCAAATCAAGATTTGAATATCAACTGATAGATACTTATTTTTATTTTTTTTGTAGTGACCGGGGTTTGAACCTCAGACCTTGCATATATTATGCATTGTCTTGCCAACATAGTTAAACTCACAAGGACAACTAAGAGATACATATATTACTCTCCGACATGTCTCAAATAGAATTAAAAAAAATAAATAAATTTTGGATCATGGCATTGATTATAGATTATAAGTAGCTTTTTATTTTAGAATTGATTATAGCATACAAATTTATAATTTAACTCAGAATTATATGCATGCATCGAAGCACAAACCACTTTACTTACAACTCATTTTTAACCGAAATCAATTTACCCAATCAATTTTTTTCAAAACATAACCAAACATACACTACAATTGATTCTAGCTTAAACTAGATTTTGTAACTTTTACATTGAATCATGATTTTCAAACTCAAATTTATTGTTGAACTTGCTTTCACTCTTAATTAACTAAAAATAGTTCAGTTTATTTCAAACAAATTACTTTACGTTAAATTTATCCCTTAATAAAATATAATTTCGTCAAAAAACCAAACACACATTAACTTCTTTAGTTAAGAGCAATTTAAAGGGCAACCCGGTGCACTAAAGCTCCCGCATATGCAGGGTCTGAGAAGGAGTCCCACCATTTGGTGTATTGTACGCAACTTTACCCTATTTTTACACAAGAGCCTGTTTCCAAGACTTGAACCCGTGACCTTTCAGTCACATGACAACAACTTTACCAGTTGCGTCAAGGTTACCCCTCACTTTACCAGACCTTGCATATATTATGCATTGTCTCTACCAATTGAGCTAAGCTCACGAGGACATTGCCGGAGTTGCTTGATTTGCTCTAGATATCAATATATAAGACAGTGCTTAAAATTAAAAGAAAAAGGGTTGGTTTACAATATTAATCAATAAATAGTGACATGATATTACAAGCATGGCTACAAATGACTACGAGGACAAAGAAAATAAAGGGCTCACATTACAGGAATTGGCCACCAAAAATAATATCATAAACTTCTATATGCTGATATTGGCTTTTCCCTAAATATTTGTCAGGAACCTATCTTCGTAAGAATTGATACAGTGACAAGATAGTTCACAGTCCTCAAAGTTGATATGATGCTCCTGTACTCGACCAGAATTTTTCTTCAAATCTCAGTTTTTGTTAAACAGTACTTGCTTGAGCTATTCTTTTCTGGCCCCGAGCAGCAAGTAGCTCCGAATCCTGCATATTAATGACAGCAATGTGATAGATAATGATAGAAAAAACATTCAAATCAACACAAGCTAATGACAGAACAAAGCTATATTATCTTTATAGCTAAAACTTTCGTGGATTACTAGTTCTTGAGTCGATACGGAAGTCCATTCAACCGAATCAATTACTTTGGAGTTCAACCACCAAATAAGTAGAACATGAAGTGGTTCTAACTCATCCTCAGAAATTCAGTTTGTAAGATAAGGGATGTCCACTTATAACCACTATTCAGGTTAGGTCAATATTCAGTATGGAACTTTCAACAATAATAATTCTTCATCTCAAATTATAATATAAAATGTGTTCAAAATTTAATATTGCTTGCTGACGATTTATGTAGATACTTTTGTGACAGATTTACCTGTACAATAGCCTGTGCACAAAGCTTCCCAGAAAGAACAGCACCTTCCATGGAAGCTAAATATTTTTGTTTTGTGTAATCTCCAGCTAAATAGAAACCTTCTATAGGAGATCTTTGCAAGGGACGACATGGTTCACAATTTGGAACAGTTTTGTAAACTGACCTGAAACAATGTAGTCAGTTACATTAGGACTTAGAAGACAAAATAAAATGCCATGAGTTAGGTATATGTTTAGGAAAAGATGTTAAAAGAAATAATCCAACTCAGTGGGGCTCAAACCTTGGTGTTTTAACAACGTGGTACTTGATGATTTTTGCTTTGCTTTGGTCTGCAGAAATTTCATCAGGGAAGAGTTTGGCGAGTTCCGACATTGTGGCACCAATAATATCTTCATCACTGCGTGAAATCCATTCTTCGGCTGGTGCAAAAACCAGCTCCAACATAGACTGGTTTGGGTTATAGTATTCCTAAATAAGATAGTGAAACACAGTTACCAAACAGCATTACATCGTTCAGTGATAACCAAACCAAACAAATAGTTAAATGCAGAAGAAATTCAGTCACCAATAACAAAAAACTGAAATAATTTGTGTGGGGTTTACTGTTTATCCAGAAAGCACTATCTCAAACTGATGCAGGTATCTCGATTTAACACAAACATATACGGGTATATGCTACCCTAGAGACCATTGAGGCTACATACAACTTTGGCATGGATAGAGGAAATACATCAGTGCCAACAAATACATTTGAGTGGCGGTTTTTACCTTACAAGTTACTGACATGTCGGCATATACACTTAGAAGGGGACTTCTGCATGAAGCAAAATAGAAATTGTAGATGTGAGCTGATGAAAAGATGTATTTATAATTCAAAAGTGCTATCCGGAATGCAAAGAAGCAAAGAGGTCCATTTCACACAACAAAAAGGAAGTGATCTTCAAAGCTAAACTTGCAACATACACAACACTATTAAAAATCCTCTATCTTTTATCCCTTCTAGGCATCACAAGTGTTTCAAAGTGCGAGGAAAACCTGCTAAAGAGAAGGTGATCATACGTGTTCTTCAGTTTTCTGTCAAACCTGCAAATTTGATACGTAAATAGTATGTCAGCATACTGGTGGAGCAGATAATATAACCCTCACTGACAAATATTACAAACTAATTTCGTTGTTATTCTGAATTTGGAGAAGATACATCAATATAATGAGAATTTTCTTTTAACAATAACAGAAGTATATTACTGCTTCAGTTGGTGGCAGCGATTACTTTACATATTGAAATAGGTTTTTTCACAACTACCTTATTTTTACATTTTTTTTTTCATTTACCAAAACTATTACAACCAGTCAAAGAATAATATAACTTACACATTTTGTCATTAATGAAATTTAAGACCTATACCACAACCACAGATTTCTATTCAAATTTTTCAGTAAACATGAGAGTTTATATATTAGGTAGAACAATAAAATAATAATGACCACAATATTTAACAAAAAATTGGAGTATAACTTTTGCACAGACTTAGTTTTCAACATCAAAAGCCATTACTTACCATATGTGAACATTTATGACTGGAACTCCAACTAATTTGTCCAATCTTTGGAAATAAGGAACCCCTTTCCAGTTCTCAGGAAGAAGAAGCTTCAGAATATCCACTGTTTTAAGGGGGGGAAAATCCTCAAAATTGTGAAGAAATGGAGACCAAGAATTCTGATGAACAATTAATTAATAGTGTGGAAGTCTTATAAACATACCTGGTGCTGCAGACACATAAGCATCCCCTTCAATCACCTTCCCATTAGTTAGTAAAAAGCTCTTCACTGTGTTATCATTGTTTAGCTCAATATTTTTAATGCGTGAATTAAGATGGACTTCACCGCCCAAGGACTGAATATGATCAACAATTGGCATACAAAGTCTTTCAGGGGGGTTTCCGTCCAAAAAGGCCATCTTAGAACCATGCTTCTCCTATTGAAGAATTCAATAATATAATAGTTAGTCGGGAAGAAGAAGAAGAAGCACTCAATCCTATGTTTCACAAACACTGGATTTGAAATAGAATGAGTTTATTGATAATTTGATTATGTTCAAATGTAATATGAATGAAATGGCCTTGTTAAACAAACACTTACGTAGGCAGCATAATGTTTAAGAAAAGGAAATGATCGCACCTGAAGAAATCGGTTTAAAGCAATCAAAATACATTGCATTGAAAGTTCATCAGGGTTGATGAAGTTTAGAGCCTTTGACATTGCTATGAACACTTCATCAGTTACACGTTCAGGAATGCCCTATAATATGGAATAAGCAATGTGTTATACTCAAACTGTTTTTTTTTATAATCTATTCTCAAACTATTTGCAATAAGTAGACCACTAGAAGATTGCAATATGTTCAGGCGAAATCAACCGAAGGTTGATAAAATTTATTCTCAAGGTAAAAATTTAATATAACAACAAAAACTACAGATGTCCTTTCTTTATTTCCCATTAGTGAAAATTATTAGGACAGACATCATTGGAATAAGAGATAAAACAAAATACAAGAACAAAGCACACAATTTAATATTCTCCCACTCTTGGAAGTAAGGAAACTCTATCTTTAAAAAAAACTCTATCTGTTAAAGAACTTTTTTTTTTTGAGAAAAAACAACACCAGAGTTTTAGTGCATAATTTAATACAAATATAATATCATAGTTTGTTTTCGAGTTGATATCTATAAGTAGCATGAAAATAAAGTAATACGGAGCGTCATCTGAGATAATTTGAATTTTAATGATAAAAGAACTCCTTCCCCTCAAAAAAAAAAATGATAAAAGGACTCCTTATTATCATCATCAAGTCACTGGAAATCCATCCTAAAACAACTCATCTCAGAATACTTATCAGTATCACTAAGATGGTTAGGACTCCACTCTATTTACAAACTGACAAGATTCCTATCTGAAATTTTCAAGTCACAACAGGCCATGACATTGACTGGTGATATAGCCAAGGAATATAAATCTATTGATGAACTGCCACAGTTATGGAATCAAGACAACTGCCATACCTGTTTTCTCATCCATTCTTTAACAGAAATACCATCTTGAGCCTCAACATACGGCTGTCCACCAAGCATAGCTGGAAGAAGTCCAATTGCAAATTTGATTTTTTCTGGCCAGGTCAGCATCTCATTATTCCTCAAGATTGCCCAAATTCCTGTTATCACATTCACAGGATGCAACTTGTAAACATTTGTTTACATTAAGTAAGAAAATACGTTGGTTCTTTTTAAAGATAGAAGTATATACCAGCCATGCAAACCAGATTAGTGAAGAAAGAAAAAAACAAAATAAGAGCGTCAAAGAATATGGGAATCACTTTTAAACAACAAAATCCTTGATCCCCATTTGTGTTTTCATCTCACATAAAATTGAACCAATTTATCACAACTTGTTTCAATGATTATCAAATGTGTTAGAATATGTGAAAAAGAGATCTAGTAAGCTGTAATATCTTGATCATACCATAGAGCAACTTAGTTACACTAATTTTTTTTTGAAGAAGTTATACTAAAATTTTAAATGGCACATCATATCAATCTATTCCTTTTTTCTTCATTTATACTAAAAGATTACCGCTATAGCTTCAAAATGGATTGAAATATATTCAAAAACAAATTTTAACAGGCACGCTGTGTTAAAATTTCCATGGGTTATTCCTTAATCTGAACTCGGGCTTTAGAGGCACTGCCCAATGCCCATCACATAGGCACGGAAATTAACACATACTATAAATGTAGTATACATTTTGCAGCAGGCATACAAATTCGAATACTGTACATATTTCAAAAATAGAAGGTATTTCATGTGGGTTAAAGAAACTTTCAACTTCAGGTAGTTTTACGAATATGCAACCGCATACGTAAAGTCTTACATCTTACCATTTAACGGAGATGGAAGGACTTCGGGAAAATCAAATCGACTAAACTCTCCAGGCTTGCTTGGCATAGCAAAGATCATAGAATGCTCCTTCCATTGTAACCGATCATTAATACCGAGTTCTCCAAATAAGTTCTGCACATTAGGGTAAGCCCCAACTTTGGGAAAAAGAAAACGTAAAGTCAGAATAATTATAAATAAGAATTCAAAAAATTAAAATGACCATATTGATTAAATACTAGCATTGAGTTCCAGTAAATCATTTATTTAGAATGAAAAACTAAAAAGAAATATCAAAATCGTTCAATACATGTGTGCCAAGGGCTAACTGGTCCACAAGCACAGCTAGGAGACAGGGCCGGCCCATAGCTCGTCGAGGCCGGGCTATGTCACCGGGCCTCAATTTTTTGGGGGTCCATATTTTTTTTTATATGTAAGATCCTATATTAAGTATTATATAGAAGTAAAGGTGAGAACTTGAAAAATAAACAAGAATAGCTCAGTGGTAAGGTTTTCCTTACTTGACCGTGCGAACATCGGTTCAAGTCCCAGCAGGCCTTTTTTTTTATATTTATTTTCCTTTACAGCCTCTTTTTCGTGGGGCACAAAATGTTTAATTTTAATAATTTTTTTGCCCAAATAATCCCTTTTGCTTAATTAAAAAAGAAAACCCTTTATTATTCTGAATTATCTGGAAAAGACTAAAGAGCAGAGATTTGAACCAATTTCAACCTATTGGAAAAGAGTAGACTTTGAACATGGGTTATAGAAACCAACATGCGGGTTCAATTTTTTCAATAACACTAGTACTTACCTAGTTACCTCAAAAGGAAGAAGAATGAATTAATGGTTGGATAATACCACTTGAATTTCTTATTACTACTTAAACATGTTTTTGATTGTTTAACGTTGAAATTTCAGGTTTTTTTGAGAACAAAAAGCTATTGAACTTGGACGGAAGCATTGCTGGCTGATCATAAGCTAACAAAACAGTGAGAAATTCCAGGTTTTTACTATGCCTCCTAAAATGTATGAATCTGGATGTGAAAGGCGTAAGAGAAAGAAAAGAATTGAAAAGTTAATTCAATCTCAAAAAGGAGCTAATACAATTATTGCATATATAATTTTATTGACTATTCCTATGACAGTTGCTTCAGCGGAAAGAAGTTTTTCAAAATTGAAGTTGTTGAAGTCTTACTTGCGATCTACCATGTCACAAGAAAAACTTAATGGATTAGCATTGATAGCATGGATTAGCATTGATAGCAATTGAGAATGATATTTTGGAGAAAATACAATATGAAGACTTGGTTGATGAATTTGCTTCAAAAAATGCTGGAAGAGTGACTCATTTTATGTAGCTAGAAGAATGATAGTAGCTTAAAAATGTATTTTGATGTTAGTGATTTGAATATAAAATCACTTTTTTGATGTTATTGAAATTATTTACATGTTTTGGATGTTATTATAATTTGCTTTAAAAAATTGTTTTTTCTTTCTATTTTTATTAGGGGCCAATTTATAAGATTAAAACCGGGCCTACAAATTGTTTAAGACGGCCCTGTTAGGAGAAGACCAAATTTCCCATTCATGCAAAGTCTTTTGAGATTGAAGCTTGGACAGAGCACAGTTACCCCATGCCTTCTTTCTGAAATGTGTGAGGCAGCAAGGATCAAAAGGCATTGGACTTGATTGTTGGTATTGTGTCAAAGACCAAAACTACTGAGAGCATACACTAGTAGAAGGTCAAAGAATGGTTTTTTATATCATTATCTTTTTATCTCTATACTTTCTTTCTCCTGTGGTGTCTTTCGCAGCTTAAGGAGAATTCGTAATCCTCCAGTTTCACTTTTTTTTATCTCACTTAGCAATGGAAAAAGGTTTACTAAAGGTGTGTTATTAAATTGACAAATGTGTAGTAGAAAAAGTTAAGCTTGAGATTGTATGAACTTACAGAATATATGTAGGCCCGTTTCATACCAGTCTCCATCTTCATCTTTCCATGCAGCAACCTTAGAAAACGAGAAAATAGCATGAAAACATTTAAAATTGAGTTATAATAAATAGCTTCACATACTGTTCAATCTTCAAAAAAACTTGATGAAGACGTTCAGCATTACCACTCCAAAGAGCCAAAAAATTAATTCTTGAATCATTAAATTATTTAGGAACAGTCAGATAAGAACAGGTTTCTTATTTAACTAAATAGCAAGCTGAAATGATAAAAACAAGAAGCAGAAAATAAAAGCTTATTGACAAATGAGATTAAATTAGTCGGAAAACCTTTCCACCTAGAACGTCTCTTGCCTCCAGCAATATAGGCTTGTGACCAGCATCTGCCAAATACTTTGCAGTTGACAAACCAGCCAGTCCTGGGGTAATTTGAAGAACAAATCAATCCAAAAGAAAAAGAAAGAGGCCAAAACTCATACACAGATATTATAATCAATTTTTGCTTAAATATCCAACATGATATTATGGTACCTTTCATTTGAAATTATATAAAAAACTGAAAATGCTACAATAAATTCCATATTTTTTTCTTTATCGGCGCAGGATCTCACACAAAGTGATAAAGCCTTCACTAACTGTTGGATTGACTTATTTGAGTTTATCAACTTTATCTACTAACATAAGCAATTGTGTGACGGTTGGGCATAGCTAATGAAAACATTTTATAACATGTTCATAAGCTATTTTCAGCTTATTTCCATAAACACTCCACAATAGCTTATGAAAACTGCTTATACATAAGAAAGGAACTTCAAACTCCTTTCATGCATAAAGAACACATCTGCCTAAAACAGCAAGCAAGAAGCTCATTATATAAATAACAATCCTATCCCATTCTCACTTTCCCCCTTTGTAGCACTGGCACTTCTGGAGTACCTGGTGTCCAACAAGTGTTCGTGTCCGACGTGGACACAACACCACATATGTGATTACAATCAACTACATAATTTATTTCAGACTACTGCCGATGTCAACGTGTCAGTATCGTGTTTTGTGTCTGTGTCAGTGCTTCATAGTTTCTACCAACATTAGAAGACAAGACTTAATTCAAGTCAATTAGTCAACTACAGTCAAGTACTAATTAAAAAACACCCAAATCAACAAAAACAACAAATTCAGCAGCAAAGTTAGAATTTTGATACAAAAAAAAAAGATGGGTATATGTTACCTGCACCAGCAATAACAACCTTCAAAGGTTTAGTAGGACGAGGAGAAGCACGAAAGGTAGAAGACAAATAAGAAGCTTGAATGAAATTAACAGTATCATCAAGCTCAGGACGTGGATAATCAATGCAAACAACCTTCAAAGGAGAACCATGGTTCCTTAACCTGTTATTCTTAGCAGAACGAGTTGAAGGTGAAGCAAGATTGAACCTCAAGTTAAGACCCATTGAAACGCAACTAGAAAATGATAATGAAATTGTGGTATATGAGTTCATAGAAGAAGAGGTTGATTTTGATATGGTTTTTGGCCCAATTTGCCAATTTAAATTTGGTGATGATATAGAGCCATATAGAGCCATTTGAAACAAATGATGAAAGATGAATTTTTGAAGGGAAGAATGAAATTGAAATTGATGATGGTGGAAAGTGTGAGAAAGAAATTAAAACTAGTTGGTGGAGAAGGCACCACGCCACTCTATAGGTTCATTTAAGATGTATTATGGTGGATGTGGTTTTTTTTTTTTTTTTTAATGCTTTCAACTACATGTAATTATAGAGACTAATTCATCAAATTACTACGAGTGATATTGGATTAGATGTGGGTATAGTGTAATTATCGATTATTTCTAATTATTAGTGATAAATGAATAAAATATTGGTGTGTAGGAATATTCTTGAGTGGAGGATGAGGAAGATTAGGACAAAAATCCATTGAAAATGAATCACATGCTTTTCTCCAAGGGTGAGAGAGTCCATGATATTTTCGTTTGCCACCACTTTGTATTGTTTGTTTCCTATGGATATGGTTATAGGTAGGGACAAGTTTGAGACGTCATTCTAAACTCCATTCAATTAACATCGATTAAAATGATTAAAATCAATCTTCTTTTTTTAATCATTAAAACCAATCTATTTATAAAAAAAATAATATAGAGTTAATAAGCTTTTACCCCCGTCGTTTGAGGGTCTTTTGGTATACCCCTATCAACAAAAAACTTGGAGATTCTCCCTTATAAAATGAAGATACTTTGATTTACCCCCTAAGGTCTTCTGACTGGATTAATGAGATGATGTGGCACGCTGATGTGTTATTTTTTTAGTTTTGATTTTTTTAAAAATTCCACGTGGCACACATAATACTTTTTTTTACGATGTGCAATACCTAAAATACCCTTAATGTCAAATTAAAATTCTAATTTATTTTATCCTCTTCTTCACCTCCAGCGCATGTTCTTCTCTTCTCTCCTCATTCATCAACACAACATCAAAAACACACAACAAAACAACACATCATAACAACACCTAAAAAACCTTAATCCTCCCAACTCTTTTTCCTTTTCTTCTTCCTTCTTTTCAATTCAAACCCTAATCCCCAAATTTGAATCTGATTCAAACCCAAAAGTTTGTTCCTTTCATACAAACCCAGAATAGAATTCGTATATTGTTGAATATGGAGAAAAAAAATGAAAATTGTATAGATTGACTGTGTTATTGCTGCTGTTGTTCTTGTGTTTTTATTTTCTAGATTGGCTTTGTTCCTTTCTCTTTCAAGCTTGCTATCACCTTTCCACCATATTCTTGCCAAAAATTTAATGATGATTAGGGACGAAAATGGGCTGATGATGGTGATTAGGAATGAAAATAGGTTGATGGTGATGATTTGGAATTGGATTGAAAAAGAAATAAGAAGAAGGTAGAATAGGAAATGGATGAAGAAAAGAGGAAGGAGAAAGAGAAAGGTACAGTGGAGAGAAAAGAAAAGAGAAGGATTGAGTTATTTTTTTTTTTTTATATGTTTTAGGTTATTTAAATTAAGTTTTTTTATTAAAAAAATCGAAATGGAATAATCAAAAATGGAAAAGCATGTTTGTAACTTTTTTTAAAAAAATTTATAAAATTCCAACTAAGCAAGCCAAAAATGCAATTTTATCCGGTCACCACTGCCACATCAGCTTATCCGTACAGATTATACGATATTAATTATATATATATAGTAAAACTAAAAACAAGATAAGAAAATAGAAAAATATGGGATTCCTATTATCTAGGGGAATATATTCAAATTTATTTTTTCTATTTTAGAAATCTGTAATTCTATTTTTTTAATTAATATATTAATATATAGATCTATATTCTTATATACAAATTAAGGCCGCTTGCGTTCAAAATCAAAAAATATTTAAATTACAAAGGGGAATCTCCAAGTTTTTTTTATAGGTATAACAAAAGACCCCCCAAATGGCAGAGGGGTAAAAACCTATTAACCTAAAAATATAATCTATCTTGTTTTCTATTAAAGATTTATTATATATACAAAAAAGTATACCTGCGATTTTTTACTTGTAATTGATCGATTAATGAGACTGTATTGAATTAATGGAATATGGTATAATGAAATGGAGTGACATATAGTTAAATTATAATTTATTCAATTCCTTCAATTTTCCAAACAACAAAATGAGAATTTTGCTTCATTTCATCGTAAAATATCCAAATAATTTAATGAAATCTCTATTCATTTTGCTCCGTTCGTTTTAAAACATGCAAACAAAATGACCCATCTTTTAGCTAATTGATCGATGACAAATATTTATCTTGTATACACACTTTGTACATTAAATTGTAATTAGTTTATTTAAATTTTTTGTAGAATATTCAAGAGATACACTAGTAATAAAATATGATAGTTCTTCATTAGATATAGGTTTTAAAGTCTTTTGAGTTTGTTTGTTTCAGTTTAATGTTGGTTTCAAAGTTATTTTGAATAAATTATTGTTTTTCAATTCTTGAATCAATTAGTTTTGTTCGCTGTCAATTTCTCTCGAACCAGACAACGCTTGTAATGTTGTTTTATTTCTGGTTTTCGGCTAGACAATTTGTTCATAAGTAGTGGAAATTCACTATCAAAGATACAGAGTGGTTACTGCAGTACCTGACGATGAAAGAAAACCAAGTTCATCTTTTGTTGCTGCTCAAATCGCATGGCAAGGAAACTGAGCTTACAATGCGAACCGATGTATTTAAAAACATCAAAGTCTATTAAACTCACAATACTATGGTGATACATTCAGAAATAAGAGATAAGAACACAATTCAATTATAATATTATTTAGTGCCTTATTTCATTTTATTATCAACATCTTAGAGTATAGAGTCGTAATCTCAACATCCATGAAGTTATAAAACAAAAAATATAAAAGATATAATTATCGGGTCCTAGTGAATAATTAAATGGCAACTCGTGGTATAACAATAAGGTATATTGCATAGAGTTTTTGCTAGTGCAAGAACTCACTCCTCCTTGCATGGCGTTTGTGTACTCAGTTGGATGTGATACTCATATCATAAGGTGGCTCCAACCTAACATCTACACATATGTTATTAATGCACTTATAAACTAAAGGAAACAAGTTGTAAATGTCAGGACAATCTTTTGCAGTTTCACATTTAATAATTATTACTGCAATGAAAGAAAAGAATAAAATAATGTTACTAAAAGGGGATAAAACATTGTGTGCGAACTACAAATTAAAGAAGGAAATTTGAAAAGGATGAAAAAAGGCTTACTTTCCTCCCCCCCAGCAACAAGAAATAAGGAAAGAAATAAAATAATAGCATAAACAAATTTGAGAGTTCCAGCCATATTTTTTCTATATTGTAACAAATAGAATATGATTTGGTCAATTTATAGTGTATTAAGGTCATGTAATATTGCAATTTTTTTTTTAATATTTAAGTAGATGAATATGTTGTGTTTGCCCCTTTATCACACTTAGCAAAGGGGTAACATAAAAAAAATTGGTAATCTTAATAACTTAATTTTTTTAGTTAACTTTTCAACCTTTCATGATATAAAGGGGTAAAAAAAGAATTTGAAATTGTTTGACCAAGATGAATTTATTTGTATGAACAATGCACAATCAACATGACAACATAATTATGCATAAGTTGAACAGTTTGTAGAATATTTTCGTATAAAAATTATTTGATTATAGGAAATAAGTATCAATTTTAAAATTGCTTTTTTCAGATGTATTTTTTCTTAAAAACATATGGAAAATACGTTTTTGCCTTCACCGGTAGTTAACTACCGCTCAGACTAAGAAATCGGCAGCAGTTCATTACCCCTGGTTATTAGTATAGATTTAGGGATGACAATTGAACTCAAGCTCAATGGACATCTATAAAATATATCTATAATGAATGGTTAAATACTTACATTGTTAGGTCTGAACTGAGCTTGGGTAATTAATCACAAATTTAAACGGGTAAGGGTGCGGGTACGTGCACTCTAGTTCCCAGTGTGCTCCGTAGCCCGCACAATACATAAACTATAACTATAACTTTATCTAATACTAAAATCAATCAATTAATCCTAAATCTTTGCTATTTATTGTTGTTATATTCATAAAAAATACGAAGGCTACACAATAGTTGACTTAAAAGTGATGACCAAAAGTGATGATTTAAAATTTTTGGGGACTACAAACGAAGAAAAAAAAACACATTTAACCCTAAAGGGAATATAATATTTTATGATTTTTCCCTTTCTAATTTTACCCTTTATAAAAACTATTTTATTTACAGTTTAATTCTTCTTTATTTATTCAGTAAACAATTTTTCAAATATCTTTACTTTTATATAAAAGTATTATAAATTTTGGTGTAAATTTTTTTCTTCCAATATTAACATTCGCTTAAACTTTTGTTTTTATCATTTTATCCTTACTAAGCCGATAACTTCTTTTTTAAATAATCAAATAAAATTTTAACACTTATTATTTTATCAACAAAAACTAAAAGATGGTCACATGTGGTGCCCTCTGGACCCAGGGCTCGTTTGAATGACTTATGTTTGAGCTTATACAAATAAATAATCTTTTATTTTAATTTATAAGTTTTCACTAACGAAAATTGTATCTTCATGATTTGTTTTTTCATAAAGTATATTGACGAACTTATGAAGAATACCTAAAAGTTTATTTATGAACATTGTTTATCCCACTTAAGGAGTTGTTTAAAAACACATGGAAATGACCAAATAACCTCGGCGGTAAGTTAACTACAGCTCGCTTCAATAGAAAAAAGCGATTTGCAGTTAACTACCTCTGACGGTTTTTGGTCATTTCCATATGTTTTAAGCAACTTCTTATGTGGGAAAAGCAGTTTTCTTTATTTATTTGTAATAAGCCTTATCCAAACACCCCTAGTGTATTTGCATTTGCTTCATTTGGTATTTGTTATTGAATTAGACCGGGACCCAAACAACAAAGAAGATAACTATGTTAATGAACAAATTTATAGTAATTGAACAATAAATAAATGAATTAAAGGATAGCTCAAGAAATATGTGATAAAATAAGCCTTAAAAATCTCGGAAACTCATTTTTGGATCCATCATTTTTGCATTCCCACGTCCTCTGCCCCGATATCTTTGAGTTCTTCCTCCTCTACCTCTTCCCCGTGAACTCTTGAAGCCTCTCCCATGTTTCATCTCCACAAGGGAATGCAGTAATACATCACAAAGAATGCAACCACGGTGCAACGTAGACCCGTCTGCCAGAGGAGTTGTTTTCTTGTTGAAGTCCACTTCTAAGATTGAAGAGTCACATTCAGGACACCGTTCCTTAGTTGTCGAGATTCTATGAGCACCCTGTGCAAGAAAAACTAGGCAATTGCACATATTGCAACAAAGTCGCCATTTGGGAGCACTTACAGGGTCTAAGACAAGTGTCCCACTGCATTCTGGGCAAGCACATACACCCTGGGAAACTAAGGAATTTGGGCAAGTGGGATGGGGGCATAGGTTGCATGGCATGCCAGCTCCCTTGCCAGTCTTGCTAGAAGTAGTAGTTTTAGCTGAATTGATGAGTGCGTCGATACCTTCAAATGGGGGATTGCTGTAGCAATAAGGGCATAGTGGGAATGATTTACCTTCCGGGCCTGGCATGGAGCAGATCAAAAGCTCAAAATTGTCTAAAGGACAAGTCAGTTCCTTGTACAGCTGCAGAGATAGATCATACAAATGAGGATAACAGATATTGGGAATGTCACACAATATAATAAAGCAATAAAGTCATTCTCAAATGCATCTGAATATAAAACGGGAAGATACCATGATGCCCTCCCAATCACTTTTAACCTTCCAAAGTAATAATGCAAATCAGGTATTACTCAACCCGCATGAGCAAAGTTCTTAGACATCAAATTACAGATACCCAATGTATTTTCATTTTTATCTTTGTTCCATACAGCTGTGAGAGTATCCCAAGTAGTAAAACAAATGATTGCAAAAGATGAAGAGGCATGGTGCAAGCCCTCTGGGTCATGCCCAAATAAACAAGTGAAGTCGATGGTGCTTGCTAGTACATGTAATGATGGTCATGACAATCTTAAATCACTGAAAATCTTAAGTCACTAGCAGGGCCTGGCCGTTCAATGCAACTCAAAAACTATAACAGATTCTGATAATGAAAAATGGCAAACTCTAACAGCCTACTTTAGTGATAATATACGTGCAGATCAGAAGTCTTTGAGTGGTTAAAATATGAGGGTTTTGTACGGCTTTTTTTAATGGCATTTTATACGATATTCTTGTCAAGGCAAAAGGCACAGATGGTTGAAAGGAAGTCAGGCCTATACAAAACTGATGTAGTGCAAGAGAGACGGTAAACTTTTACTGTACAATGAATAGGGACAGGGTCAATCGAGAGGAGAGAGAATGAAAAAGACAAATTATAAACAGAAAGAGAGGAAATCTTTACTCTTCGGCATAAGGAGAGGGAAGAAAAAGGAAGAGCACTAAACTTAATTGGTCATGATGCTATTTTCTTTTGATAGAAACCATTCACAGTTCCCTACAGCTGAACTGTTTTACAAGGTACAACAGGTGAAAACAGCAGGCTTACTGTTTAGAACTGTGTGTAAACATAGGGTTTAAATGTTAAGGAAGTTTAATAGTTTAGGTTAAAATATATAGAAAATGTCTCATACCTGGGTTGTATTTTAGTTATTTACAATATCTTATATTATCGCATAGGATTAGTATTCACACACACATGCTTATATTCCATGATTTGCTTCTTTATTTAATCAGAACTAGGAGTCTAGCAATCATTATGATTAGTTTCCTTTTCTAATTAGAACTAGGATTATATATATAAACAAGGGTTAGTGCTTAGTATATTGTATCGAACCGAAATTTAAATCTATTAGACTTTCTTTTCCCTCCTGCCTTATCTAAAAACACAATAATTTGAACAGTTTAAAATATCAAAGTACCATGTATGATTAGAAGAGACAGAGAGGAAAAGACAGGATAAGCTGGAAATCAGATTCTGATACTATCAAACAGGTTATATGATTACTACCTTTATTGTACCCTTCTGTGGAAGATCATAAACCTCCTCACATGTACCACAATACAAACGTGATGGCTGAACAGATATATACTTCATATATCGCAAGCATTTACCGCATTTACTCATAATACGCCCTGAATCAACAAGTGCAGAAAATTGTGCTTCAAATAATGCATCCATGGCTTCAATCTGAGCCAGATAAGAGAAACAAAATTAGTAGATGAGCAATGTAGAATAAATGAATCAGCAACTTATTTGCAAACATCATGGTGACTCATGGCCTACTAAATTTGGAGATGAAAGAATATAAGGAAGCTATGGAACATCTCCTGATCAAATAAACCCAACATGCAGCAGCTCACAGATACTAAAAAGTTCGTCCATGCAATCTCCTGGACCCCAGATAATTCAACAGTAATATTCTTTCAAAACTTAGTCCTAAGATATAACAATTATTCTGTTATCCTAAAGCAATGATTTATACATGAATGTTCAAGTACTATGCAACTGATGTCATACATCAATAATTAATACTTGTATTCTTAGAAAGTACCCTGGACCCCTGTTCGAACAGATACAATTTTACGGTGATTTTTTTTTTTTACGGTTATAGTGAAACTTGAAAAGCTATTTTAAAATGAGTCATGTTTGGAAATTTTCCCATAAAAAGTTTGAAATCATAATGCAATCATATATGATGTTGTTGGCTTGAAAAAATTGGAGCAGTGTCATGATAGAAAGGTGTAAATATGATTTTAGTCCTTGCAATTATAGCGTTTTTTGGTTTTAGTCACTGTAAGTTTTTTTGTTTGGATTCAATCCCTGGAAATTCAAAAACTATTTTTTGTAGTCCCTAACGTCATACGTGGCCCAATATAATTATGCCATGTGGCCCAATAAGGTGACTTTAGGGACTAAAAACAATTGTTTTTGAATTTGCAAGGATGGGCCCGAAACAAAAACACTTATGGTGAATAAAACAAAAAACCGCTACAATTGCAGGGACCAAAATCATATTTAAACCTAATAAATACTAACTTACAAAGTAAGCTCCATAGCACACTAACTATAAACTTATATTTAAAATATATAGATATGAATTTATTACTATCCGTAGGCAGAATAGATAAAAGTTAAACACAAGTGTGTTTTTATTAATAAAAAAATTGACAGAAATACAGGTGTCAAAAATAAAAAGTAAAAGATGGAAACAACAGGAAAATATTAGACAACACAACCATGTATCAAACATGCCTAATCCAATTATAGCCTATCTAACTGAAAACAAGAATATGAATTCATTTTTAATTTTTAATTAAACAAGTTCAAAATCCAAAGGCAAATGATGTTCAAATTGGGATTGGAAACAAACTTAAATTGAGAAACATTATTTAGTTGAGATAAAATAAACAAATGAAAACTTGTCATGCTGTGAAAACTAAGAGGAATCATATCATATAGATACAGACGATGCCCAGAAACAAGCATTAAAAAGTAGATAGCCAACCTTCTTGACAAAGTAACAAAACTTCTGTTTGAATTGTTCAATTACATGCTGCACTACACGGTGATGATCTACCTGACCCTTAGCAATAAGAGTAATTTGTTGCTCAATAAAGCTACGGATATCGGGCAGGCAGAGGTCTGGATCAATTGATTGATAACCTCTTACTAAAGTTATACCTAATGTGGTTGGGGAAAGCTTCCGGCCAGCTTGTACCTGCAACTTGATGAGGTGAATTTCCAAGAATTGTAGAAAATGATAAACAAACTACAGCTCTATGTCGACTACCTACCTGCACATAATTCCGCTCACATATATTGTTGATATGTACAGGAATTGATGCATCTGTTCCTATTCCATTCTTCTCCATTAGAGAGATCAGCTCGCTTTCAGTAAGAAAATCTGGAGGTGTGGTACTCCCCTGTGGAATTTATGGTGTTAGCTATCAGTAATGCATCAAAAATTATGTGACATGAGGTTTATCATTTGGTTATATATATGAATATATGATCCAACCCAGACGTTTATTATTATTAATGACCCATGAACTTCTTGATGGTTTACTCAATGCTACCACCAACACCAGTTACACCACCCCCAAAAAAAGACAAAAACAAGATAGTGACAAGTAGTCAGGACAAATCCAAAAAACTGTATACAGAAACTGAATTTGAGGCAGGAGGTTCCATACTTACTTCATAGAGCTCAACTTTTGATAATTTTATTTTCTGCCCTTCTTCAAACGATGGAAGACTTTTATCATTTATTGCCAACCAAGGCATAATAGCTGTAAAGCCTTTGCTGATAACATGCTGCCCTGTACAATGAAAGGACTCTCCACCAACTGAAAACTCAACCTTTTTCCTGGAAGTAGGACAATAGTGTATAAGAAAACTAATTGTTTATCCAATTCATGCAATATAACAAAGCATCTACTGGTGATTATTTGCAAAGCTTTAAACAAAGAGGCCAATATAATACCAAACAATTATATAATTACGAATTTATGGTAATAACAAAAAAATTGGCAGAAGCCACGTCCGGTATCCTCGATCATACGCACTTATGCAGCAGTACTACAAGAGTAGACTCGGAGAGAGGAAATTCCAATAGGTTCCAGAGCATACATATCATGAACTTATGAAGAGATATTGTCTTGGGATATTAAGTTGGTACATCATGTTTGACATCAATACTAAGTATTAGTAATTTAGTATTGCTTGCCATTATCAGAATGGTTAAATATGATAACCCGGAGAGACCACAATAAGCATAAACAAACCAGACTATCTCTGATTACAATGGACATTTGTGGAATAACTGAATTAACCAAAATCAGAAAAGGAAATAATCAAGAAATGTTGTTAAGACAGAATAGATTTTACCTTATATACTTGCAGTCCGGAGACACTGTGCCTATGAAGTATTGGCAGATATACTGGTACAGCTTCCAAGCGTCATTACCTAGCATATCCTCTGATGCAGATCTCATTGGAGTAATGGGAGGATGGTCACCCACATCTGTTCCCGATCGAGGTTTCTGATAACCGCTGGCGAGTAGCCCTTCTACGTAGTTACCCCAAGTTGGATTATTTCTTTGTGCAGAGAGAGCACCACGAAAGTCAAATGATGGAGGGTATGCGGTGCTTTCTGTTCGTGGATAGCTTAAGAAGCATTGTACAGAAACCAATCAATTATTATTTTGTGCATTTATGAAAATCTTGCGCTATCTTAATATAATACGCTAACAAATTATGTTAAAACCTGACGAAGCCTTGAGTATACAATCGCTCAGCTAGTTGCATAGCCATCTGAGGACCAAATCCTAGAGCACTTGAAGCAACCTGGAGAGAACAAACATTGTGATCAAGTTATTTTATAAAACATGTGTACTAAAAAGAAAGGCAGATATAGAATAACTATTTCCATTCTCTTAGAAAATGAAGTCAAACTCCTTTGTTTCCTTTTTAGCATCACATCAGAGGGAAAAAGAAATATTTTAGGTTAAAAATGCTACTAAAGAAAGAAAAAAAAAGTTATAAAATAAGAAGATAAGATATTCTCCATTGCAATGACAATTTGACAAAAGAAAAAGAAAACCCCAAAAACCTATGCTGACTCCAAATCTCAAGCAACCTTACTCATATACGTATTCCCTTACCAGGAATGAATTTCACAGTAAAAAAGTATTTAGACTTCCACTTCCTGACCCATAATATGTAAATATGTATGTATGTATGTATGTATGTATAATTGAATTTTGCATCTAATAGACAGTTAAACTGTTGCTTTACTTGTTAAATAATTGACCACTATCTTTCCCATTTGGTCACCAACCTTCAGAAGATTCACTGTATTTAGACCAACAGGGCGACCTTTGGTTTCCGGTTTTTCTGATATATTAGTCACTTCCACAATTCCATCGTCAGCAACCAGCTTCTGAAACATCATAGCAACCTGAAAAGGCATAAAAGTATCAAATTGACGTCTTTCATAAGTTCAAGATAGAAAAACCGATACTTCGATCGAGTAGAAATATTCACATTTATGTCAAACAATTTGCTGCGTTGCCATTCTAGCAGAATTTCATAGCCACTTTGAATTATGTAAGGGTGCAAACTCCAAAACTTTTCTGGCTTGAAAGTATTTATTTGCAAATACCGTTGCACACAAAATCCTAAAGTTGGAGTCTGACAGGGTCCATAGCTGAAATATAAAAGCAATAGTTAATAATGTTATCTATGCTTAATCAATATGATATAATGACAAGTACGTTGGTTGATCAGATATTTTGTGAAATGTGATCATTCATTCCTACAATTTAATAGAGTTGAAAAGCCAGTAAATCTGGCAGAGTAAGACATTGCATCTTGCATTACCTGTTGGCAATGCATATCCAGTCTAGCAACCTAACAAATCCCAATTCCCAAACGTAAAGTTGAAACGTGAGCAGCAGAACAGAACAAAGCAAGGCAAGACTATAGTAAAGGCATGATTAATGATTTATTACCAAGAGACCACCAGCTACTTTAGTTAAAAACAGATAAAGGATGAAATTAGGATACCATGTCATATCACAAATTGTCCCATAAGCTCGAGCTAAAAGAAAATGGATTCATGATAATTACCAAGCTAATCTCAACCACTAGTAGAACTGTGAAAACCGAAAGCTGGTCAGTCGAAATATATATTTTTTTGGAACTAGCAGAATCAAAATGAAGCCTCAAGCCTGGTGACCTCAACATACTTGGCAGTTTACTGTGTTTAAGAAGTCCTCAACTATGTGAGATTGCTCAAGTTACAAGCCTAAAACTAAGCAAACCCTCATTCAAATCACACCAACTGACTAATATTAGTTTTGACATTATTATTGAAGCAGGGAATACACACACACACACATGAAGCATTATTAAGCAGTGAATTTTTATTCCACACATTGTTAATATGGGATGTGCACAGGTTGCATTGTTTTTACGTTCTAATAAATCATCTTTAATAAAAAAAATTAAAACTAATTAGAAAAATGGCGAAACAGAAAATACAAGACAGAAGAGAGCAGAAAACTAACGAGATGACTCTGGCATCTAGGTTCCCATATTTTCCCTGGAAAAAACTTGTCTGAAATCGAGTAAAGGCAACTCCAACTTTCAAATCTATCTCTTGCCTAGCATCTACAGCCATTGCTTCGTCCCTGTTGGGTCTGACAAGGTTGTCTAGAGCATTCAGAACATCTTTCTCAGTAACAGAAGAAAACCGTGCACGATAGACATCCTTTATATTGAAACCAGTTGATTCTATAACTGCAACAACATTCAATATTTCAAAACAGTTAAAAATATATTTTTAGGGGAACGACAGACTTTGGTATGTTGGTAAATGATAGTGTTTGTTACACTGTTGGAAATTTGATATAAATCATTTAAAAAAATACTAAAAGAGAAGGCAAGATTTTGTGTATAGCAATGTATCTTAGTTTAAGACAGTCAAAAAAATAATAAAAAGAACAACAATGATGGTGACTATGTTAAAAGGAAAAAAAGACAAAGATTACCCTCAAAACATATATTTTCTCCTTCACGGTCACAATCCAACCACAATACCAAATAACGACATCCACGAGCTTCTTGATGTAAATGTTTACAAATATGCGCCTGAATGTAACATGTAATGTTAATAACTTAGAACAATCACTGGGAAAAATATCAAATGTAGATAACACATCTCCACATGCAGTCAAACTCAATTACAAGCAACTAGCATTAATGGACTAACACTTTCCAATATGGAGGCAGGAGGGGGAGAGAGAGAGAGTTTAGGTTATTATTTAGATGTATTCAGGCGTTTAGACACCAGACAAAAAGCATTTAAAACAAGGCTTTTAGACACCAGACAAAAAGCATTTAAAACAGTATTAACGATCGAGTCTTTTTACAGCACTGAAATACCGGGTGGTAAAATAAACAATACAAAAGTTTAAGAAAATTAGATCTTTGCTAAGAATCGAGATTAAGTGAAACTTTGAAATGGTACCTTCTTTGACCAAGTAAACTATGCTCTATAGAATAAGTAGATCAAGTATATTTAATCCAAAGTATGGTTCATTATTAACAGAAAATTGTAAAAGTATATGTCCGTCCATGTTTAAAGGCAGATATGTTCACATATGTTGCAGTATGATAAGATTGTCAGTCAGAGAATCAGAGAAATGCAGCTTGTGTCTTGTGTTAGCTTCAGTTAGATATGTATTAATTCACATGAGTGATTTGTAGCTAAGTTGTAACTGGGTTGTAGCAGATTTCAGACAACAGAACAGTCAATCCATTGCAGCTCTGAAAGATTTATAGTAGTTTATAAAATCTTGATACTATAGTAGAGGAAGATGAGGATGTTGCGCTGGATGAGTGGCAAGACTAGACATGATAGGATTAGGAATGACACCATTAGAGAGAGAGTGGGGGTAGCACCTATAGTAGAAAAGTTGGTAGAAAATAGGCTTAGATGGTTTGGGCATGTAGAGAGAAGACCCGTAGATGCCGTGGTAAGAAGAGTAGATCAAATGGAGGAGAGTCAAGTTAAAAGAGGTAGAGGAAGACCTAGGAAAACTATTACAGAAACCATTAGAAAGGATTTAGAGGTCAATGAGTTGGATCCAAATTTGGTTTATGATAGAACACTATGGCGTCATTTGATCCATTTAGCCGACCCCACTTAGTGGGATAAGGCTTGGTTGTTGTTGTTGTTGTATAAAATCTTGATACTTTTTTGAATACAGATTCGGAAATCACAGCTTGAAATATCTCTTTACTCTCCCTTAACCTTTTCAGCATTTGTTGTTTTCTTGCATCTAACATGATAAACTTCCAATAGCGATTATTGGTTTCAATTCAATGATTTTCAAAACTACCTCGACTCTGCTTCTAAACACAAAATGTTTACAGTTTATAAACTTCTTCAAATTTTTATTCATTCAGCTGATGATCACAAAAGGTCAAAAGGACCTCTGTTACCTATTAGTTCCAACTTTTTTTTGTATGTGTGCAAAGAGCAGTACATCGTTGAGTTATGCAGTTAGCATTAGCCCCCCAACAACTTGAGATAGAGTGTTTTATGAATTTACCATCGGAAACCACAAAAAAGCATGACAACAACCCAACAAAAAGTTCCAGAATATTCTTCCAAACAAACTTCTAGAAATATTCAAACGGTCTGTAAAAAAAGTATCCTAAACGCTCTGTAAAATCAGCCCCCCAACAACTTGAGATGGAGTGTTTTATGAATTTACCATCGGAAACCACAAAAAATGCATGATAACAACCAACAAAATGTTCCAGAATATTCTTCCAAACAAACTTCTAGAAATATTCAAACGGTCTGTAAAAAAGTATCCTAAACATTCTTTGGGAAATACATGAGACATATCAAAGACAAAAATATTCTTCTAATGACCATATAAAGCATCACAGAATGGGGTCTCAGTTAAAAAAAACAAATATAAATACATTCTAATAGCTCTAATAAATAATGCATAAACGATTCTCTTAAAAGATATAGAGGAACTCAAACCAAGAGGATTATTAATACAAAATACCTTTGGATTTGATTCATTCTTTATAACCTGAGCTTGAAAAAGATCCAAGGGATCTGTGGCCGCCCAATCTTGATATTTACCAGGAAAATCTACACTAGATTTATCAACAAAAGAAAGAAAAAATGCAGTGAATACTCAAACCAATCAGCAATGGACATGCTAGTTTTAAAAAAGATCAAATAGCGTGGTTTGCACTATAAACTATCGTTTGTTTTTTAAAAATGTAAGCTCATAACAAGACAATTAATTTTACCATAAACCATACAGATGTTCATGTCGAACAACTACGGTGAATTAACAACCACCGGTGCACTATTTTTCCTTCCATGAACAGACTAAACAGCATCTTAACATAAAATTTCTTCCTTTGCCTAAGTACTACATTTACTGACATTTAATCGACAGCAGCTACGCCAAAAAGGATGATAAATGACAAATGGAGCATAAAATACTTGAGTGCATAAATAAATGATATTTTCTTCGAGAAAAAAACCTGAATACATGTCCAATAACTGATGTGACTTTAAAACGCGCAGGCGCTCTAAGAAACTTCCCGTCGAATTCGTGAACTTCAGTGCTTCCTCTTCGTGTATTCATCTATTCATATAAAATCATTTTGTAAAAATCAATTGAACAGCATAATTGAAAGAATAAACAGTAAATTGACAAAAATGAAAGATAAATTAAATGTATACCTTGCCGTGGGAGAGAACGGCGGCGATGGAGAGAGCGATGCTAGGCTTCTCAGCGACCATCAGAACTTTGGGAAGCGCCATGTTTGAGAATGGGTGCGTGCTACTAAGGTGTTTGTGAAAAGTACCCACTGAGTAAGTAGTATCATGTACTCAGTTTTGTTAGTTTATGATTGTACTCCTCCTTGTATTAGTCACTCTTTAACGACTAACATTTATCATAAAAAATATGTATATCACATTTATCTTATTTTTAGTAAATGAAGTTTCTCAAAACAAGAACCATGTGTATCGAAATCATCAAAATAAAATTTTCGTAGGTCTGCAGTCAACTAAAGAAGTGAAGATAAGCAAAAAAATATAATTTAAAATAGAATGTGGTTCGACACTTCATACCTACATCTACAATCCTTAAATACAATAATTGCATACTCAATCTACAATTTTTAAAAATTGCAAACCTTCTTGATTACAATTGCATTTTTTTTATGGGATGAGATCATAACTCTGATCAGATTTGATCATTTTTTTTTTTTTGACAAAAGATTGGATCATATGGTTATAAAATCTTTCAATCATAACTCTCAATCGTGCAAAATCTATCAAGAGTTACGACTGAATTGTTTTTTTGAATTGAAGCATAAATCAACCTCTTTCAAAGTTTTAGCAATCTGAGAAGTCTATAGAGCGATCACCGAAGGAACATATAAAGGGCTTATTCGGAAGGAAAATAATTTTCTTTTTATTTTATTGTTTACGATTATATGATTCTAATTATTCTAACAAGTCATACAGTATATTGTTTAAAATCAGGCTTTAATAGAACCTCTTACCTTTTGTATCCCTTTTAGTTTTTTTTTTTGCGGGAATATCCCTTTTAGTTGTAATTCAGGTCTAATTAATCCCATCCCAATCATTTCTAATTAATCCCATCCCAATCATTTCTAATTAATCCCACTCATTTTCGAGGGACTTAAAATACGGTTTGACTTGTTATCAAAGAAGGGGCTGCTTCTAACATGCTGGACCATTTGTTTCATATTACCGGCGGCAAAAGTAAAAGTAACAATATTTAGAAATGCATATGCTATACTGAATGAGTACAAATTTTTTATTAATAATACTTTATCAAGAATAACAGGAAAAATGTGTGTGACAGAAGGCCTAATGTTTCCTCATAGTTCATCAATGTCAAAAGCCAGTACACACCTGAGGATCTTGATTCTTCAAAGACATACAACACTTTGTAATCGACAATCTGCCGATTCAGATTAGGCTTTACAGTAAATGAAATAGACATATGGAGGATACAAACTCATTTATGCCCTCACAAAGAGTAAGAACAAAAGAATACAATCATTTCATCAAAACATATCAACAAAGTAATACAAAACGACACAGAATGATGATTTATATATTGCATCTGTCGTAACTAGAGAACCAGGATGGTTCTGCCAATTTTGCGAGCTCACCATCTTCTGCAATATTATTAAAAGGCTCAAACTCACTAACACAGTGTGGCTCCTTTGAGTCATCATCATAATTGGGCATGACAACATCATCATAAACTGGTGGTACCGATTTCTTCTGCAAACGTGCTTCTGAAACAAGCTCATTAAGTGATACAACCTCCTTCTCATGTTTTTTCTTCAACTTATCAATTTGTTGGTAAGCCTTTGCAGCTTCCTGCTCTGCATCCATAGCCCGTTTCTGCAAATGATATGTAAAAGTCAAGCTCCAATGAAAATAACTCAGCTCTTTAAATAAAAGTCACCATTACTAGCAAAAACTAATATACAAATAACAACACAAGAAAAACTTTATATGTTCAATAGTCACCAACGGGAAGGAAATAACAACTCAGAAGTTATATGTTCAACGGAAACAAACATCTTTGAAGAAAACAATAATGCTGGAGTAGATAAAAAGTAGGAAGGTGGAAGAAGCAAATAATTGGAAAGCATCAAAATAGTAGTGAAAGTATATGAACTGAAGGAGCCACCACTTTTTTTAGGACGACTTTATTCCACTTGATTGATAACACGAGATGGAAGTAAAACTGATCTGTTACTAACCTGTGCATTAATGACAGATTCTTCAGCTTCTTTAAGACGGAAAAGCAGTTCACCTGCAGCTTGCACTGCTTCTGCAGTATCCTTCAACTGGGCTTGGAGCCCTCTATTTTCGTCCCTAAAGAATCGCCTTTCCTTTTCCCTTTCTGCTTTTAATGCTGAAATTTCTGCAGCAAGGGCATTTATAAACTTGGACTCTGCACCTCTTACCCCAGCTCTGGAAGCTGCTTTCTTGACATCCTCAATTCCTTCCTGAATCCTTCTATGCCTTGCAAGCAATTGGACGTGCTTCTCTTCCAAATCAGCATACTGCTCTAAAAGTCGTGCATGGCCTTCTATAGCCGTATGCATGGCTTCCTGAAGCTCCTTATTACACTCCCTCTCAGCATCTAATTCGTGTTTCCTCTTTTCAGCTAACGACCTGTTAGCTTCAAGATCGGCTCTCAGTTCTTCAGAAAGAGAAATCCACCTGCTTTCTGCCTCATTCCATTTAATTCTCTCTTGTTCAAATTTTACTTCAAAACTGTCTTTGACTGATGCTTGAATTTCATTTGTCTCATTCCTCTCCTCCGTTGACTCTGGAATGGCAGTAAGAGTTGTTGCTGCCAAACTGGGTTCAGATGAACCAGTCAATTGCAGTAATGGGTACTGCTTCCTTGCTGTGGATGAAGAATCAATATAAAATTGAAGCTGGCTTCTTAAATTGTGTACTTCATCCATCAGTACTTCCCTCTCTCCCAATTTGTAGAAATTTTGATACTCTTGTAGTTCATCTTGCAATCTTTTTAACTCTATATCCATCTTCAAAACTTCTGGATGATTCTCGTACTTCTCCTTTAAAATCTGTTGATAATAATCAACTGATAAGCATCTATCTAGTCATAAATGGGAAAGATTAATAGAACTTATTTCTACCTTGTGTTCATGGGTAAGGGCTATCAGCTCTTCATCCATGAACTCCTCGGTGGGTAAGACACCATCCATAAGGCTCTCAAGGCGAAGAATTTTTTCATCCCTTGTCTGTGCAATTATGGCATTGCATTCCCTCTCATTCTTGTATTGTTGTACCTACAAACAGCATGGGGAAACAGTCACAAATCACAAAGACAAATAAAGAAAAGAATAAGATGGTTGTTGGTAGACAAAGGGACAAAGGGAATCTACCAAGCGATTAAGCTGCATTATTTCAGAATTTTGCTTTGCACAAAACTCCTCGAGTGCCATTTCTCTCCTTATCGATCCTGCCAAGACCTTCTCTACTGCCTATAACACAAAAACAAGGAATTCTAATCAATAATTAACATAAAGAATAAGTTATATTGAAAAATGCACCTGCACTCTCACACTTACTTTGAGAACTTGCATCTTTGGCTTATCTGCAGACCCGGAACATTCAACAGGTACTAACTGTAGGTTTGAGTTACTGTCAGTCTCATTGACATCAAGTTGTGCTCTGTTTTTACAATTACTACAGGTGAACAAAATAGAATCTTCTTCAACATTGTCATCAAGAATGGTCTGTACGCCCACATCAATTTTGTCAACTGGGACAGTTAGTCTGGATTCTCTTGGTCGCAAGGAAAACCTATATGATGACTGCCTCAAAGCTGCACTACGATGACTATCTATAATTTCAAGACCATGGCGAATGCTTGCTGCTAAATTTTCAGTTTTTGCAAGGAAACTTGGACCGGTCTGACTAAAAAAGGCAGTACATGAGCTTTTCAGATTGCTAGTTTTCATGCCCAATTCACTTTTGACATGAACGTCATTCTCAGAAGGAGACACCCCGGATGATGTCCTAAGACTTTTCCTGCTGGTGCTGATTCTAGGAGAAACACTAGGAGTTGGGGATTTCAGGTTTGGGGATATTTCATACGCAACTATGCTAAGGCCACCAGGTGAGACACAATTCATTGTGGCACTGGGAGAATCATTGGAGGGATCAGGGGCTGAAAAACCAGTGAAATCTCCGATGTCAGATTCACCCACAGGACAGGATGATTCTTTATTCAGAAGTTTACTGCCAGAAACACTAGGATTAATTTTCTCCTCACTGGGTTGAACCAAATCCATATCGTCAATGTTCATCTTGCTGTCATTTTCTGATACAAAATTTACTTGATCATGGTCTTCAACATCTTCCTCTGCAATCTCCATCTCCTCATCACCATCTTCATCAACACGGCATAATGGTGGCGGTCTATTCAGGCTAGACTGTAATATGTTCAAGCTTTTTCGGACCCAAGCTGCTGAATGACCCCCACTTGGGTCCAATGGATTGTAACCATTTTCTTTAATTCGATGCAGTTCATCCTGTACATATTTTACATTTCTGAGTTGTTCATAGAATGGCAAAATCAAAACATGAGTGAGAATACTGGAATAGAATATATACCCTTAGTTGCCGTATCACTTGCCGCAAGTGGTTCACATTATCCTGCGTAACTTCGTTAACAACTGCCTTGTTCTTGATAGCTTTGGCACGTTGTGCAAATCTCAATGTACTGAAAGTTTCACTCCTACAACTGGAATACCAGGTCATGTAAAAAATCATAATACAAAAGGATTACTGAGGAAAACATTTCAAATGACTGGTGGATTACATACTACCTTTGTGCCGGTGAAATAGCACAAACCATTGCTAATTTAGCATTTCCTCCAAGAGACTCCTGCAACAAAAATGTCAATCTGGAATCTCTATATGGTATGTGCCGCTGCTTTCCTGATTGAGAGACTTCCGCAAGAATATTTATCAAATTCCTACAGTTCAATTTAACCTTGGTAAGAACCAGCTCCAATAGAGATCATTGATTACAAAAATCACCCACATATTCTGCCATAATATAGTTTGGTCACTTTTCCACATTTTCCTCTTTTAAAATCCATTGTTATTATTTTTGTTTCAAACACCAAATGACATTAAGAAACTGTAACAATCAGGTTTGAATCGTCCTTATCAACATTTATTCAGGCTTCTGCTTCAGGATGACATGTTATTAGGTTTATTTGTGGGTCTCAAGGTGGTTTGTGAATTTTTATTGAAGATTAAAAAAATGTTATTAGGCGCGTTCTGTGTTTCTGGCTAAAGCTTCATTATTCATTTAGCCTTTCTTTAGAAAATTATACAAGTCCAATTCACATCCCAAAATCACTTTTTGTAATTATCTTCAACACTAAATGCATGCTAAACCCTACCCAAGCTGTGAGAGTGATCTATTAATATTGCCAGCCTCCTTCAAACGCTCTCCAGCAGCACCTGTTGATTTTTGTCGTTCTGACCCAGCCAGATCAACAAGATTGATTCTACTAGTTTTAAATCTGCTCACACCATCTGCTGCACTCTGCAAATATGAATTTACTTTAAAACCCTTTCCAGAAATATTTGTCAAAAACAATAACTGAACATATCAATATTAAGCTCAACTTTGGGCAGAGTAATATCTCCAAAATATAAGTTCTTGCGGAAACAGTTAACAAGATAAACAAAATTTCAGAATGGATAGATTTTCTTAATCGAATTCCTATGTAATATGATAACAGGAGTTTGCTGATGTTACGAAAATTAAATGAATTGACATAATCTGCATGCCATAATGGAAGAATGCATCACCTTGCATCGAGACTCGACAACACAAGTAAAAACAGTATGTGAGCGGGAACTTTCAGAATTTATGCTGGTTGCACCTATTCTCCTGTTTGATAATCCCTGCACAATGAAGGGTGGATTGTAGTAAAACAAGTGAAGGAGTAAATGACACGCGCTCACTGAGAATTTAACTTTAAAATCATTTGGATACATATAATTGGGTCTACATAGCACAAAAAACCATACAATTTTTTGGTAATTAATAAGCATCATGAATAGGTGCTTTCCACTGAGTTACATGGGTTTCAGGGTATGAAAAGTTGACCTGCTGCATAATAGCGGGATAAAACTAGTTTGACATACGGCGCTCAAAGTTATGTCATAAGATAGTGATAATATTTGTATTCACACAATGACTGGGAAAATATGATATGATGAATCACACCTTCAGTAGAAGCTGAGTCACATCTTTCATCGTAGACACCTGCTCCTCTGTCAGATTTTCAACATACACACCTGATTTGACATCTTCTCTAATCTGGATAAAGAGCAAGAGATTAGTTTAAGTAGAAAGCAGTGAAACATGAGAAACAATCACACAATAATTAAAACCTGTAGTGTTATATCTTACCTGAAGGTTCCTTTGACTCGGATCCAAAAGATCTGTGATTTGCTCATTGTAAATCTGGCAAAAACAATTTTTCTGTTCAGCTAACCAAAATGATAAGGTCGGGAACATTGAAAGAAATAGTTTAGAGTGAATCAACCAACCTCAAGAAAAGAGCATTGGCATTGATAATTAAGCTGTTCATCGGAATGCTTGATTTGCTCCTGGGCAGTAAATACAACACAATAAACAACCCTAGGAAACACTGGAAACGGTCTTCAAATAATTTAGCAATCAATAGAATCAACGCTTACTTCATTTATGCGTGCAAAAAGTAGTTCAAAAACACGTGGTGTTAGCCCTTGCTGCTCTTTTGCTACATTTCCTTCTACCAAAGAATTGGCAGGCCCCCACATTGTATACGTCTTCCCACTCCCCGTCTAACAATTTCAAAAAAATAAAGTGTATACACGGCATCAAATATAACATAAACAGCACAATAACATCAAAATAAGAAAATAAATAAATGATAGGAGAAAAAACAAACCTGTCCATATGCAAATACTGAACTATTGAAACCAGCCAAACAATTTTCAACCAAAGGAACCCCGACATGCTCAAAAATATCAAGCTGAAAAACGGAATCAGAAGCAAAAAATTAAGTACATTCTCTTCGCCACTATCATAAGCAAAAAATCAGTTCATTAAATAACTGATGTATCCGATTAATATATTGATCAATACATAATAAGTTATTCAATGAATCTTAATAGTGGTTTTCTGCTTATAACTGTGACTGGAGCGTGTAATCAGTAATTCTGAATCAGATTAAGCAGAAACTAAAATAGAAACCATACATACCTGAGTAGCTTCGACGTCAGCAACGGAATCAAACGTAAAGGTGTGGCCATTAATGGATAAAGAATCACCGGAAATCTTCTGAACTATAGGATTTGCTTCTCCTTGGTCATTAACATTGCACAGCGGTCGCATCCGAACAATAACCTGTAAAAGACGAAGAAATACAAAATTAGAAACGTGATGAGAAATGAACAAGATCTGAAACCCTAGGAATTGGGGGAAATTATTACCTTGACACCGGAATCGGAAGTTGCCGGCGGGAGAGAATTGTTATCGGCGGCGAGGGTGTCTAAGGCGAGCTTGCGTTTGAGAGGGTTGGAAGAAGGAGGTCTTGGGGGTAAGGGAGACTTTAATTTGGGATGGGAAGGGGAAGAAGGGATAATGGGGTTTGGATCTGTGTTTTCTTTGGAGTGTTTGGTGCGGGAGGGTCTGGATTTGGCGGAGGAGGTAGTGCTGGGGCTTGATGAAGATGGAAGCTCTGTTGCGGCGTCGCGAGCGGTGGCGTTTCTTGGAAGCATGAAGTGCTTCATTTTGGCGATAGAGAGAGAGTGATGAGAGAAAGAAGCGGGGGTAAGAAGATAGAAAGAGGAAGTTTGAAGTAGCCGTTGGGGGAAAGAAAGAAAGAGAAATGGATTTTGAATGATGAGAGAG